>Ga0209611_10014027_pt1 | contig 10841 bp, 9 predicted proteins | sample S1TSphgellanicum_3_FD_187693 | JGI IMG/M metagenome (GOLD analysis project Ga0209611, IMG submission 187693) | Host-associated microbial communities from peat moss isolated from Minnesota, USA - S1T2_Fc - Sphagnum magellanicum MG (SPAdes) (version 2) | ecosystem: Host-associated > Plants > Peat...
GGCGGGCGCGGCCAAGCCGGGCGCCGCCGGGACCAGGAGCAGCGCGTCTCCGAGCAGCCGTCGCTGCCGCATGCGATACCAATCCTGGGGCAGGCTCTCGCCCAGCGCCACGACGGGAACGCCCAAGGCCGCGGCCTGTTCGTTGGCCGTGCCCGCCTGGCCCAGCACGAGGACGCTCGCCCGCAAGAGCGTGCCGAGGTTTCCGGTCCAGCCGACCAGCCGGGCGGCGCCGGCCCGCACGGCGAAGGCGCCGCCGGCCGGAAAAGGCGCTTCGCAGCGTTCCCAGCCGTCCGCGACCAGCTCGCGTTCGAAGCGCTCGGCGTCGAGCGCGGGGGCGACGGACAAGAGGGCGCCGGGGCCCGGCCGCAGCCGGCCCAGCGCTCGCACGACGCGCGCCAAGCGAACGCCGTCGGCATACGCCGTCTCACGACTGCCGGGCAGAACGCCGATCCACTGGCCGCCGAGTCCGCCGGCCTCGTCGTCCGGCACGAGGTCCACGATCACGTTGCCCGGAGCCTCGGCTTCGACGCCCTGCCCGCGCAGCACGGCCGCCGTCCGTTCGTCCCGGACGAACGCCCGCTGGGCCCGCCGCAAGAGCACGCGCTCGAACGGGCCGTAGGGCGCGACGTGGACGCTCTTCGCCGTCCCGACGAAGACGGCCGGCGTACGGGTCAGGAGGGCCAGCGCCAGGGCGTACGCATCGCCGACCGCGACGACGACGTCGTAGCGCGCTCGCGCCCGGCCGAGAAAGAGCAGCTGTGAGGCCAGCAGCTTGGCGAACCCGGCGCGCACGTCGCGCGAGAAGGCGCGGACGTTGCCCATCGCGACCAGCCCCCCGCTCGGCATCGCGCGACGCGGACCCACGAGCGCGAGCGGAGCTGCGCCGGCGCCGGTCCCGACCAGCGCGAGTAAGTCGACGCCGGCCGGGACCCCCGCCAACGTGGCGAGCTCGCCGGCGATCCGGGCCGCGATCGCGGTTTCGCCGTGGCCGTTGGCAACGAAGAGGATCCGTAACATCGCTCTAGCCCGGTCCGGCGGCGACGGCCGGCTCCGAGTCGGCCAGGAGCGGCAGCAGGTCGAAGCGCGCGATGCGCGCGCGCCCACGGTCGTCGTCGCGCTCCAGTTCGGTGCGCGAGACGTAACGGCCGTACGGGCCGGCATGGACGATGGGAACGCCCTCCGCGAACTCGGGAGCGTGCAAGGTATCGTGGCTGTGGCCGCCCAGGATCAGGTCCAGTCGCGGCACCGCGCTCGCGAGCCGGCGATCGGCGCGCAAGCCCAGATGCGAGAGAACCACGAGGGTCGTGTCCGCGGCCGTCGATTCCGCGATGCGCCGCGCCACCTCGAACGGGTCGAGAAAGCGCCAGCCGAAGACGCGTTCCCAGGGACTGCCGTCGGGGTACTGGACGACCAGCAGCGAGAAGACGCGCACCCGCCAGCCGTCCCGGGCAAACGTCGCTTCGGGCTGGAACGGCAACGGCCGGCCCCGGGTGTCGACGAGGTTCGCGCAGAGGAGGGGATGCGCCATCCGGCGCGCGCGCGCCGCGAGCAAGGCGAAGACGTAATGAAATTCGCGATTGCCGATGCCCTGCGCGTCGTAGCCGGCCAGGTCGAGTTCGGCCAGGATCGGCTCCCGGCGGTGGTAGACGGTCTGGCTGCCCCGCAACGAATCGCCGCAGTCGAACAGCAGTCCCGGCTCGGCCGCGCGCAGCGCCTGCAGCCGCGGCACGATGCCGCGATGGTCGTGCAGGTCCGAGGTGTGGTAGATGCGCAGCCGCTCGTTCACGGTGCGAGGACGTTCGCACCGCCGCGCGCGAGCGCCAGCGCGAAAGCCGCGCAGTGGCGTAACGCGTCCGGCGGTCCGAGCACCGCGCGCACTTCGCGGAAGCCCGCCAGTTGCGGCGCGGGATCGCGCAACACGTCCTCGAGCGCTTCGGCGAGCCGCTCCGGCGTGGCATCGTCCTGCAGGCGCTCGGGAACGAGCTCGCGGCCGAGCAAGATGTTCGGCAAGGTGATGTAGGGTTGCCGCAAGATCCGTTTCGCGAGCGCGACTTGCGCGGCTTCGATCACGTAGAGTGCGACGGTCGGCACCTCGCGCAGAGCCGCTTCGAGCACGGCCGTGCCCGAAGCGATCCACGCCGCGTCGGCGACGTCGAGTGCCGCGGCCGCGCCCCGCACGATCCGCACGCCGTCGAAGAACGTCCGCTTGAGTTCTGCGGCGATGAGCCGCTCTACGTCGGCATCGGCCGCGCTGACGATGAACTGGGCGCGCGGCCGGTGCGCACGTACGATCCGGCAAGCCTTCAGTAAGCGCCCCAGGTGCCGCCCGATCTCCGCCCGTCGGCTGCCCGGCAGCAGCGCCACGATGCCGCCGTCGGCCGCGGCCGGCGGCCGCGGCGCGCGCGGCTCGATCAGCGACCGCAACGGATGGCCGAAATACGCGGCCTCCAGCCCGAGGGACGCATAGAACGCGCGCTGGTGTTCGAACGGCGTGAGCGCAACGGTGTAGCGCGCGACCGCGCGCGCCTGCGAAGGGCGGTCGAGCCACGCCCCGGGCGGAAAGAAGTATAGGATCGGACCCGGATACCCGAGCAGTCGCAGGGTCTTGGCGAAGCGCAGATTGCTCGCCCCGAAGTCGACCAGCACGATCAGGTCCCACGGCGAACTGCGCACCCACAGCGCGTGACGCCACATATTGACGAACAGCGGCGGAATGCGCCGGATCGCCGCGGCGGGCCCCATGCTCGCCCAGCCCGTGGTGCGCGTCGTCAATCCGATGCCCGCCGCCGACATCCGTTCGCTTCCGATCCCGACGAAGCGGATGCCCGGCTCGAGTTCGCGCATCGCGGTCGCGAGCGCGGCCGCCAGCATGTCGCCCGATGCTTCGCCCGTGGCCATGAACACGCGCATCGCGCGCGACGTCACTTGCAACGCCGCGCCCTGCGCGGCGTCACTTGCAACGCCGCGCCCCTGCGCGGCGTCACTTGACGATGCCGCGTTCGGTCGGCGCTTCGATGAATGCCAGGAGGTGGCGCCCGTGCTCGCTCCTGACGATCGAGCGCATCGCTTCGGCGGCTTGCGAGATATTATTTCCGGAGCGGTACATCAGCCGGTAGCATTCTTTGAGTTCCGCCAGGATCTCGGCGGTGAACTCCGACCGGCGCAGGCCGATCGTGTTGAGTCCGTACGGCTGGGTCGGATGGCCTTCGACCAGGAAGTAGGGCGGGACGTCGCGTTTGAGTTTCGTGCCCCCACCGACCATCGAATGGGCGCCGATGCGCACGAATTGATGCACGCCCGTCTGCCCGCCGACGTTCGCGTAGTCCTCGATCGATACGTGGCCCGCCAACTGCGCGGTCGACGACATCGTCACGTGGTTTCCGATGCGGCAGTTGTGCGCGATATGGACGTAGGCCAAGAGCAGCGTATCGTCACCGATCGACGTCACTTCGTCTTCACCGGTCGCGCGGTGAACCGAAACGTATTCGCGCAGGATCGTCCGGTTCCCGATCGTCGTGTAGGCCCGCTCGCCGTGATATTTGCGGTCCTGCGACGGTGCGCCGACCGAGCAGAAGGGATGGATTTCGCAATCTTCCCCGAGGGTCGTGTACCCGTTGACGACCACGTGGGCCAGCAACCGCGTCCTGGCGCCGACGCGAACGTGCTCGCCGATCACGCAGAAGGGGCCGATCTCGGCCCCTTCGCCGATAACGGCTTTCGGGTGAACGATCGCGGTCGGGTGTATCAACGGTGCCGCGTCCTCACTGATGCAACACCGTCGCGTCCATGCCGAAGTTCACGATGTCGGCCACCGCGAACATCAACTCGGCGGCGCACACGAGCTTCGCATCGACTTTGGCTTCGGCCCGGACCCAGCCGATGTTCGAGCGCGAGCGGAGTAACGTCACTTCCATATCGAGCCGGTCGCCCGGCACGACCGGGCGGCGAAACTTGCACTTGTCGATGCCCGTCAAGAACGCGGTGCGCCGCAAGAAATCATCAGGTGCTAAAATGATCGTGCCGCCGAGCTGCGCCAGCGCTTCGATCATCAAGACCCCCGGCATCAGCGGGTTGCCCGGGAAATGTCCTTGGAAAAAGTGTTCGTTCATCGACAGGTTCTTGTAGCCCAGCGCGTGCTTCATCGGCGTAAGACTCGTGATGCGATCGACGAGCAGCATCGGATAGCGGTGGGGCAGAACCTCCATCAGCTGGAGGATGTTCATCGCATTCCCGACTTCGAGTCCCATCAGCTCGCCGCTCCCGGCGCCGCGTAGGGGCGCTGCGCGGCGCGCAGCCCGCGCACGGCCTGCGCGTGGAGGCGATGGCCGCTCTTGACCGACACGATCTCGCACAGCGGCCATGCGCCGAGCAGCGCGAAGTCGCCGATCAAGTCCAAGGCCTTATGGCGCACGACTTCGTTGGGCCAGCGCAGCGGCGTCATCGGTCCGTCGGCGTCGAACACCAGCGCGTTGTCGAGCGAACCGCCCCGTGCGAGACCGGCACGCAACAGCGCCTCGACGTCGCGCAGGTAGCCGAACGTTCGCGCCGGCGCGATCTCGCGGGCAAACGATTCGGCATCGACGACAACGTCGAGAAACTGCGCGCCGATCGGGGGAGCGAAGTCGACCGCGAAGCGAATGCGAAACGCATCCGACGGCGCGACGATCAGCACGGCGTCGCCATCGTGGAAAACCATCGGCCGCTCGAGCGAAAACGTCGGTCGCGATGCGTATTGGTCGACGACGCCGACCCGCGCGATCGCTTCGACGAATGGTGCCGCGCTGCCGTCCAGGACGGGGATCTCCGGTCCCTCGACCTCGAGCAGCGCGTTGTCCACGCCCAGCGCGAACACCGCCGACAGCACGTGCTCGACGGTCGAGACCGAGGCTTGACCGTCACCGACGACGGTCGCGCGCCGCGTCTCGACGACGTATTCCGCGTGCGCGGGAAACGTCGCGCTCCCGCCGTTCAAGCGAAAGCGCAGACCGCTGCCCGCAGCCTGGGGACGGATTCGTACGCGACCCGCGGCGCCCGTATGAAGGCCCACGCCTTCGAATTCGACGACTTCGCGGAGCGTGTGCTGATGCTGCATCATTTTCGCTCCAAAGCGCTCACACGCTGGAACAGTTTTTCGAGGTTACGAAGCCGAACCTGCTGCCGCAGTTCCTCGCGATGATCGCGCGCCGGCTGACCGCTAATGAAGGCACCGTCGGGAACGTCGCCCCAGACCATCGTATTCCCGGCGATGCGCACGCGCGAGCCGACGGTTATGTGGCCTTTGAACGCGCTCTGTCCGCCGACGACGGTGTAATCGCCAATGACGGTCGAGCCCGCGAGCCCGGTCATAGCCGCGAAGCCGCAGTGCCGGCCGATACGGCTGTTGTGTCCGATCTGCACCAAGTTGTCGATTTTCGTGCCCGCGCCGATCGAGGTCGTTCCCGTCTGGGCGCGATCGACGCACGTGTGCGCGCCGATCTCGACGTCGTCGCCGAGCACGACGTCACCGATCTGCGGAATCTTCGCGAAGCGGCCATCGACGAAGACGTACCCGAAGCCGTCGCTGCCGATGACGGCGCCGGCCTGCAAGACCACGCGGTCGCCGGCCGTGCAGCGGTCGAGCAGCATGGCGTGCGGATGCACGGTGCAATCGGCGCCGAGCCGCGCGCCGGGGCCGATAACGGCGCCGGTCAGCAGCACCGACCGGTCACCGACGACGGCGCCCGCGCCGACGCTGGCGAGCGGCCCGACGAACACGTCGCGGCCCACGGTCGCGGCCGGATCGACGACGGCCGAGGGATGCTGAAACGGACCCAGCGGGCGAGGCGGTTCGAGCGCCGCCAGGAGCGCCGCCAGTGCGGCGCGCGCCGAGGGTACGAGTAAGAGCGGTTTGCGCGCGCCGTCGGCGGTCGGCAGGACCGATTCGGCCAACGTGGCTTCGGTGAGCACGGCGGCCGCCCGCGACGCAAGCGCCGCCCGCAGGTAGCGCTCGTCGGTTGCAAAGGTTAGCGAACCCGTGCCGACGTCGTCGATGGCGCTGATGCCGGCGATCTCGATCGAAGCGTCGCCCCGGATGGTGCCGCCGACGCGCGCCGCATAGTCGCCGAGCGTCATCCTACGAGTTCGCCGGCGGCTTCTCGGTGATCTTGAGGATCTTCTCCACGTCGCTGGTGATGTCGATCCCGCCGTAACCCACGAATTGCCGCGTCACGACGAGCTTGAGATGCTTCTCGTTCGCCACTTCCTCGGCCGCGTTGCGCACGTCGCCCGACACTTCGTTTTGCATGTCCACGTAGTGTTGCCGCAAGACTTCGAGTTGTTGCTGCTTCTGGCGTGGCGACGCGGACGACCGATTGATCGCCGCGCTATCCGAAGCTAGCTGATTGGAGTAGTTGATGAACTTCGGCCAGTTCGCTTGGATCCGTGCCAAGTCGATCGTAGCCACCGAACTGTCCTGCGACGACGCGCAGCCCGCCAAGGCGAAAAGCGCAATCGCGCACCGTATAAAGCGTTTCACTCGTGTAGACTCTCGACATCCTTTTCGGCATCGGCCGTGAGATCGACGCCGCCCGCCGGCGCCACGACATCGCTGACCACGACGTCGATCCCGCGCTTTTCGGCGATCACCTTGACCTCACGCCCGATTTGGGAAACCATCTCTTGGTACAATTCACCGCGCTGCTTCTGCAACGCCCCGAGTTGCTTCTCGGCCCCGGCCTGCGCGTCGGAATCAACGCCGGCCAGTTGCTGGAAGCGCTTGGTGAGGTCCGCGCGGGTCCTCTGAAACTGGGCGACCGTCTGCGATGCATCGCGGTTGAAGTCGTCCTGATATTTGCGATGCAGCGCTTCGAGCTTGGCGCGCATGTCGGGTGAGATTCCGATCGCGCCCGAACCGCTCGTTCCGCCTTGGGGCGGCAATCCGATCTGCGCGATCAACTGGCGACGCGTGGCTTGCTCGCGCTCGTTGATCTTGGCGATCGTGCGCTTGCGAATCTGCGCCACCTGCGCGTCGAGTTCGTTCTTGACGCTCGCGCGCAGCGTCGTTTGGAAATCGGCCAACGTAGCTTGGTCGCGGTTCTTCATAGCGGCCAGGGCGTCGGCTTCCTGCTGGTCGAGCGCGTCGAGTTGCTTCTTCACGTCCGCGCGCGATGCGTCGTCGAGCGCGAGATTCGAGAGCTTCGTCCGTAGCGAGAGCCGCGCGGCCGCGTCGTTACTCGCCTGCTGCAAAGAGAAATCGGATTCTTGTTTCTGCAATTCTTCGGCGCGATTACGGTACGAGCGGGCGGCCCGTTCGCCCAGCGCCGCGTCGAGTGAGCGGACGGCGGATTCATCCTGGCCGATCAGTTGCGCGCGATAGACGTCGAGGTTGTGCTGCGCCGCGGCGGCGACGGTCTGGGCTTGCGACCGTGCCGTTGCGGTGATGCCGCCGGCGATCGCGCCGCCGCCCGGCCCACTCGGGCCGCCCGCGGTGCTCAGCGCCGCATTGATCGCCGCCTGCTCGCGCTTGGCGTACTCGGCCTGCTTGTCGGTCAAGGCCTTCTTCGTGCGATCGGCCGCGGCGTCGAGCTCGGCTTGGAGCGCGCGCTCTTCTTTTTCAATGTCTCCGCCGGAGCGCGCGATTTCGCTCCCGACCGAACGCAGCTGCAGCGCCTGCACGTCGTCGTCGAGACGCGCCAACTGCGAGTAGAGCGGATGCACTTTGACGAGTTCGTCCATGCGGACGTACCCGACGCGTCCGTCGTGCGGCGCCGTCTGATCGGAGGTGATCGCGGGTGCGTGACTGCAAGCCGCCGTCAAACAGAGGGCGAGGCTGACCGCCCACGGGCGCCATCCGTTACTTGAGCTGATTCTCGACATCGGTCGTAATGTCCGTGCCCCCGTAAATCAGGTTCGAACGGTCGATGACCAGCAACAGACCCTTCTTCTTGGCGATATCGGCGATGACGCCGCGCGTGCGGTCGACCAGCGGCGCGATATCGGTTTTCTGCTTGTCGGTCAGCGCCGTTTGGTAGTCTTTGAGGATCTGCTGACGGTCGGCATCGGTCTTCGCGCTCTTGAGCTTGCCCTGCGCTTGCTGCTGTTCGTCGGTTTGGAACTTCGCGAAGGCATCGTTGGCCGCTTTGAGGCTCGGCACGGAATCGATCTGCTGCTGGTCCACGAAGCCGACGCTCGACGGCGGCGGCGTGTTGACCGGCGGAATGGGATCGCCCGGGCCGCTCAGGAGTTGAACGACGCTATTCGTGACGTCTTGACCCCCGAAGATGATGATGCGCTTATCCACGATCACCGAGAGGTTCTTGCTCGAAGCCACCGAGGCGATCGCCACTTGCGCGCGCTGGAACAGCGGGCCGAAGAGCTCGCGCTGCCGGCTCGCCAGCTTGTTCTGAAACTCCTGAGCGATGCGCGCCTGTGTGTTTTGATCGCGCACGCCGCGGATCTCGTGGGCGAACTGGCGGTCGAGGTCGGCCTTGTACAGCGCCAGCTGACGATTGGCGTCGGTGAACGAGGAGATGCTCGAGAGCGCGGCTTGATCGACGTATCCGATGTCGGTCACGTCGGCGGCCAGTGTCGCGGGAGCCAAGGCTGCGGATACGGCGAGCGTCGCTCCGAGAGCCGGCGCCAGCCGGCGATTGATCTTTCCGAGAATGTTCACTAGAAGCTTTGTCCGATTCCGAAACTGGTGTGCGTCCCGGCCGCGCCTTTGGCGAAGTCGAGACGGATAGACTTGAACCCGAGCTGCGGGACGTCGAAGCGCAACCCAACGCCGGCGTCGGTCCGGTAGAGCCAATTGTTGTAATTAACGAGGACGTTGCCGAACTGGTCCGTGATCGGCTGCGCCCCGCGAATGCGCTGACCACCGTAGTCGTAGAACAGTGCGATGTTGAACTTGCGGTCCGGTGAAACCGGCACGCGGAGCTCACCTTGCAGCAACGCCTCTTCCGTACCGTAGAACACTTCGCTGTATCCGCGCAACTGCTGGTCGGTCAAGATGAAGAGCTTGCTCGGCGGAATGGCGCCGGTTGCATCGCCCAAGAGCGCGTGAAAGCCCAGGGTCGCATTCTTGAGCACCGGGAAGAAGCGTGCACCGTCGAACGTCGTGATCGTATAGCCGAATTGCGAGCCGATCGCCTTGCCGGAAAGCTCCTCGGTCAAATTGACGTTGACGCCGCGCCGCGGGTTGAAGACGTCGTCGCGGGTGTCGTTCTGAATGCCGAGCGAAACCGCGTGCAAGTTATAGCCGGCGCCGTTGGAGGTGTCGGCGATCGACGGCGCCACGATGCCCAAGGTCGTGCCGTTCGTCTCGGTCCCGAACGGCTCGATCCCGCCGTTGTAGTTGAGGATCTGCTGCGTGCCCGCCAGGTAGTAGGGCGAGGGCAACGTGACGTCGGTGCTCAGGCGCTGGACCGTGAGGCCCAAGGTCGTCGTGATCGTGTCGGTGAGGCGGCGGCCGATGTTGAGCGAGATCCCGTTCGCGCGACTGGCATACGTCGCGGCAATGCCGCTGATGAGGTCCGAGTTGGGCGTCAGCACCACCGGGACCGTGCCGGCCGCCGCGCCGCAGGACGAGCCGCTCGGGCTCGGGGTGCAAACGCCCGGATTCCCGGTAATCGACTGCGCGCTCGACGCCTGGTAGACTTGATAAAAATTCGTCTGATCCGTCGTGAAGATCGAAGCCGACAAGCTGTAGCGTTCAGACGTCGGCGTGTTGCCGAGGTAGGGAATCGAGTAGCTGATGCTCCCGTCAGCGACGCGCGCGCCGCGCTCCACCCGAATCGACGCGCCGTTGCCCGTGCCGTTGATGTTGTTCTGCGAATACGACAGCGTTCCGGTCAGGCCTTGACCCGTGGGACCGCCGGAATAGCCGGCGCCGACCTGCGCGGTTCCCGTGCGCTGTTCCTTGACGTTCCAGTCCAGCGTGACTTCATAGGGCTTCTTTGGGTCCGGACCGGGTTTGGGGTTGAGGTCGACCTTCTCGAAGAAACCCAAATTGTTGAGGCGTTCGTAGTCCCGGCGCAGCAGGCCCTGGGTGATGATCATGCCGGGCCGCAGGCGCAATTGGCGCCGGATCACGACGTCTTTGGTGTTCGTGTTACCGGTGATCTGCACGGCGCCGACCACCGCCACGTAGATGCTGTACTTCACCCGTGCCGTGCCGGCGGTCAAGTCGACCGTCGTGGGATCGATGCCGGCTTCGAAGTCACCGACTTGCAGGTCGTATTTCTCGTACAGCTTCTTGAGGTTTTCGTAGTCCTTATCGCGCGCGTCGTCCGAGTACGGCTGGCCGACTTTGAGCGTCAAGACCGCGCGAATCAGATCGGGGCGCAAGATCGGATTGCCCGTGATGTCGACCCCGCTGACCGTGAGGCCTTCGCGGATCTGCAAGCTGAGCACGCCGTCCTTGGAGATGTTGAGGCCCGCCACGTGGGTCGGCACCTGACCGCTGTAACCGATCTTGTCGTAGTATGAATTGATCTTGAGGACGTCCTGGTGGAAGGTGTTCGTGTTGAGCACCTGCCCGACCGCGGTATCCATGAGCGCCAGCAGCGTGTCCGATGGAACGTGCTCGTTACCCGAGAACGTGATGCGCTCGATGACGGGATTTTCGATGACCCGATACGTGATCGCGATGCCGTCCGGGCGCTGCCGGATCAGCGGTGGAACCTGGTCGGAAAAGTAGCCCAGGTCGAAGATGTTCTGCAGGTCTTCGCGGACCAGCCGTTCGTCGAACGGCTGCCCCGGGCGAGTCCGCACGACCGAGAGAATCTTGTCCGTGGGCACGTGCGCGTTGCCGGACACGTCGACGCTGACGACCGTCGGTGCGTTGGCGGCCGGCGCCGGCGCGG
>Ga0209611_10014030_pt1 | contig 10839 bp, 8 predicted proteins | sample S1TSphgellanicum_3_FD_187693 | JGI IMG/M metagenome (GOLD analysis project Ga0209611, IMG submission 187693) | Host-associated microbial communities from peat moss isolated from Minnesota, USA - S1T2_Fc - Sphagnum magellanicum MG (SPAdes) (version 2) | ecosystem: Host-associated > Plants > Peat...
CACCGCCCCCTCTCAGGACTTTGATTGGTCGACCTGGCTGGAAACAGCCACCGACAGGGTAATGGCATGCAACGCGCGCCTCTCAAAGGTGAGAAGGCGCGCTCGGGGCGCGTGCATGAGGGCAAACACCAAAAAGATTCAGTTGGCCGAAGTCCAACTCCAAGGGGATCCAACGAACATTGAGGTGCGGGACATTTTTTCAGACGCACAATGCTAACTCGCGGATGTTTTTCAGAACTTAGTAGAGCGCACCCAGCACTCTTCCGCATCCAGGTGGCTTAGATATGGAGACATTTGCTCTAAGGCCTTCTTCAACTTCCATCGCATAGGAACAAAGAGGATTCTTCTTCGCAAGCTGGAAACCGAGGAGGGCTTATTCGTAGGCCAAAGCGACCTCGCCCTCTATATCACGAGCTTCTATGCCAATCTTTATACCTCGGACGCGCGGGCCCCCAGCACAACAGAGGCGCAATCAGCCTGCTAGACGAGCGTCCCGGCCAAAGTCACCCAAGTCATGAATGAGAGGCTAACAAGAGAACTCACCATCAAGGAGGTCTTGGATGCCATCAGAGCCCTCCCTAAAAGGAAGGCTCCAGGGCACGACGAGGTGCCCATGGAATTCTTCCATGAATTCGTAAGTGAGGTAGCGCCGACGCTGTTCCTTGCCTTCGCGGTGATGCTTAGCGTCGGCTCGACTTCGGCTCACATCAACAAAGGGATGATTACGCTCATCCCCAAGTCAAGGGACCGAGCCAGATTGAACAATTGGAGGCCCATCACCTTGCTGGGCAGCATTTATAAGATCTTGGCAAAGATTTTCGCGCAAAGGATTCAAGCGGATCTCACGGAGGTTATCAGACCCAATCAAATGGGATTCGTGGAGGGCCAGAGCATACTTGATAATGTGTTCATGGCACAGGAAAGCTTAGGATGGGCAGAAGAAAGTAACCAGGATTTGGTTCTCCTCCTCCTGGATTTCGAGAAAACATTCGATAGAATCGAATGGGGCTTTCTCTTCAAAGCCTTGGACAAATTGGGCTGTAGCCCCACTTGTATTAGTTGGGTTGCCTCCCTATATCGGGAAGCCACCTCCGCCATCAAAGTAAATGGAGTAGCCGGCCCCGATTTCCAACTCGCCAGATCAGTCAGGCAAGGGTGCCCCTTAGCACCCTACCTATTCATCCTTGCCATCGATGTTCTTGGTTACATGCTGGCTGACCCCAAGCATGGGGTCGAAGGTCTCTCACTTCCCAAAGGCGGCTTGATCAAAGACCAAACTTTTGCCAACAACACAGCCCTCTACCTGAAGGGCACCCCGGCCAACATGGACAGGGCGCAGGAGGTCCTCAAAACCTTTTGCCGTGCATCCGGAGCCAAAGTTAATTGGAACAAATCGGTGGCCATTTGGGCCAGCCGGAGAGACAAGAGTTGGGAGTGGGGGGAAGCCGAAGGATTGAAGTGGATTCCGAAAGGGAGAGGCACAAGGTACTTGGGGATCTAAGTTGGATTCCAATTACCACCCGAGGCGAACTTCGCCGCGATGATGCTCTCCCTCAAAGGGAAACTCATCAACTGGAGCACGAACAAGTTATCTCTCCTGGGAAGGATCCTGGTGTCGAACCAGGTTCTACTCGCATCCATATGGTACTTAGCCGCAAGCTGGAACTCGGACCCCAAAATGTGCGACCAAATTAGAGGGCTTATCAGGAACTTTATATGGGGGGGCAAGGAGGCGCCCGTGTGCGCCAAGGTCAAGTGGGATACCCTAACGCTCCCAACCTCCCAAAGAGGTCTCGGCGTCACGGACCCCAAAGCTCAATCGGAGGCATTGCTGGCCAAACTATTCATAAGGGGCTTAGCGTCCGGCGGAAAGCCCTGGAAAGAGCTTGTGCGACACAATGCGGACAAGACGCGGCTCCCGATCCACGGCAAAGGCTTCTCAAGCCCTGACCTGCATTGGCTTTTCGCCGCGCCTAAACTCAAAAGGCTCAAATGCTCGATGTGGAAGAGCATTGTTGGAGCTTGGCTGAATGTGAGGCTCGGCCTAATCAAATCCGATCCGTCCAATTTAGACGAAATTCTCAGGCAACCTCTCTTTGGAAACCTGTCAATTTTCAACGCCAGGGGAACCCTGCTGGGAGTGGGTGGAGTGAGCGAAGGCAACGCCTTCGCGCAATCCGGTTACTCCCGAGTCAAAGACATCTGGAATGTGGAAGCCAAGGACTGGAAAGGGCTCACGGACCTCGGAATGAAACACCATCCCGCCAACAGGCGGGGCATGGAGACGATCACGACCAGCATTCCTTGGCGCCTAAGCGAGCACGAGGGTCTCATCCGCGCAGGCGACTGGCTCGCCAACTCATCACCCAGAGCGAGCAACCCACTTGAGTGGGTCTACCTTGTCCTCGAACAAACCGGCGACATTGCCTCAGTCCTTGAATTTCAAAGGATTACACATGAAGGCCGCATCCAAGCAACGACGAACCAAGCCACAAGAATCCTCACAACCAAGCTTCTCCCAGTCAGAGTTCTTTCTCAAGAGAGGCTCGAGGCCACTCTCAAAATTGCAAGAGAGCCTCCCGCTCAAGGTAAGGCGCCTCTTCTCTACTGGATTTTCGACGAAGGCTTCATACGCGATCTACCTTGGGACCCTGGTGAATGGCACTGGCAGGCAATCCCGCCCTTGGGCGATGCCCCCTTCTTTGGGTACCCTGCCAAGAGGGGATATGCCAACATTCGCAAATCAAATCACAAGTCCAGCATGAAGACCTTCCTCGACGACCTCAACTTCAGAAACACTTCTTCCGCTCAAATGACGGCCAGAATCTGGCACAACGCGCGCCCAAGGAAGGTGGGCACGCTCATTTGGCTGATTCTCAACAAAGGCCTCCTGGTCGGGTCCTGGCTTCAACAAATCGGTCTTCCCTCACAATGCAAGGTGTACGTTTCCAACTTAGAGGAATCTGCTCAACACCTTTTCCTCAATTGTCTCATGGCGCGCAATGCCTGAGAAGCTTTCAAAAGAGTCTGGACGGAGTGGCAAGCACCGCACGAGCTAGAAATCACTTGGCCCTTCGCCCTGCTGGGCGAAATGGCGATGGAGCAAGAGGATGACCCCCCAGGAACCCTCGCCTACCACCTAGGAGGCTTCACTTATCCAAGGCAAGCCTTGGACATTCTTTGCAGCTTCATCGTTTTCCGCCTCTGGACTGAAAGATGTAGGAAGCACTTTGACGACAAATACTCCCTCAAAGCAGTTCTCACCCAGGCCTAGGTGGCCACCGTTGAGGTCGGCATGGCTTCTTGGAAAGCCATTAGATCCCAACGGCCCACCAAGGACCCGGAAGTGCAAGCTAGAATTGAATTAGATTTCAAAAACGAATGGCTTCATTTGAACATTCTGGGGTCGGATCATGCCACCATCAGATGGCATTTCCTTCCCCCCCTATACTTCTTTCCTTTATCTAATGATTGATGGGGCTGCTGCCTCCCTCCCCGCATGGGGTCCCTCACAAGGAACAAACATGAGGAGGAAGGTGAATGTTGTTTGACCATTAGGTTCATTTAATTTGGTGCAATTTTGGAGTGGGATAAATATCCTATCATGTAGTTGATGTGGACATTTTCTAAAGATGCTTGCGATGACACTTTAAAATAAATTAGTGACAAAATCATGTGTAATTACACAATTAAAACAAAACCCTTAAAGACATCTAAGCATTTCAAAAGAATGCCTTAAAAAAACTTTTAAAATGACACTTTTGCCACCTTTTTAATAATACTATCAATTGTAGGCATTCACCACATGCATACATTTAACCTAAGTCTTATGTGAAACAAGCATGATCATATGGGGTTCCACTAAGCCTCGGCAAGGTAGGGTAAAAGGTTAACGTGTAATACATTGTCTCCTACCCTTACCTTACCATTACCCTTACCCGATTCGCCCACACCTATCTTTACTTTTACCTTTCCCTACCTCTTCAACCGGGTAATTACCCAGTAAAATGTTTTTATCTTTCCCTACCCTTTCAACCAGGTAATTACCCAGTAAAATGTTCGAATTGTATTCCGTGGGACATTTTACTCAAAGATCGACTTGAGAGAACAAGACTCACTGGTGTACGTCCTGTGGCGAGGTGGACTCTGTGGCGAACTCAAGCCTGATGGTGGACTCCGTGCGGACTGACGGCGGACTCCATTAAGGCATTGGGGCCATAATAAATAATTTACCCAGTTACCTGTAATTACCGGGTAATCGGGTAATCCGTTTGACTTTACCTTTACTCTACCCGCTACTTTACCTGTTGCCTTCCCTTCACCCTTTACCACTAACTTTTATCGTTTTACCGGGTAACAACCAGTTGTCTACCTTACCTTGCCGAGGCCTAGGTTCCACACAAGCAAAAGGTGGTATACAATAATATTATTGATTGTTGCCATTCACCATATGTGTGCATCTAAACTTTGAAATTAAAGCAAATGTCATCATGTATCATCTATATGGAAAATCATTAAGTCTCGGTATGTATTAGTTTTTCTTTGTACAAAGCATTTGTTTGTTGTAGGTTGAAAATAAATTATAAAAAAAACCTTGTCATCATCATCTTAAAGCTTGATTTAAAAATAAAATAAAATATTTAGACCTTTGACCTCCAAAACTTAAGTTGATCACATGTATAAAGAAATGGTTCATTTGTGTGGTTGTAAATGTTGTCATGCATTGTGGAAGGGTAATGCAACTTCAAATGACCTATGCAAAAAATGAATGAGGAAGATGGGTTTAAAGAGCAAAGCTTACTCTTTATGGGTAGCAAGCATGATGAAGGTGTTCACCTGCTTGCATTCCAACACCAAATTCAATGAACTTGGGAGGTTTTCACAAGCACCTATGTTCGTGCATGCAACCCATAAAATGAACCATTTTCTGTGTTTCAAGGTCAAATTCCTTTCATTTCTAGCTATGAAAAGATAATCCAATTGTTATATACTAGATAGCAATGAGTTCATCAAACAATAGGTCACAATGAATCCAAGTGTTTCCATCACATGTCCCCCAAACACAAAAAAGAAGAAAGGAATCAAATAAAGAAGTTGGATGTAAATTGGCCTACTTATTCATATAAAGAATTTGCACTTTGGAACCAAAAACAATAAATTCAAATTATTTGAGTATTAGAATCTCCGAAGTGGTGGCATAGGAATTTATGACTTAAGGTATTAGAGATTTCCAAAGTCATGATCAAGGAATTCATGAACAATATGGTTTGCAGAGAGAGAGACAGAGAGAGAAAAAACCCTAAAAACCTGCAGCAAGAAAAAAGAACCAAGAAAAACAATTAAGCACTTAATTAAGAAAACTCTTTAACAAATTTGCCAAAGCTTTATCATAATCATTGTCACATCTGTCCTATTACACAAAGAAGTAACATGAGATTTGGGTAAGTGGTACTTAATCCTGTGATTAATTTAAGCTGGGTGATTGAGGATTACTGCTATTGGGTAGTCTATTAATCCTCTAACAAATTTGGTGATTGAGGATTATTAGCACAGCTAATCAGTCTAATTATTATTGATTAGTCAAATTTAGAAGCATCGCATTGTTTTTGCTGTTTGTTGCCACATTTCTAGGATCCGGCCTTTGTGAATCTCCATAAACCTTTTTCTCTCTTCACCGAATTCTTTAGTTTCCGTGTTTGGAACCCGTCTTATATCTAGATCCAAGCTCAGCCACAATAAGCTTTAGTGAGATTATCTGTGGAAGCTTTTGTGGAGAATTTTCTCCTCCGCTTTCAAGAGAGAGTGTATTTTTTCTCCCTCAGCTGATTTGCAAAGAGCAAAACAGAATTTCTTTGAATGCTTCATCCTCTTTTCATGGGGGCTCGTGTAATACCTCAACTGCTCTCTGCTAATGGATCCCCCTGAAGAGAGATGTGGAGAGGGCTTCAGATGGAGTCGATGGTGGAACAGTGAAGAAGGTGTTAGCATGTGTACAGAGCATACGTCCACTCGCAGACTGCTCCAAATCCGCCAGTGCTAAATTCTTAGATCACAATAAAATTCCTGTCTTATCTCCAATGCACATTGGCGTATTTGGAACAGCTTACAAGGGTATGCAGCAGAAACAAGGCCAGAGACATGTAAAGCGTCCAGAGACTAATCTCCAAATGTCGAGGGTAAAACACAAGCAAACAAAAACCATCGGCAGACTCCCTCCCTGATGACGTGCTTTGCAACTACTGTGTATCATAGAGAACCAAGCGAAGCACAATTCGGAGCACAACTGGCTAGGACAGTTCCAGTATCTGTATAGCGTCGTCGGCAACAATCGTCTCAGATATCCAAGGAAGGTTGAAAAGCAGCACTAGTTCTCAAGCCCCCAGGAGGCGAAAACTTTAGGCGGCCACTGCGAATGTTTGAGAAACAAGCCTAGAGGTTGGATCATCATCGACGATTACCGCCACAATACTTACCCGCTCTGGACTTACAACGCACCAGCGATTTCCTCAGGCAGTACGAATAGCTTGTCGTCATACTCAATCCGAATTAGCATGGTACATATCATCATCGGAAATCGATAAAAACAATCGATAAGCACTACTGTAATCGCGCAAACGTAAAACCATCAACAACAACAACGAGCTGTCGATGACACGCATCATTGCGGACAAACACACCTCAAACGCTCCGCGAAAACAAACGCGCCACGACAAGACAATCCAGGGAAAGACATTCAGAAAAGAAAACAGAAAAATTGAAACTCGTCACCTAATCCTCAACGAACGCAGCCTAGTGCTCAAGATGTGGGTTGATGAAATGCCAGGAGCTTTATAAAATGGGAAAAAGAAGAAGAAGACGGTAACGGAGGCGGAAGCAAAGCACGAACTCTCCGCCTAACCCTAACCCTAAAAATTCCGACGCCGCCCTATGCAAGATTGATTACAGCTTGGATTCCTGGATCACTTCTAACGAGATCTAATGCGTGATCGCTTTTTGAATTGCCCGCTGATATTGCTGTGACGGTGGATAACTTCCGACGAGATCTAATGCGTGATCGCTTTTGAATTGCTTGCTCATATCTTGCTGTGATAGAAGTGAAGAGACAAGAGTTCATGTCCTCAGGTGTCCTTCTGTGCTTGTCAGTCGACACTTTCTTCTTATTGTACTTCTTCTTCCATTTGCGGGTGATCTTTGCTTTCACTTCCAGATTCTGAGACTTGTGCATGTTGTTATTATGTTGCCCATGTGCAGATGAATATGCTTGCAAATTCTCACACACAAGATCTTGTGTTGTAGTGTGTGGAAGATATTCTTCCAGATTCTCATATGAGCATCTTATGTTCTAGTATTTTGTAAGAAAGGAGTCATTACAAGGCATTTTGCATGAAGATGCTTTTAGTTTTTGCCTTTCTTATTTGCATCCATGAATTTCTTGGTCACAATTTGATTTGGTGTAAAAATGCGACAATGATTTCTAGACAAACAATAGAACACTCTTGAAAAAAATTTGGTTGTTCTTGTTGCCATGACAAGCTTGTGAATGTCTTATGCTTGCAATAGAGGACAATGAAGTTATTCATAAACGACATTTCACAAAATCCTCTATTCATGTTAAACTTGGGTTGGGCATGTCCAAATGAAAATTAGAGTTTGATGCAAAAAACTAGTTTGGTCCCAATCCTTTTGGTTTTGGTTAAACCTTAGCACTCATGAAAAAGTAGAAGTTACTTTGCTTCAAAATTTGCAAAGAAACCACCAAAGCTTGACAAAGAAATTGTGAGGAGTTGGGGGACAAGGGTTCAAAATGGGAAAGAGGTATAAAAGTCTTATTTTGCAAGAAATTGAAAACATGAGAGTTTTCTCAAAAGTTGGGAAGCAAGGACAATCAAAGCCCATGCTATTTTTGAGCAAGTTAACAAAGGAGTTTGAATGTGAAAGCTTCAAATTGGTAAAGTTGGTGTGCATTCTAATTATTAACCTAAAGTTGTTTGTTTTTTTCATTATTTTTATTTGTACAACTATAATAATTATTTTCAAACCTTATGCATTAAATTTGAATTTTAGCATTTCATATTGAAATTTGCATTATTTGAAACCTTGACCTTGATACTATTTAATACTTTAATAAGGTATGAATGTTTTTTAAAAATATATATGGTTTCAAATGACTAGTTCTCATTCCAATGAAAACTGGTGAATGGTTTTCAAACATGTTATGACCTTGGGTAATATTGGGAGGTATTCAATTTGAAACCCAATTTGAAACCTTGCTTGGTTTTTAATCATTTTTTCGTCCTGCCCAACATTAATATAAACATAAATGTCATACATTTGTTCATATTATTTACACATCATTAAGAGAAAAACCTCATTTTTCAAATTATGTTTTCAACTTTTTTTCAACTATCATTTATAGTTGAGAACATCATTTTCAACTGCAAAATGTTTTTACAATTAATTTTCAAAATAGTCAACAATGTTGAATTGACCTTGCAACACAATTGAAAACAACGTACATGTGTCAATTTCTGGGTTAATGTTGAGGTGACAACATTTTAGTTAAAAACAACATACATTTTAATGGACGCAACATTTCAATTGTAAAATGAAAATTAGACTTAATTGATTCCATGCTGGCAAGTCAATGGATGAACTTCATCCACCTACGTGTCATGTCATTTGGGGGTGTGGAATTGAAATTATGATTATCTTTCAACTATATTACAACCAATGTAACATTGGCACATGTCATGTCATTAAAGAAAAGCATGGAATTTTAGAATTTTGAATATTATTCAATTATATTATAACCAATGGAACATTGACACGTGTCACATGGGCAATCATGGTCCACCATCAAACTAAATTATTTGACGTGTGTCATGTGTATGGTCTCAAAATCTTGAAATTATTGATTTATTAAAGATGTCAGCATATGATATTGTGCCACATGGACATTTATGTTACACACTTGCATGACACATGGCATCTTGTTGTTTGTAGGTCATCCAACATATGTGAAGTTGAACCAAAGTAAAGATATCAATCACAAGGTAATTGAAAACAAGTTGAAAATAAGTCAAAATTTATGTAAATTAGTTGAAATGTAGTTAAAATTACAAGTTTACACAAATTATAGTCACAATTGTAAAATTATTAAAACTAGATTATCAGGATAATACACATAACTAAAATTAATTAAAGAAAATCAAATGATAATAAAAACATAATCTACTTATACATTATCAATTAAGAATGCAAAACCTATTATAAACTGAAAATTATGCAAGGAAACATTGTTCCCATGTAGGAAATGGTCCCATTTACATCTTTAAGACGTTAATGTTATTAATCAAACATTTATTGAAATAACGAAATGATTCTCCTATAAAGTGCTTATCTTATGTTTATGCTCTAATGGTGTGAACTCATTGTTGGCATGTTTAGTTGGATTGTTGCCTTGTTAGACCACATATTTTGACTTATTCATAGATGCACCTTGCATTTTTGAATTTAAAAAAATGAAAGTTGTTAAAAATGAAAAAATAAAAATCTAAGTTATAATGCATCAAAAAAAAGATTGTGCATTAGTTGCACACATTAAAAATCAATAAAAACATCATCATTTACTATTCAAGAATAAGGAAATTTGATAGAGCAAAAAAACACTTTGAAATCTTTAAAAATTATAACTAAATAACGAATAAAATTGACACACATCATGGACTTACCTTATACATAGTCAACAAACATAGTTGAAATTTTATTGAAATTTAATTAAACCCAATCAAAATATAGTAGAAATTATATAGTTGAAACTTAGTTGAAAGTAGCTCAGTAAAACAAACATAATCAAAACCTTACTTGCGTTGATGGCTGAAAAGATTCATAAGTTTAGCTTTCATTGCCCAAATGTTTGTTTTGGAATTGAAAAGAAGAAAAACCAATGAGAGTTAAAGAAAATAACTTTCATATTTACAAAACAAGTTTTTTTTTCTTCTATTTGGATCCCTCCTACTTTCAAAACTCATAACTTTTTCATTTCTTCTTCATTTTAAATGATTTAAACTGCTACAAGAGTGCCACCTTAAGTTCTCAAATAATGTTTGAACTATAATAATAATAGACCAACATACAAGGAAGTTTTTAGGTGTTCAAAAACTAGTTATGGTTTCTTGTTTTGAGTTCTTAAAGCCCCCTACTTTGGGGGGCCATAACTTTTTCATTTCTAATTTGTTGTTGATGATTTTTAATGCTTCAAATGCACCAAGAAAAGGGGTTCAACATCTACTTGGACATCATAAACAAAAGAGCCCTCACCTTGGATGTAGACTACCCTAAGCACTTAAATGTACTAAAATTAGCTTAATTACTTTAATGAAAGTTCAAAAAAAAACCTAGTTGAAAAAAACTAGCAAAAGTTCAAAATAAAACATAGCTAAAAAAAATTTAACTAAAGGTAACATGGTGGAGAATTAAAACAAGAAATATTATGATAAAGGGAAAATAAACAAAAAAAGGAAAAACATTTTAAGCACCTACAATTGTAAAAAACATGTGTGGTGGTGGTTTCCAAAGTCCATAAGTTTGTCTCCTCATGTTTTTCATGTTCATTTGCCTTGACACCATATGTGCATAATAAAAAAATTTTAAAAGTGTAATAAAAAAAGAAAAAAAAACTTGAACATGATTTTTTTTAAAAAAAAACTTAAAAATAACCCCAAAATGAAAAACTTGAAATTCCTCACATACAAAAAGCATGATACAAAACAAAGTTGGGCCTAAAAAAAATCAAGATAAAACAAAACAAACTGTAAAAAAGGAGAAAAAAATCAAATT
>Ga0209611_10014031_pt1 | contig 10838 bp, 10 predicted proteins | sample S1TSphgellanicum_3_FD_187693 | JGI IMG/M metagenome (GOLD analysis project Ga0209611, IMG submission 187693) | Host-associated microbial communities from peat moss isolated from Minnesota, USA - S1T2_Fc - Sphagnum magellanicum MG (SPAdes) (version 2) | ecosystem: Host-associated > Plants > Peat...
GCTAGTCCCTCTTCCTAGTCTAATCCCTGGGCTCCCAACTCGACCCTCTACCCCTTTTTAGAGTTGGAAGTCGGGAGCGTGCTACCAAGTCTCAACTTTTCGCAACTTGACTTTGTGAAACCCTCAAGTGGGTTTCACCCCGTGACTTGGGATTGAAGTGCAAGAACGTACCTATGAGAAATTAATGGGTATGCAAATGTGCAAGCTTGCCAAAGCAGATCCCGCTGGATTCTGGAGAAAGTACCGCGTGCGCAAGGAGGCGTCACACGGCATTCGGAGGGAGGCGCTCCGATAGGGCTTTGCAGCGCTGCTGGGGCCACCCATTCCGCCTAATCCGGTTGTACCCATTCCCGAATGTGATGAACCTTGTAGTCTAAGTCAGGATATAATTACCTCTGAAGTTGCAGAAGCGATTAACAGATTGAAACGGGGAAAGGCAACAAGCTTGGATGGGGTAAAAGCTGAATTTGTTATAGATGGTTGTGACGCGTTGCTCGCGATCTTGCAAACCTTGTTTAACAAGCTCTTCAATGAGGGTTTCTGTGGGTCTTTGGCGGTGGGAATCATACATGCTCTATTCAAGAGTGGGGATGCCTCATCCATTGACAACTACAGAGGCATCACAGTTGGGCCTGTTATAGCAAAGATTTTTGCAATGGTTCTTGAAAGCAGGCTGAGTTATTGGGCGGAGGAGCGAGGCATTCGGGCACGAAGGCAAGCGGGTTTCAGAAAAGATTTTCGCACTACAGACAACCTGTTTGTTTTGCAGATGTTTATTGAATCCCGAGCAGGTTGGAAGGGCAAGAAGTTGTTTACATGTTTTGTTGATTTCAGGAAAGCATTTGATACCATACCCCGTGCTAAATTATGGCATGTGCTACAGGGCATCGGCGTAGGCGGGCGTTTCCTCGCCTACCTACGCTCCATGTACAGTCAAGATTGCGCATGCGTCACACACCCGACCGAGGGATTGTCCAACACCTTCGCATGTACCATTGGCGTGAAGCAGGGCTGCCCACTGAGCCCGTTGCTCTTTAGCCTCTACATTGACGCACTGGAGCCACACATTATCGCGCTCGATGATGATGACGAGCCTGACCTTGTCGGCACGCTGGTCAAGCTGCTGCTCTACGTGGATGACCTTGTCCTCATGTCAAGAATTCAACGAGGACTGCAAAAACAGCTTGATGAGCTAGGGAAGTTCTGCGACGAGAGGGACCTCACGGTGAATGTTAAAAAGACCAAGGTGGTGGTCTTTGGAAGCAGGGTCAACACCAGCCCATTGCTCTATGATGGCCTGCCGATTGAGGAAGTGGCATCCTTCCGATACTTGGGAGTAGAGCTCCATCGCAGTGGCTCTATGAAAACTGCTATGGAACACCTAGCTGCGGCAGGCAAAAGAGCGGTTTTTGCATTGAGGCGGCGTTGTGTTGACCTAAAAATAAATGATCCTACTATTATTTGCCAATTGTTTGATGCACTTGTGAAGCCGGTTATTAGCTATGCCTGTGAGTTATGGGTGAATGAGGCAGCCACAGATTCGCTTGAGCTAATACATGTATCTTTCCTGAAATTGTTGCTCGGTGTCAATGGTTCAACCCCTACACACATTGTCCTGTCTGAGTTTGGGAGGTTCCCTGTGAAGCTGTTTTGGCAACAGCAAGCGTTGAAATACCATTGTAGACTAGAGGATTCAGAGCCATCGTGCCAGATAAGCCTTGCATACCGTGTGCAACTTACATTGTCCTCCTATGAGTGCCTTGGGGCCAGGCGGGGCTCTTGGCTGCATAGAGTGCAAGCTTGGGAAGGTCAAGCTGGAATTTAGCAACCTCCAACGCACTCCGTAGTTGGAGGGGGTATAGCAGCTTTGCAAGATTCTTTTGTCTTGCCTCCAATTCAGGGCAGTCGTCTAGCAAACTACGTGCGGTTGTATGATATTTGTGAATATGTTTTTCAGCCATATCTTAGCACTGTCAACAATGTGCAACTTAGGAAATGCCTTGCGAGATTCCGTTGCTCAAACCACTGCTTAGAAGTTGAGGCTGGCCGTAGAACCAAGCCAACGAAAACTCCACTTCCTGAGAGATTATGCAAAATGTGTAGTTTGGAGGCCATAGAAGACGAAGACCATTTCTTGCTTGTTTGCCCAACATATGAACATGTACGCAACATGTTTAGGGAACAACTGCCTCTAGGACCTGTGACGCCTGTGCAGGAATTGCTATCTTGTCAGGACCAATCTAGTCTTGCTAGATTTCTTGAACAATGTCTCCAGTATAGAAATTTTAGGATTATGTCCGCCTAATGGGTCTCTCTGGCCCCACAACTGGTGTTAAATAAAAAGTAAAGTAAAGTAAAGTAAAGTATGATGGAAAAATAGAAAAAATACATATTACTTTTTTTTTTTAAAAACCCTATAGCCTACCCTACTTAGACAATATAACTGGTGGTTTGCAAGGTGAGTATTTGAAAACTGACCTTTATGCATAATTTATTATTTAAAAAAAAACCCAAGTAAATTGATAACCAAGGGTATTACTTTGACAATGAAATTGTTAATTCATGAGTCTAAATTTTTCAAAAAGATTGATACCTTATGTGATCCAAGTTTTTAAATAATATTATTATTTACTAATTTTTCCCTCAAAATCACTTCTTTTTCAAATTTTCAATTTTTAATTTCACTTTTCTGCGAAATTTTTCCAATAAATAAAAGGGCTGGGGATGACCATTCAGGCTCACCTGGTGTTTAATTGAAAGCCAATTGCACTTGCTACTGATTTTGTCATTCTACAACTACATCCCTACTCTTAATGTCAAGAAAGGGGTCCTCTATGGCCGGCCTACAAATTTTTTATGGGGCTTGACTCATTACTTTTAATGCTAAGGATTAGGTCCTCTGTGGCAGATTCTGCCACTTAAGCCCTTGATGCCATTATTTTTACCAAAGAAATTTCGCTGAAAAGTGAAATGAAAAATTCAAAAATTCAAAAATGAAGTGATTTTGGAGGGTTTCAAAAACCAAAAGTGAGGTGAAAAAATAGTAAAAGATTGCTAGATTTCTACATTGGATTTTCAGTGTGTCACCATGAGTATAGACAGTTGTTTAAAAAATTTGTACTTCATATCTGGTTTTGTAATATGTACCGTCAAATACACACACACACCTGTGCATTAGGCACGGGGTTCAAACTAGTTACATATAGTAAAGGACGTTGTGAAGCATCACTTCATCCATCTGTGTCGTCATCCATCCGTCCATCCATTCGATCATCCATCCATCTCGTCATGGTTTGTTTACTCTAACAAGGCGGAGAAAGAATGGAATATAGACACGATGTGACGGAGAATAATATATATTAGTGTTGTAAATTTTTTTTTAAAATTTAAAATTTTATTTTGGGGTTTTTGGACTTAGGTACATTCATCCTGTCTCTTTCTCAACAAGTAAAAGAGTTGGGTTGGGCTTTTTTTTTCTTTTGACATTTTATTTAGAATATTGGAAATTTTCAATGCTTTTTACATTGCCATAATTTTTTATTATAGTTCAATGGATGCTAGAGCGAACAGCCGTTAAGCACACTTTTATTAGATATTGGCAATTTCAAGGCTTGCATTTGCCATAATAATAATGGCAATGGATGTTAGTTGCCATTTTAGCACACAAGCTTAATAGATATACTGATAATTGCAATGATCAGATTGCCCAAAAAAATAATTTTGCCAATAATAATAATATGCTGGATGCCAAAGGTATAATTATGATGCATGTGAAAATTGGTTGCACCAGAAACCCTAACCATTATGAATAGGGAGGGGGTCTGGATACTAGAACTTATCAACATACAAAAACAAAGAAATAATTTTCAATAAATTGATACCTACTAAATAAGTAACTTATTACTTACTTACAAGTTGAACAACGTTGTGGTATATTTGCTATCTCCGGTCTATTCCCATGGTCAGCTGTATGTTGCAATCTCACGGGTCACAAGCAGTGTAAACATTAAGATTTTCAGCAGCCAGGGTCCTAATGGATACATGCGGAATGTTGTATATAAAGAGGTTTTGGAAATGTAGTTTGTAATTATAATTTTGTAATATGTACCATCAAATACACACACCTGTGCATTAGGCACGGGGTTCAAACTAGTCCCATTACAAAGTAGGTCTCAACATATTTCTATTGTTTAGGGCAGGGTTTAGGATTTAGGGTTTAAGGCTTCGGGTTTAGGGTTTTTTTCTCCTAGTTTTCTAATGTCTTGACTATGGCAGGCCTCATAAGCTTTGAGATATCTCAAATTTATCAAAACTAACTTAATTTTGTGACGACACATGTGTAATTTTTTAGATATTCACAAAACTAGCTTATTTCTGACTACTGCATGACACATGGTTATTGGAGTTGTATTTATACTGTGGCTGTCACTAAATTCAACGTAGAAGCATTTGCATGGTGAGGCGCTGCTTCACTTGGAAAATACCTTCCAATGACAGATGCATGAGCGCGGTGCGATTATTGTCCATTTCCCACTTCAATACGGAGAAATAAGATTTGATAGATGTTGTGTTCGTAAGGACAGTCGCTAGCCCGCCGCAGAACGAACGCAAATGCTCGAATCGACCCAGCACACAGTCCCACGCATCATTGAACGTGGTCATGTCATTATGCTTATCGATAATGCCACACAGGACAATGTCGGAGGCGTACAACTTCAGAAGCTCGCGATGCTCAACCTCAATCTGTTCGACGCCTATTTCGGACCAGGACAAGGAGATGTGCTGTCGGAACGGGTCGAGCACTTCCTTTAGGAAGGCGCCGTGACGTAGCTTGACCAGTTGAGTAGGAAGGACATGCGGCACATTCCTCTTTGACGCACGATTGTCGCTGTCTTGCTCAGCCTTGACAGACTGCAGACCAGCGACCAGTGCCATCGCGTACATGGCGATGTGTTTGATCCCGTCTTGTTGATCACCTTCTTCCAGGCGCTCGTAGCAGTCACGGGAAAACGAGCCTTGGTTCTTGATGTGGTTGACAATCGCCACTGACGCGTTCCCAAGTCACGGGGTGAAACCCACTTGAAGGTTTCACAAAGTCAAGTTGCGGAAAGTTGAACTTGGTAGCACGCTCCCGGCTTCCAACTCTAGAAAGGGGTAGAGGGTCAAGTTGGGAGCCCCGGGATTAGATTAGGAAGAAGGTTTAGTAGATCAAACATGAATCTGCACCAAAACAAACCACCCACGTGGTTAGTTCACATTCCGGGACCCCTTTGGGTGTTAAGACTTGCCACGGGCACTTGGACACACAAGACTCACCACGGCCCGGACTCGGGGGAAGCCACCACCTTCCCCTATATAGTATTCTCTGCGGCTGGTCGCGTTGTCTGTTGGGCATTTCTGTAACCTCTTTTTGCAGTGTATCCGAAGAAGGGAGAGTCTCCAAGGGGAAGGATGGCCTGCCAGTGCCACTCTCCTGGGTCCCACGGGAGTTCCTATATAAAGCCTGTTTTGAAAATCCAGTAGATTAGTGGTCTCTTGCCAGGTATTGGTGCATCCCTGGCCACCTTCAGGGTTGCACCATGTTTGTCTTGTGACAAGACCCTAACTTGATGGTATCCTTTGGTTGAGATCGTGATCTCCTTGTTTGTTGTAGCCCGAATGATCCCGCTCTGAGTAGCTCTCTTGAACTCAATCACTACAGCGGTGTTCCGGTGAGGCTCGAGAACGTGGTAAATCCATGAAGGGGCGGTGCTCATATTGGGATCTGGTTTGCTTATCCAGTCTCCTGTCTGAATTATGCTGTTGAGGTCTTCAGGTTGCCAAGGGATGCTTGCTGTGAATCTTGCCAGACCACTCCTGTTTGCTGGGTGGTGGCGCATCTGCAGCTCCTCTAGGCTCTTCCATTCCTTTCTTGCTGTGCTTCGTAAGTCCTTGACTCTGGAGCAGCCAAAGCGCATGAAAGCATTCCCCTCTCCTAGGCCGCTTATCCCGAATGGGGATCCGCTGAGGTTGCGAATTGAGGGGTTCCCGAATAGCGGTTGCCTAAGGATTTCAGCACTGTTAGATGGTTCTGACTTTGCTAGTCCGAGTCTGACTGACAGCTAGGTGCCTAGGATGCTGTTCCACATAGAGCCTTGCGTTTTCCTGAACTTGCTTGCTGCGAAGATCCAGTTGATGTCAGCGGTGCTGGGCCCTTTGTTGTGGATCGGCAATTGGGTTTGATCAGCTTTATGCCTAATGAGCTCCTTCCAGGGTTCGCCCCCTGGTGCGAGGCCTCTGGTCAGAAGCTTGGCTAGCAGAGCTTCGGATTGCGCCTTGGGATCTATTATCCCCAGCCCTCCTTGAGCGATTGGGAGTACCAAGGTGCTCCATTTCACCTTCGCTCGTGTGGGGGTGTCTCTGCCACCCCAGATGAAGTTTCTTACAATTCCCCTGACATGGGAGCACATCCCGTGGCTGGGGTTCCAGGATGCTGCAATATACCACATGGATGCCAGCAACACTTGGTTCGCTACCAAGATTCTGCCTGCCAGTGATAGTCGATTATTGCTCCAGTTGATGAGATGGTTTTTTAGGGCCAGCCTCAATTTTCCGAAATTTACTTCCGGGGGGAGGTGGAAGCCCACCTGAATTCCGAGGTACCTGGTGCCCTCGCCCGTTGGTACCCATTTGAGGCCTACTTCTTCACCCCAGTTCCATCCTCTTTCATTTTTGCTGGCCCAGATCGCGGCAGACTTGTGCCAGTTAACCTTTGCCCCAGATGCTGTGCAGAAGATGTCGATCACCTTTTGGGCTCTGTCCAGGTTAGTGGGAGAGCCTTGAAGGTATAACGTCGTGTCGTTGGCAAAAGTTTGATCCCTGACCCGGCCTCCCCCGGGGAGGGTAAGGCCTTCCACTTTGTAACTCGGGTCGGCTAGCATGTAGCCTAGGACATCAGTTGCCAGGATAAACAGGTAAGGTGCGAGAGGACAACCCTGTCTCACCGAGCGGGCTAACTAAAAGGTTGGGCCAGTTGAGCCATTGATCCTTATCGCCGATGAGGCATCCTTGTACAAAGTCTTGACCCAGTGAATCCACTTTTCGCTGAATCCTAGTTTTGACAGGGCAGAGAACAGGAAGCCCCACTCTATTCTATCAAAGGCTTTTTCAAAGTCGAGCACGAGCAGGACGAGGTCCTGCTCGCTCTCCTCGGCCCACTCTAAAGCTTCCTGGGCCATGAATGTATTATCTATGATGCTTCTGCCTTCTACAAAGCCGGTTTGGTTTGGTCTGATAACTTGCGGAAGGACCGCCTTTACCCTTCCAGCCAGGACCTTTGCCAGTACCTTGTAGGTGCTTCCTAACAAGGTAATTGGCCTCCAGTTGCCAATCTTTGCTCTGTACCCCGCCTTTGGGATGAGGGTTATCAGCCCTTTATTAATTGAGGTTGAGGCACTTCCTGAGTTTAACATTGCAGAGAAGGCTTGGAGGAGAATCGGCGCTGTTTCCTCGGCGCATGCATGGAAGAATTCCATGGGTAGGCCGTCCTCCCCAGGGGCTTTACCTTTGGGGAGGGCGTTGATTGCCATGTGGATTTCTTCCAGGGAGAGCTTCTTTGTCAGAGCCTCATTGCATTCCCCCGATACCTTGCTTGGAACGCTGGTCTAGCATCGCTGTTTTGCTTCCTCGGTGCCTGCTGTGCTTGCGCTCGAGGAATACATTTTTGCGTAGAATTCCGTAATGTGCTGGGTTAGGTCGTTCTGCCTCGTAACTGTGCCTCCCTCAGTTACTAGCTCCCTCAGTAGGGTTTTTTTGTTTCCCGCGCGGTGGAAATAAAAAAAGGTGTTTGAACACGTGTCCCCGTACCTGAGCCAGCTTGAGGCTGAGAGGTGACGATTCCTCTCGAACGAGTTTTGGAACACTTCGGTGAGCTTGCTCTGAGAGTCCGACATGATGTCTCTTATGTCCTCGCTTATGGGGTTCTTCTGAAGCTGAACCTCCGCGAGTTGAATTTTTTTTGTGCAGCTCCTTATCTGAACTCCTTGTGCGCGTTTCTTTTCTTTGGAGAGGCGGCGGTTGCATTGTGTTGCTCTATCCGTGGCTGCCTCCAGCCACGGCGCCCAGCCTTGATCACTCGTGGGGAGCGGGTCTTCTCCGATCCAGGCTTGAAGGATTTCCTTCTTCTTGCTCTCGTCATTCAGCAGCGAGGCGTCGAAGTATCCAGACGTGCCCTTGGCAGAATCGAAGTTTCCCCAGATTTTGATGCAAAGAGGTGAGTGATCTGAGAGTTTTTTCATGGAGACCTATGCCTCGATCCTTCCCCCTCTTTCTTCTATCGCTTGCGAAATTAAAAACTTATCTATTCTTGAGATTGCAGAGCTTCTTCCTGATTTCCCATTATCAAATGTGTATTCTTTCTCTGTCTGTTTGTGGAAGCTGTCGAGGAGCCAGGCGTCCGCGAGGCCGTACCTCAGTGTCATGCGGTGCCAGGCTGCAGCTTCTCTCCTGTTCATTCTTCTTGAGCCTAAGGTGTTCGTTAGGTCTGTGTTTTCGGTGTGATTGAGATCGCCGCCCAGTATGATTCGGTCCGATGCAAAGTCTGCCTGGGTTATGCTGTTCCAGAGGAGGGCTCTACCGGTAGAGGTTTGGGGGGCGTACACGTTGATTATTGTGAGGAGCTCATTATCAGGTGAGAGTAGAGTGACGAATTGTACTCTGCCCTCCACCAGTATGCCGTGTTCTTTGATGAGCGGGGTTGTTGCCCTGTCTAATAGAATTGCTGTTCCTGCCATGGTCTTTTGAGATCGTCCAAGTGGGATTCCTTCATTCCAGAGCAAGGTTCCTCTCCAGAATTCCATTCCTCTGGCGAATCTTGGGTCGTCGTCCTTCCCAATATGGTGTTCTTGAATGAGCGATATTTGTGGAGGTGTTTGGAGCGAAGCCATCCACGCCTTGATTTTTTTTGGCTTGTCCTTTCCTCCTTTCAGCCCTCTGACGTTGAGGGAGACCAATGTCAGGGGTTTATCACTCATAATTGAGGCAGCTTCGGGCGGCCGACGGGCCGATCGATCCCAGTGTCCTGGCTAGCATTAGAGCTAGGTCTAATTTTGTGAATTTTTTTTTTCTTGCCACCTGTGGTGAGGCTAGCAGGCTTACTGCGTTGTTCCTGTGTGTTTAGCGCACTGAGTTCCCTATGTCTGTTTTCCTCAACAGATTATGGGCCAGAGTGACAAAATCGATATTGTTGTTCAACTCCTGCTCGGGGTCCAGGGCCTTCCAGTGTAGGTGTCGTTTATTCTGGGTGCTCAGAGCGCTGGTTCCAATTTCGATGTGCACTAAAATGGTGCAATCCATCCCCCCTCTTCTCTTCTCTTCTTGCCAGCTCCAGTCTAGCTGAAGCTGATCTCTAATGCTCCATTTGAATCTTAAGATGTTCTCTTCCAATTCCAGCTCAACCCGCTAGGTGAGGTCTGCCCTTGCCGAGGTTTGGGTCCATTCCATTTCTGATGCTTCTGTTGGGCCTGTGATTCTGAAGCAAAGTGGGAGATTCGGTGGGGATTAGTTTCTACAGTGGACAAGAGTTTCCTTTTTTCCTTCTTTCATTCGTGTGAGGACCGACTAGATTCTGGCCCTGAGGGGTTCCTTGCCGTGTGGTACCTGTATGCCGAGAGAGTTAAAGTAAGACGGATGCACCTCAGAGTGCATTGAGCCCCTCTTTCCTCTTGGAGTGAGTTCTATGAGTGGGGATTGCAAGGAGGGGTGTTGTGTACATTGCCGGGGCGGAGTCTGTTTTGGGTCGGGTCTCTTACGTCCTTGGAAGGACCAGTCCTTTATCATCTCCCCCTGAGTTTCCAAGAGTGATGCTGCCTCTGCGTTGTCTTCCCCTAGGATTGCGAAGGGGTTGGATCGCATTGCTGGATCCGGGGATTGTGAATTGTCGAACCCTCGTATTCCAAAAATTAGAGCAGAGATTTGGATGGTTTCCATCCTTTTTCTCCCTTCTTCCAATCTTTGTCTCCCTTCTCCTTGGAGTTCCTCGCCGGTCTTGGTTGTGCTTTCGAGCTGGGCCGGCAGTGTAGAGGCTTCCTCCATTTCTTGGTCTATTTTGGGTGTCCCTGACGTAGTCTTCGGGGGTCGGTTCCGTGGGGTGGCTGTCTCTGAGTTGGGCGGGGTTGTGGAGGTGCTCACGGCAATTCTCTGAGCAGGGTGTTCTGAGGCTTTGTTAACCTCATTCTGCTGTGAGATTGTCCTGTGGTGCCCTCCATTTTGCAGCCCCTTGTGTTTTGGTGACAGTTTGCTGGTCTGCGCTTGGTTGGGATGAGGAATTTCTTCCCTCCCTGGTTCCTTTCCTTCTGCATTCCGGGTTTTTGAGGAGGGGCGGGCTGCCCCTCCTTCCCACCCGCGATGAACACGTTCATCCAAGGCCTCAACCTAAACGACTCAACCACTCACCAAGTCACCGCCAGAATCTGGCACAACTCAAGACCGAGAAAAGTCGGTACCCTCATCTAGATGGCGCTCAACCGGGGACTACCTGTGGGCACTTGGCTCCAGCAAATGGGGATCACCTCCCATTGCAAGACCTGCGACCGTAACATGGAAGAATCTCCTCAGCATTGTCTGCTTGACTGCCCAAAAGCGCTTGAAGCTTGGGAAGCCTTCAAGAGAGTTTGGAAGGAATGGGAAGCCCCTGGACAGCTCAACATCGACTGGCCCTTCATCCTCCTGGGCGAGCAAGCTTGCGAAAGAGAGGAAGACCAACCCGGGCACTTGGCCTACCACACGGGCGGATTCACCTTTCCAAGGCAACCCCTGGACATTTTGAGGAGCTTCATCCTCTACCACATCTGGACCGCAAG
>Ga0209611_10014032_pt1 | contig 10836 bp, 8 predicted proteins | sample S1TSphgellanicum_3_FD_187693 | JGI IMG/M metagenome (GOLD analysis project Ga0209611, IMG submission 187693) | Host-associated microbial communities from peat moss isolated from Minnesota, USA - S1T2_Fc - Sphagnum magellanicum MG (SPAdes) (version 2) | ecosystem: Host-associated > Plants > Peat...
AATGATCGCCACCTTAGTTACATCACAGATTTGAAAAGAAAAACACTGATAGCCTATTACTCACTGGAATCAAATGTATTAAAAAATATAGTTTCAAATACAAAAGACAGATCTCAAAGTCTCATAGTCCAATAGATAATTATCTGTGTAATGTGTGTGTTGCAAGTATGGTAAAGGCCATATTCTGCAGAATTGTCCCCCTTGCCCATCGTGCAGACTGTGGGTTCTACAATGGTCGCCTATTAGGTCTCCTGTGTTCTCAACAGGTTCCCTGTCACTTAACGTCAAGGAGTGGGGTTGTGTTTGGTGGATTCTACCAAGTGGGCACACCCAAGGCCTGCCCTAATGTACAGGGCTCACCAAGGGCATGCTTTTTACTTGGCAGAATCTACTATACATGACCCACTTTCTAGTACTCAATAGATTTTGAGGGCAGGTTCTGACACTTTTCAGGCATTATAGATTGCAGATTTGTCCTCCTCAAACATAGTGCCAATTTTGAAAGAACATGCCAATTTTTGGGGGAAAGAGTTAAAGGTGGTGTTATCTACCACAGAATCTGCCTTAAAAAATCCTTCATGTCATGAAGGCCCCTGATCTATCATGTCCTTAGTGTGCCTTCATGGGCCTTTGCCTTAAGGATTATTAGTGTAGGGTCACTAATAATCCTAGGGCCAAGGCGTTCCTGAAATAACTGGTCCTAAGCCTAGAGATCAAGGGCCAACATGAAAAATGAATGATTCTTACTTTAAAAAACAAATAATTACTATGATACCAGCTAGGTACCAGTGTTGGGCGTGTATTTAACTTACCACCAGGTATTTACCAGGTATCAAACGTGGTATATCTACTTATATAAAAGAATCGGCGTGTGTCCGTCCGTCCGTCCGATATCCTATTGGCTGGAAAACTCAGGGTAATGGGTATCACTCAGTGTCAGGAAAAATCACTCAGTGTGATGGGTATCACTCAGTGTCAGGAAAAATCACTCAGTGTGGTGGGTATCACTCAGTGTCAGGAAAAATCACTCAGTGTGATGGGTATCACTCAGTGTCTGGTTTGTTTGTGAGGAGAACAGGGTCCCTCAGTGCAATGGGTAAACTCTTGGGTGGGTTGTGACAACTTTCGGTGAGAGGAAAAGTCACTCAGGGTATCGGTATCACTCAGTGTAATGGGTATCACTTAGTGTCAGGGTGTCACTAAGTGTAATGGATATCCTCTTGGGTGTGTCCGTAATGGGTATCACTCAGTGTAATGGGTATCCTCTTGGGTGTGTCCAGGTTTAGGGTTTTCCTTTTTCCGGGAGATTTTCCTTTTTTCTTTCGTTTGTTTTCTTTCTACCTCTTGATAAAACTTTTCCCCTGATCATTTTGCTTGCAAAATGGGTTTACCAACTAGTATATATACATTAAAAACTGGTTAGTTAGCTCTTTTTAAAAACCCAACCCTGCCTCCTACCCAACCATTCAAAAAGTTGGTACCCACCCCCGCCTCATAATCGGAACTTCATTATTTCAAATGTATGTAACCGGACCTGACCCGCGGGGGATATATGCAAAGGGTATTTTGTAGGTTGTTTAGTCAAAGGTTATAAAGTTTGCAATTGGAGTTCTTCATCTTGTGGATTTGTATGGATTGGTGATGATTAGTGAATAGGACTTGGTGTAGACATGGTGGATGGAGGTACGTACACATGGTCAAAGTATGCATTGACATAAGATGCCAATTTATGTTGAGACAAACTTCATATGCATTTCTTGAATCAAATGCTTCAAGTAGCATACCTTGAATGATGGTTTGCACTTTGTCACACCATGGTTCCTAGATTAAGGCTTTTGCTTCAATGCCTAAGTTTGAATATAAAAAAATGTTTGATTCAAAAGCAAATCATCATATTTCTTGAGACAATTAATGACTATTGGTGTTGCTTACAATTATTGAATTTGATCACAATATTGATCACTTGTGACTTTAATCAGAAAACTATTTAATTAGGTGGAGGATGGACTCTCTTGAATTTTGGTTCATTTATGTGTATATGGGCATGTTTGTCAAGCCCAACTAGGGGCTCTTCTTTCCACTTAATGGCAATACTAGTGCTAGTATAATTACTAGAGGAATGTTGAAAGAAACAGCTAAACAACTCTTGAAGACTATTCCTTTTGGAGATCACTTTGTTTGTAGATTTTTGATTTTGGAGTCAAATGCATAAATAATTAGTTGATCAAACTTTCTAGTTTGAAATTGGGCTAAAAGAACTCCCATAGTTAATTGCAATGCATTGGTATGAACATGGAACTCAAGATCCCACTTTGGACTAACCAAAATTGATCCCTCACTATACCAAATCTTCATCCCCTCCCATGTTGCTTCACATTTGGTAGTCCAAAAAAAAGGTTCAAATCTATGCATTAACTTGGTAATTGGCTCCATAATAAACAAAAAACTCCTCATAATTTTTTTGTAAAATTGAGCCACTACACTAGTAAAAATTCCCAAATCTATGATTAACTTTATAATTGGAAATCCAATCATAGAGGACATCTTTGACTAAAGGCCCAAAAGTCATTACAAGCAAATTATTTAGGACAAACAGTCATATATTGTTTGATGTGGCACACTTCATCCCTTAGTCATAAAAGATAATTATCTAATCATAATGGACAGAAGGTGCATGTAGGTGGGCCCACAAAACATGTTAGCACAAATGTCAATTCTATGTGGCAAGTTTGATTGTTCTTGTGGGGTCATCAAGACTTAACATCCTATGTGTCAAATCAATGACCACAATATGATTATTTCTACCTTTCAAATTATGAAACATAGCAAATAAGGTAATCCACGCGTAAGTATATGATTTGTTTAGATTTAATTGAACATGATCTTATGTATATGAAATAATAAATGATTCCAATAGAATTATAATTTCTTGTAATTTTTTTTTATGCGGTTGTTCGAGATTGGGACACATGTACATATCCTAATCAACCATTTATAGTAACTACATTGAACCACATGGCTACATCTTGGTTGTTGACATCAAAGTTGAGGTCAAAAAACATAATTAGACATTAGTCATTATCTAGAGTGAATTAATATTTAACAATGATTTGTGATTTCCACATGGTAAGCAAGAAAATGGACACATGACAATCAATGATTCGGCTATTGGCACATGGCGAAATGGTGCTTTGACATTGTACATAGTGCATTATGTGAAAAGTCATTTAAAAGTGATTGTAAGTAGTAGTTTAGATAACTATTGTCATATTGTAATGCTATAGTTATGTCATTCTAAGTTGTTTTTCTCATGTTGAACTTACCTTTGTTAGTCATATGAAATTCATTGATTGGTTATTAATAATTTGCAAAAGTACCAAATCAGTGATTGGGTAAAACATCCATAATCATTGTTTCATTTTCTATCAACTTTAAAATAGCCACAAGTATTAGTTATACATATTATTAATCATAAAAATGTAGTCCTAGAGGGCAAAAACATGGTTAGGTGGCTCAAAAGTGGAGTTTGAGAGTCCATAATCTAACATTAGCAATTTTTTCTGCAATTTTAACAATTATCAAACCATAAATCCTATAATTATCCCTTATGCTTTTAATCATAAATGTTAATAAACCAACTTATGAATTCCTTAAACATGTGATTGATAAAAAAATTCATCTAAAAGATTAAATTTTAAAATGTGAAATGAACTTTCAAGAATAAAACTTTACAATAATCACATCATTTAAAAATTAAAAATATATATATTAGGAAAGTTTCAATGATGCAGTTTACTAATTAATATGATGTTTTAAGTTTTAATTTTTATTTTGACACTACTTTGACATATTTTTTGAGTCCACATTTTTCATTTTTTTTTTGTGATAGACATCGTGTTGTCATTTCAAAAGTCATGATGAGTCCATAATCTTTTTAGAATTCATCCAAAAATTTTATGATGATTCCCATTAAAGTCTATGACAACATTAATAATTCAAAAATTGACACTGTTAATTTTGAATATGACTTTAAATTTTACATTTGTATGTAATCTAGAAGAATTACATGTGTGACAGTCCAAAGTGGCCTATCCCCCTATTCATGCTTTCACCTTAGAGTAATTATAAACAAATAGTGGAAAGTCTAGCTACTTTTTGCATTGAAACATAAGTCATTTCATACCACCAAAATTCAGCTATAGCCCCAAATCCATATACATGACACTAACCAATTAGACATTAATGATAAGTTATGCATAATAGGAATTAAAGATAGAAAGTCAGAAGGATGCAGTGATTGAGAGGGGAGAAGGAAATTCAAAACCTTGTGCCAAAACTTAAACATATAATTCATTTGTTGCATCTTGTAGAAGTTTCAATAAATACTCAAGCCTTGCAACATGTGCATCTTTGTCTTTTTCATATTCATGTTTTTTGTATGTGTAAACTAACATTGTGGTGTCAATGGAATCATCTTCAACTAAGTTTGTATCTTCTACCTCCTACATCTTTGTAAGCAAACACATGGTGTGCACCTTATTCCTTGCATTAAGTACCAAAAGAATCTTGAACCCCACAAATGCAAATTTTGTCACAATTGCAATAATAGATTTAATATCATTCATCCATACAAATGAACAAACCTTAAACCTTAAAATTTTCTCAAGTTGCAATTATATAATTAACATTACATTTTTTTTCAAGTTTTTTCCAGTGCATAACAAACCACATACCGTTGTTGTTACAATGCAAACTTACTCATGGTGAAAACTAAAATGGTATTGTTCTTTTATAAATATCTTTTTATTGTTCTAATTCAACTATGAAAGTCATGAACATTTTGATAGCTTGGTGGACAATGTGGTGAATATCATGTTGGTAAGCTGTCAAATTTCACAACATGTGTTAGGTAGTATTCCATTGTTACTTATATTTTAGCTTGTAAACTTATCCTCTTTGAGTTGCAATTTATGCTTGGGTTGAAATGGTTGATAGCGATTGAAAGCCTATCAAAGTTTGACTTATCCACTTTGTTGCACATGATTCATCATTAAATAGAAAACATAGGCCTCTAGGCATTTATTCTTATTTTCTTGTTTTCCAATTGTCTCAGCTTTGAAGAAGTATAATATTTGCAATGTTGATATGATATGGTTGGTATTTGTGGTTGTCAACATGTTTTGATAGGATGGGAGTGGGAAGCCACTAACTATGAAAGGGTAGCCAAATAAGGAGGTTAGTTATGATGGCCTTATATTGCCATATAATTTACTTAAGCATCGAAAGTTGGCATTTAAATAGAATATGGGTTTTCCATATTTTTCTTGGCAAACACTTGCAGATACTTAAGGAATTCTTAGCTTGCCACTCCACATCACTAGCTAAGATCCTCTCTTTTTGAATTGGGCTAAAAGTTTTAATCCCTGAAAATATACTTCACCCATCAACTAATCATGTGAATGTAATAGATTTGGTTAAATGTTAAACCCAAGAATTTGTGCCTGAACTACAACTATGGGATTTATTCCCATGCGTTGGTTATCAATAACTTCTGAAGGTTGCTTCGCATGTATGGGACTCCTCACACCAATTACAACATTATGTAGGTGGCCCCTTGGCCAAAAGCATTAGTTGAAAGCTTTGATTCACATAGAGTTGAAACATTGGGTTGTTGTGTTAAAGGACAAGCTCAGTAAGTGTCAATAGGTTCAAGGTACATCTCGAAGTCTCTTTTGTAGTTGCATGAATGATGGGAACAACATCTTCTAAAAGATGGTCCTTTTTTGAACTATTCAATTTGTACATCATACATTAAGGCTCTTCATCAATGATATTCTCTTGCTACTATGGTTTATAATGATAATTTTGTCTTGCTTCTATTATGTGATAGTGTTGGAATCAATTTAACTTGGTTATGTGATGTTTTTCTATAAATTAATGTCGCCTCTTTCATGCCTTTCCCTTGGTCTTCTTAAGAATTTTGACATTCAAAAGATGCTTGCTTTTGAAAGTCTAATGTCTATTATGGCATTGTAATTCTTGTGGTGCCTCTAGGATTAGAATCTATTTTTAAGCCTAGATGGTAAAATGCACTACTATAAAATGTGGGTGTAGTTCCTAGTCCCCGTTCATTCGATTAGTGAATTCACTACTTTCCCACTAGGTCCCATTCACTACAACTAATGAATCATTCAAAATCTAGTAAAATCACTTGGTGTATGGGGACACCTTTTGTTGTAGTGATGACATTTGAAACATGTTATATGATGATTGGTTCAAATCATGGACCTCCCTTTATTTGAAGTGTTGAAGTCAATCCATTGGTGTTGCTTTTGTGGCCTTCTTACTCAAAACTTCTTCCATCTTTAACCTCTCTACCTTTCTCTTGAAAAAGGGAGTCAATTTTGTAAATATTTTTGGCCATTGAATTTTTTCATTTGTTATAAGATAATCTTCATGCATGATTTTGTGAATGTTTTAGCAAGTGTATTTCCCACTTTAAATATAATTGATTTACATATAAGAGGTCTGCCACCCTTTCCAATATTTGTCAAGCTAAGTATTTTTCGGAAAATGGCATTGTTGGATTAGACATATAAATGTGGAGCCTTTTTTCAATGTAACCAAGAAATTAAGCTTCTCTCCCTCTAGAGTTATTTTTTGAAGGTGCTAGGTCATCAATTCTTATTTGTCATTGGCTTCATCAATGTTCCCATAGTGGCATCCCCTATTTTGTTCTTTGAATTTTTTTGATGTTTCATTGATGATGTTCCAACATTGATGTTATTATTGCTTACAACATCTCCAACTATACATATCCCCATGAGCTTTGGAGCACTAGGTTTTAGGGTTGCATGCCTTTGGAGTCCCTATTTTTTGTTGTCTTTTGCGATGGTCAAACATGATGGTAGATGGTATGTGACTAAATGGGAGGAATTTATGTAAAGTTTTGGGAATTTAATGAAATTGTGTTTTTTGTATTGCAAGATTTACTATCCCAAGATTCATTCAATATTTGATAGATGGTTTGCTCATTATAGGTGTGATAGTAAAATGGTTATACTATGGAAGATTACATATTAAGCTAGTAAATTAATTAAAAATAACATATTTTATCAATGTTGAATAGATATAGCCCAGGGTTTGGTGTGATTCATAAGCAAGGGATTAAGTAAATCTCCTACTAGCTTGTTCATACTGCCATAGGTGATCCATTTAGTTCATATTCATGTCTTTGGTTGGGAAACAAATTGCAAGTGTAGTAAGAATAAAATATTTGTCTAAACAAGTAGGCCTCAAGCCTAATTATGTTTGTTATAGGAGTGATCAAATACATTATGATATTTCCCAGTCAGAAAATGATAATCATAGGTGACATATTGAGTTAGAAGGTGGAAGGAGTTGTTATTGCACCAAAGGAAGAATCTAATGCAAAATAGGAAGTAAAGAATAATATTTTGTTTCACAAATTTAAAAAAAACCTTTAAAAATTTGTTACTACATCATGTGGTTTTCTTCAAAGTGAACACAATTGCTCTTGTTGATGTAGATGTCAAATGCAATGATAGAACCTAGATAATTCAAGTTCCATGAGCTATGGACCCAACAAGATAGCTCGAGTTCAATGAATTAATTAAGTAGGTAGTGCTTCTAGGTTGGTAGTGGAGAAGCACATGGGGTTTACATGATTTTGGTCAGAAATTATGTTGAACCTTTTTTTCACTAATATTCTAGTTTAGAAAGAATATGTAGTTTAACATTGAAGCACCTCAAGGATTTTCCATAGGCACACTTCGTTAGTTAATATAGATTTAAGGTGCTTACAAATTTGGTCCAAAATACTTAATGAACACCAAGTGTTGTACACAATCCAATCAATGTTTGGTATAAGTTCTTTGGTTTCACATTGTATTTGTAGATTAGGGGTGGCTTTGAGTTAGTATTTTAGCTAAGGTTGTTATCTTTTATAATGGTGTTTGTCCTTCAAGATGCCTTGGATGATGTAAGGAGATTTCCTATTTGGCATGTAAGAAGGCAACGACATTGATATAATAGGTTTTGGGTTAGGTAAGAACAAGGGGCCATATTCTACAAGTTGAAATGCTTAAATTGTCCTTGCACCAAATGCAAAGGACATTCCTTATACACCATTGGGGATGATGGAAGGGATCCTAGATTTAGGGTTTGGAGATGTCTAGGCATAAAAGATTCATTAGATGAAAAGTGGGAGATGAATTTAGAAAATCAACCAATAGTAAAGCCAACTGCTAGATTTCATTGTTGATAAGTGAGCTATGGTCACTAATGTTTTTCGACAATTTAATGATCTTGTGTCAATGGAAGATCTATAGTGGTGGATGTTGTGGAGGATGTTTTTAGGGTAGCTAATGGATTAGAAGAAAAATTGAATGAAGGTGAAAGTGATGGTGCTGAAAATGTTTTTTTTGACATTAAACGCCAACAACCATTAGGAGATGTTTTTTGAGAATGTCCATCATGAGCACAATTTTGATCGAATGGTTTTGGAAGATGTAATGAAAGATTTTTTTGTAGGCTTCAAGTGTATAAAATTGGCTGCAACAATATTTTTTATGAACTTATGCATGGTACATGGAATGAACAATAAATTTGTAGATGGGCTCCTTGCACTTTTACGACATCATCTATTTTTTAAACCTAATTGTTTGGCCACGAACTACTATGTTACAAGGGCTTTAACAAAAAAGCTCACACTAGATTATGAAAATATTCATGCGTGCCCTAAAGATGTGTCTTGTTTTGAAAGGAGCATAGAGACAATGTCACTTGTCCCAAATGTGGGTGTGCAACAAGGATGTGGTAAACTAGGTGTTGTTTGTGAAAGTCCTTTAATCCCTAGGCTTCAGAGGTTGTTTAGGACACCTATAAACTCTAAGTTAATGTTGAGGCACTCACAAAATAGTAGTCTAGATGGCTTGTTCATACAACCATGCAATTCAAAGGCTTGGAAACACATTCAACAAAAGTTTTTTGATTTTGTGGTAGATTTACAAAATGTGCACCTGGCTCTTGTTGTAGATGGTGTCAACCCATTCAAATTGATTCATTCAACATGGTCAACATGGCGTGTCATGTTATTGAATTACAATTTACCTCTTTGATTGACAACCAAGAAATTTTTCATCATGTTGGCATTACTGATTTTGGGTCCAAGGAATTTGTCACATCCTCCAACTTTTATGTTTATTTACAACCATTAGTTGAAGAGCATAAAAAATTATGGATTGGAGTTCCAACATATGATGTGTGGAAACCCTTGGGCTATAGGTCATTTACATTGAAAGGGATGTTGATTTGGATTTCCCATGATTTTCCAAGGTACATGGGATAGTTGTAGGAGTCACACACCAAGGTTTTGTTACATCTCCAATGTATGGGCCATAGTTTAAAGGTGAACACTTTGTGGAGCTAAGGAAACAAACATACATTGGAAGATGCAAATGGCTACTAAAGGGACACCCATATATGTCAGCAAGAATGGCTGATCATTTCAATGTGTAATTAGAAACTTGCAATAGACTTAAATTTGTCACAACGAAGGAATGGTTGACATAAGTTGTACAATACAAGTCTTGGTTAAAATTTGGCAATAGAGATGGTGGAATTGATTACCCCTCCAAAGAACATGATGTGAAGTGTTGTAATGTGTTATATGATTTGCCATATTGGTAGGTATGTGGAACTTTTTCCATATGTGTTTAGTGGTTGGACATTATGTTGTCATGTTGGCTAGTCTTTGAGGTCTAAAAATAGCCCTCCCTATTAATGTCAATGTCAATGTCAATTGTATATTTTAGTTTTTATGTGCATTGCATTTAGTCTACTATTGATGAACTTATAACATGTAATAACAAGCTTGAAATGATGTTGTAGATCATTTTTGAACACATGTGGTTCCTATTGCAAAGATTGATTTGTGGGTGGATTTGTCAATTTACCCTTTTTTGGGGACAAGACATCATGTCAATGTGTGTCAAATCTCAATCATATATAAGTCAATGTTTAGTTGTTAATAAGGCTAATGTGAAATTTTTTAGGCATAAGGCAGTCAATTTGTAGTTGCATGTGAATCTACATGTGTTAACTATTAGTCATAGAAAAGTCAAATATGTAGTAATTTATACACATTTTTAAAACCAGAGGTTGCATTACATTATTTTTCAAATTTATTTTAAGATAGTGGGAATATGGCTTTTTTTGGGTTGGCACCTGAGAATAAACATGGGTTTTGACAACTTGAAGGTTGACCATGTATGGAATGTGGGTGGTGTGATTGAAAATAAGTAGTTTTAATTTGGTTCACCATGGATGTAATGCATTGTGAACAAAATTTTAATAAAAATATGTTGAAAATAGTGACAAATGCAAAGGATAGTGTGAAAATGAGGTGGGATTTACAATGTAGGGCTATTAGACCAATTTGTGGTTCATTAACAACCTTTGAAGAGGTGGGAAGATGTTGAAACTAGTAGCCCCATATGTTTTGACAACAACCAAGTTTGATTATTTTGTAACTACCATAAAAAATGTGAAAACACGATGAAAACATGTTTTAGCAATTAGGAAACACATCAGGAACAAAAGTTTTGGCATTTTAAAGTCACATGATTACCATATTTTGATGTAACAAATTTTGCTACTTCTAGCACTACAAGGATTTCTTGTTCTTAAACCTCTAACGAGAGTGATGAGGATTTCCAAAGTGCTTAGGAAGGTATGTAATAATGTGTGGAATCCCCTTGAGATTGATTCACTCCAATAAGATGTTGTAGTTTGTTTTGCATTGGTAGAGATGTA
>Ga0209611_10014033_pt1 | contig 10835 bp, 9 predicted proteins | sample S1TSphgellanicum_3_FD_187693 | JGI IMG/M metagenome (GOLD analysis project Ga0209611, IMG submission 187693) | Host-associated microbial communities from peat moss isolated from Minnesota, USA - S1T2_Fc - Sphagnum magellanicum MG (SPAdes) (version 2) | ecosystem: Host-associated > Plants > Peat...
CACGCCCCACCTCCCTACTAGCAGCCCCTCTCTCCCACCCAACCCACACACACCCACCTACCTACTACCCCTAAAGCCACCCCCAAAAGGAATTTTTTTGTTTTTTTGGGGGGGGGTCCCCACAACCCCCCAAAAATGCCCATTCCCCCAAATTAACCAAAACCTAGCCCAAAAATACTAACCTCTATTGCTGGTGGTTCTTTTACCCCTTTTTCCACGAAGAACCGCCGGTTCCAATTCTGAAATGTAAAGTGGGATTTATCCCAGGTTGGTTCCACACACAAATAGCAGTGTGAATCGGGTTCTGGGTTTAGGGTTTATCGTTTTAATACAAACAATTTGGTTTCCGATTTGGATTCCGGTTCCGGTTCTGAAAGGAACAATTGACTCGGATTCCCCGGTTCTCAATTGAAACCAATTGATTCGGATTTCCCGGTTCTCAATAAAACCAATTGATTCGGATTTCCCGGTTCTCAATAAAACCAATTGATTCGGATTTCCCGGTTCTCAATAAAACCTATTGATTCGGATTCCCCGGTTCTAAATATCAGTCTTGGTTCGAATGCGGTTCTTATCGACCAAAAACCGACCGACGGTCTGTAGTTTTTCCCTGATGTAACCGACGGCTCTTACCCGCCAAAGAAGATACCCGCCCAACACTGGTAAAATACAATATTAACCCAAGAAAAGGAAACGAAAAAAAGAAAACTGAAGACCTCAAAGGGCCAAGACCGGAAACCGCGTCTCAAAAACGGCAACTTATTATTATTATTATTAAAAAATTTCCACGAGACCCACGAAACGAGGCATTCCATAGTTTTTATTTATTTTTTTATTTCTTAAATTTTTTTTTTCGGAGTGGGGTGGGGTGGGGGGGTGTGGTAGGGGAAGAGGGTTCTTTTTTTATTCCTGCGAATTCTCTATTTCTATCGAACGGCATGTATCAAAACCACATCAGATGTTTGTTCATCTTACGGTTGAAATTAAAAAGAAAAATTTCTATGTCGAATTTTAGCCCACCCCCCCCCAAAGCCAACCCTATTAGGCTTAAAGAAAGCCCAACCCTTTCTTAAAGAAAGCGACACCAAACCCGGGGGTTCTTAGTTTCTTACCAGTTCTCTATTTCTATCGAACGGCACGCATCAAAACCACGTCAGATTTTCTTTTGGGTCATCCTACGGTTCAAAATAATATGAGATAAAGAGAAGAAAAATTCAATATCGAGATTTAGGCAAATGAAAGCCGTGCTCTCCCCTTCTCCGGCCCGCCCGCCTGCCCGGCCCGGCCCACCCCCTCCCCCGCCCACGGTCCGTGCCAGCAATGGCCACGCGCAGTTGCTTGGTGTTGTCTTCTTCTTTGTGGAGCTGCTGGAGCCCGCGCTTCTAGCGCTTCCTTTGCATCTCGGGGGGCAGGCAGGCGGAGGGGAGAAATCAGCGGTAGAGAGGAGACGGCAAAGGCACAAAGGAGAGGAGAACGATGCCTCTCTTCTTCTGAAGTCTGTAGCAGTTTCAGGGATGTAGACGGAAACAGTAAGGTGGGGGAGGGCGGGGGCGGGAGTAGAGAGGGGGTCAGAGTAGAGAGAGCGTGCGGGTGTATAGGCCTTTCTGGGTTGTGTTTGTGTTTTGTCTCTTCTTAGGGTTTGACGTGTTTTATCGATTAAGGAAGAAGAGGAGGAGACGAAGCAGAAGAAGAAGAAGAAGAAGAGGAGGAGTACTGAGATGTGAGAGTGGAAAAACAGGGAGAGGGTTCGCTGCTTCGTCGTCTTGCTGGCTGCTGGTTGCACTGGTAGTAGTAGTTGTCGTTGTAGTTGTCGTGTTGTGGTGGTGGTGGCTCGTGGTAGCGATGAGGAGAAAGTGGAGATGTTTGTTTGCGGCGGAGTAAGGCAGACCTTAGTCAGGATCTCGGAATAATGGCGAAGCGAGTGTATCAAGTCTGGAAAGGCAGTAATGTAAGTGTCGCAAACTCTGTCCTAACTTGGACAGTTTTGGTTTTTACCCCCGCCCTGCCTTCTTCGACTACTGTTGTTATTGTTGTTGCTGCTGGGCGGGCTCTGGGTTGCTGCCTGGCATACGGCGGATTATCTTCATTTTTCCACCCCTTCTTTTTCGTCTCTGCAGACTGGCAGATGAACAGTAGGTCTCTCAGAGACTTTTGGTAACTTAACAGTCTTTGGTTGAAGGCCATCTTTGTCGAACCAGCTCCCTTCTTTTCCAGCTCTGGGAGATGTCAAGTCAGGACATGATAGCCTTATTTAGTTCATGTGGTATAACAGAACAGGAAAACTGTGCGCACCCTAGCCACAATCAGTGACCGTGGGCATCTACAAGAGTAAGAATAACTGGGTAATGCGATCAAGAAGCTGTCTTTCATCGCTCTTCAAATTATCTCCCCCGCTTACGATGGACGCATTCTTAGGTCTCACATCCCTCAGCTTGCAGAACGGTCTTATAAGGGGGCCGCTGGACATGAATCATAGAAAAGAGGAAGCAGTTCTGTGTGAAGCATGGTCATAAAGGTGTCAAGATTTGGAAACTGAATTTTGTGTTAAGATCGTTACAGGGTGTAGGAACACAAGAACTGGGATATGTGACTGACTTGCTTAAGCCTACCTTAAGCAAGGTTAAGGCAAATGCTTTTGACTTGTGATGGTCCTCAATGGTTTTGTTGGAAAGTCTTCTTGTGGTGACTGGTTGCATAATGAATACCATACCACTGAGAGACTGCATCCTTGTGAGCAACTAAAACGTTTTCAAGACATGCAAATAATCAATCCTTATGTGGAGATATTTGGCTCCTTCTCCTGTTTTGAACTCAGCTTTGAAAGCACATATGGCATCAAAACAGTAGGCTACTTGGTTTGTTGCAGCTTGTTATAAGGGTACTATTGAACCTTTTTGTTTAGCTTTGTCTCTTAACTGCTACCTGATATCATGGCTGAGTCTTTTTCTGTCACTTCTGGAAATGTGACAGAAAGTAAGGATACAGATTGTGGTATAATTGTTTCCCCCTGAAATTCAGGCAGATTTTTATTTACTTGTCTAAAATCACTGTTGGGAGCTGATGACGTCAGTGGGGAGTCATGGCAGCTAGCTGCTGCTTTTCATGATGGAGGGGATGATCTCACACTTTGTGCAGACATGCACAAGGGTTATGACTGCACTCATCCTTGTCATTCTAGTTTTGGATTTGCTTGAACTGACAGAACAGTCACCTTCAGAGTATTGTTGTGGAGTTTCTCTGCAATCTCCGAGATATGATACTTTCTGATTGACACGCTCACAAGGCAATGATCACTCTCATTCTTGTTGTGTTAGTTTTGCTGGAACTGCCATAATGGCTACCTTCAAAGTGTTATTGCGGAGTTTGCTCTGCAATATCATAGATGTACTTAACTGCAGAATGTCTTGGTTGGTGAGATGGACCTAAGTTTACTACTTATATTGACCATTTAGTTGTGTTATTTTGAGTGTGGTGTCCTGGGCATGACTATACATTTATATTGCACACTACTTATATTTACCATTTAGATTTACCATGTCTTTTCCTGAACCATGCACCAATGTTGAGTTGTGCATGAGGATTGCACCCTTAGGTTTACAGGCTTGTTCATTTTGTGTTCAAAGGAGGAATGATGATGCTAACATTGCTGTCTGGATTTGCTTTTTGTGTGCAGAGGTTCTTTCTATGTGGGAGATTCATATTTGGACCAGATGTGAGATCCTTGGCAGTGACAATTTTCTTGATTGTAGCCCCGGTGGCGTGCTTTTGTGTGTTTGTTGGTCGCCACCTCCTTCACCACTATGGCAATGCCGGCATCGCCATCATTGTTGTTGCTGTTGTCTACACTGTCTACGTTAGTTCTGCTAACTTCATTCTATCTTGACAGGAATTCGTTTGGGTGTCCTGTTCTCTTAAGGATTGTGCATGTCTGGTCATTCTGTTTCAAAGAGTGGCTTTATTGTCCAATAGTTTCTATGCTTCCATTATGCTTTTCTTCAAGCCTAAGGTTGGATGATGGAATAATTTTTGCTGCCTTAAGGTCCTGATTAGAGTTTTTGTCACATGTTTAATTTTCCATCCAGTTCACCTGATGTGTGTTGTGCTAGCAGGGCTGCTGTTGGTTGTAGGTTTCTTTTAGTTCAATGTGGGCCAAAGAAGTCTCTGATTGTTATGGCATTGGGCTTGTAATCAGGTGTTGGTCCTTTTGCTGCTGACATCTGGAAGGGATCCAGGGATAATTCCTCGTAACACCCACCCACCGGAACCGGATGAAGACTTTGATCCTGCTACCTCACCAGGTGACTGGGGAGGACAGACTCCACGGTTGCGATTGCCCCGAACTAAGGATGTGATTGTGAATGGGGTGTCAGTGAAAACGAAGTACTGTGAGACGTGCATGCTATATCGCCCACCCCGTTGCTCCCATTGCTCCATTTGTAATAACTGTGTCCTCCGCTTTGATCATCATTGCCCCTGGGTTGGACAATGCATTGGCCAAGTATGTTTATCCTTTCTCAGACTGCCTTGCTCAATTTGTAGTTCTCATAGGCCTTGCAGTGGGGTGTGATTGTGTGCTGAACTCAAATGATTCAGATATCAACATCATGATCTTGATTTGTACTCTACTCATGTCCTTATGTACCTCAGCCCTGTTCTGCCTTCTATAATATCCTCATGTTAGGTTTTGCTGGCAATTGTGTTGCTTTCTATTTCTTTTTTGTGATTAGATCTTTTTGTGGGTCATGCTGGTGGCCTTCTCTCTCTCGGTTATTCCACTTCAAAAATCCTGGTAGTTGATTGCCCATCACAGTGAGTGGATTGCAGTGTGTTGTGGCTGATGCTGGTGGAAGAGCTAAAGATGGCTGTTTGGGTGAGAGTGAACTAACAAGTGATGGGGATGTATGTATGGGTGCAGAGGAATTATCGATTCTTTTTCATGTTTGTGTCTTCAACAACTTTGTTGTGTGTGTATGTTTTTGCAATGTGTGCTCTGTATATCAAGATATTGATGGACACAGAGCACCGGACCGTGTGGAAAGCTTTGGCTCGGTCACCGGCATCTATTGTGCTCATGGTGTACTCCTTTATTAGTGTTTGGTTTGTTGGTGGGCTGACAGTCTTCCATTTGTATCTCATTGGCACAAATCAGGTCATTTATCAGTCTCCTTGCTTGCAATTGTCTTCTCCTAAACATAGAGACTGCTTGTAGGAGCTGGCTTTTGTGATGCCTTTTTTGTGACCCATTGTGTCTGGTTAAAAAGAAATGTTTGTAGACTCAGCCAGTTGATAAAGTGAACATATGCGGACATTTATTTTCTAGTACCATGCCGTTCCTGTTACTTATCATCTCACAGCAATATGTCCTTGCACTGCAGACAACATATGAGAATTTCCGGTATCGGTATGACAATAAGGTGAATCCATACAACCAAGGATGTTTGAGTAACTTCAGGGAGATATTCTGCACTGCAGTCCCACCTTCAAAGAACAAGTTCAGAGCCAAAGTTGAGGAAGTAACACCAGGGCAAATGGGGATTCCTGCATCAACTAGGGAGGTGGGAGAGGCTGTCACTTCTAGTAGTGGCAAGGGACCTGACCTGGAGCTAGGGTATAAGGCAACTTGGCCTGGTGCTGAGGAAACTGTTGCAGAAGGAGCTGAGTTGGAGATGATGGGGGGACGTGTGAGCACTGGCAGCGAACTGGGGATGGGAATGGAGAAGGATGGATTTGATCCACACCATATGGAACAAGGGCGGGCTCCAGTCATTCACCCTCGACGTTCAAGTTGGGGCCGCAAGAGTGGCAGCTGGGAAATCACACCTGATATTTTGGCCATGTCTTCTGAAGGCACCAATCGTGTGAATGGTGAAGCTACTCCTTCAGGGAAGTGATATTTTTGGTTTGCCTTTGTTAAGCCTGGTAGACAGTGTAAGAACAGGTCAGAGCTAGTTGGGGGAGGGGGGGGGTGGTGGTGTAAGAATCCACAAGAAAGGATTGGAAGCAGGTTTTTATAACCATGAATCCACATAGAGGAACCTACTGGATAAATGCTGTGTCCCTAGGCAGATCAATGTTTGGAGGATATATTTGGAACTACAGGCCAATCAGGTGGAGTATATGATGCACTGTACACAGACTTGGGGACTTTCCCAGCCCTTGGGAAGGACCCCAAATAGGGAGGTGGGCAGCAGATGGAATCTTTGACATCTAGTTAGCAGAGCTGATTGCAAGTGCTCCACTCCTTTCATTCCTGGAGTAGCTGTGAGATGAAACCTGGTTTGGCAGCTGACAGCTTCATGGTAGATGGTCCCTCTGAATCCTCCCTGCTTTGGATCTAATTTTTATTTGAGTTGGCTCAATATTTAGACCCACACTGTCTCTCAGTGGATGTAATGCCATGCATAATAATTAAGGGGGGGAGAGATCTGCGAGTTCTTTGAGATCGAATGTAGTTTACACATGTAGAAGGTGGCCTTGCAACTATTTCCAATTCTGCTGATGGTTTTCAGTGAAGCAAATCTATTATGTGTTCTCCACATCCATGTTAGTGCAGTGGACTCCCAACTAGATTTGAGCTGCCTGCTACAGAGACTATGATTTGATCGAGGGTCCGGGTGACTAATGATTGGAAGCAAATCTCAGATTTTGATCATGTTCTGTTATTGCTCCTGCAGAGTCCACACAATTATCAACGCGGATTACACAGCAACTGAAACATTTGCTAACTTCTCTCTTATACATAACACACTGGTACTGGTATAGAGATACTCCGAAAAATTCTTTTTTTTCTTGTGCATACCAGGCTGGGACTGGTATATAGAGATCACCTGAGAAATTTTAGAACTAAGGAAGCACTGATTATAGGGAAAGTATGGTGATTTGAATAAGGGACTGGGGTGGCAGATTATGTCATTTTCTTGACACCATTCTGTGACATAATCTTCTGGTGATGACAATCATAGTGGACCAAAGTGTATGGGAGGTGAACATGATTTTTTTTAGAAAGCATCCTCAATCTGGCAACCTAGACCATAATGTCATGGAATGGCCTGCCTCACACTTGCCCACTATTATTATGTTGGGTGTGGATAGGTTGTGTGCCACTTTATGGAGCGTAATGTGCAGGGGCTTGACCATTCTATAGTACATGATTATTGGCCTTGCCTACCAAGGCAAGGGTATTGTGTTTAAATTCATTATAGAGTATTATAGTAGCTTAATGGATTTTGGCCCCGAGGTAGTAGGTCTATTTTTATATGAGGATTTTTGAAAGGTGATATTTTGGCTTGTGTTGAAACTTGAGATTAGTTGTAGAGTTATGATATCATGAAGGGATTTGGGTTTCTTTTGGAGGATTTTTTTTTTTTGAAGTTTATATTTTTGCATGGTGAAATATTTGAATTTCCATAATTCTTTCTTTTGACTTAAGATACTTTATAAAAATAAAATAAAATGTAAATGGCAAGGCTACAATGTGACACTACCCTTGTGATCCATTTGTGGAGCAGGAAAGCTTCATTCTTTTCTGGATGCAACTCAAAAGTCACATTTTAGTCTTTTCCTCTTTCATCTTGGTGACATAATTATCTCCCTTGTGCCTGCAAAAAAGCTTTCTTTCTTTCTTTCTCCATGCAAAAGGCAAAAAAGTTGCCACATGTGGCTTTTTGAAACGCCACTTTTGAACATCAAAAAGTTTGCCACTGTACACTAGGGTTCAATTTTGTCATTAAATAATCCTGAAAATACTGAAACAATTTTTTTTTGGTGAAAAAATTATGAAGACTAGGTGTTAAAAACCATCAAATTATCACATGCTACTACAATCTGAATAATTTCACTCCCCATATGAAAATAGCATAGGAAATCATGAAAAATTAATAATATTATAAATAAATAAATAAATAAAGGGAAAAAAGAATAATCTTAGATTTTTTATTTTTTTGCAAAAAATAATAGTCATTCGTATTGTCAATGTGGAGGCTAACCCTACACTAGGGTGGTAACTATGGAGGTGCTTACTGCATACTGTGTGGGCAGGTGGATGTCCCAACTTGTTCATCAGGCAATCCTGAAACAAGATCTTCCAGGAAATGATTGGGTCTAGAAATACAGCCAGAGTGAGCCAGAACCCATCAGCACACAAACCCAGGATGGATGGAGTCTGGACAAGGAAACATTTTTCTGTTGAATTACTGTCTCACTAGCTAACCATAGTGGTTAGTTAGTTGTATATATTAACCACCCACATGTATCTATGTACCTACATACCTAGGAACCATTTATATTCCTTACTTAATATCTACACACTTGCATAGGTTTATATAGGTTCATCTCACCTTGGTAGTGTGAGACAAAAGAAGGATAAGGGCCACTTCCATGGACCAAAAGCCTAGGGATCACTTTGAAGCAAATTCGACCTTGAATTGGACCTTTCTTCACATTTTAAAACAGTATTTTTTTCTAAGGTACAATGAGTGTGTTTAAAAGCTTGGGGTCCAATTCGAGGGCCCAATATAAAAAATTTGTGATTGGCATGTGAGAGGATTAGGTTGGCTTTTGGTATTTTATTTATTTAATTTTATTTTCAAGGTTTTTTAAAAATTTTGTTTTAAAAAAATAAAATTCTTTCTACACACAATGGATGGGTGTAGGTACAAGATATCACAACTACCTTTTTCTTAATGTTCTTTTTTGGAATGAGAATTGATTTAGGCATCTCTTGTAAATTCAAATCCCATTTCACTTATGAAAATTGGTGCAACTTTTCACTTTTTGTCTCACCTTTTGATTCACTTTCATTTTGTGCACTTTGAAAAACTGAAAATGCATTCCTTCTAGTAATCACCTTCAAAGAATCCACAAAATCAGTCATGTCAACTCTAGAATTGTTACAATACAATCCATAGCATGTTTTTCATTCTCACAAAATTTGAACAATAAAAGTAAACAAATAAAATGAAAAAAAAAATAATAAAAAAATGAACAACCTTGGACCCTAGCTTACACTTTGATTCTCCAAACCATGAGCTCTCTTTGAAGCTCTTTTTTTTGGTTTGGACCAATTGGGTTTCCCTCCAGAATGATGCCATGTAAATTAAATCACAATTTCATTTGCCTTGGTCCTGGACCCTTGTTTAAAGACCTTGAGACCAATTTAAAGCTCTTGACCAATAGGAATGCTTGATTTCATTAGATCCTGCTCCTTGGACCCTTGTCTAAAGTGGGCCTAAGGGTGACTTTAGACGAGGGTCCAAGGTCCAGGGACCAATGAATTCAAGCAATCTTATTGGTTGAAAGCTTTAAATTAGTCCCAAGGCCTTTGAACGAGGGTCCAAGACCAAAAAGTGGCAAATTGAGGCTAAACCTACATGGCACCTGTTTTGGAGGGAAAATCAATTGGTTCGGACCAAAAAAACAGTGCTCAATCAAAGGAGAGCTCCTGATTTGGAGAACCAAGGACCAGGCTAGGGATCCAAGGTACTGTCCAACTCGAGGATACAATTTGCTTCAAATCAATCCAAATCGGTTCCTAGGAAATTGGACCCTGCACCCTCATCTAACTAAAGTGGGCCTAAGTTTACCAAGTTGGAATTTTGGTAACTCACTCAGTTGTGGTTCATTCACAACTAAGTCATAATAGGTTTCCACTGGATGGTGCAACTGGTTGGTGGGTGCTGGGTTACATAATCCTAGAAGTAGAGTGTGATTACTAAACACTACTTTGCTGTTGACACATATACATAAGTTGGGTCTTTGATAGAAGGTACATTCTTCTAGGTTGGCAGGGGATTGATTGATTGCTAGATCTGTCTGAACATAGAAATCTTTGGGTTGTTACATAGTGCACTCCAGGAGAATCCTTCCTCAGATTTTGAACTTTGATCTTCCCATGATCTACTTCGCATTGCTGGTTTCTTTCAAGAGCTCTGTTTGAGAGAAATAGAAAACTTTGAAAACTTTGGGGGTTCAAGAGGGAATTCAAGCCCAGCTTCAAGAACAGGTGGTGGATTCAAGAGGGGAATCCAAGCCCAGCTTCAAGAAGGAGTTGACAATCGCTTCAAGAGGAACCAGTGGCCCCTGTGCAATTGGGAGCCCAAGCATTAATAATAATAACTTCATGTGAAGTCACCCCCCATCCCAATAACTATTCCAGTTCAAGGAAGCTTAACTTCCAACTTCTTATAGAATGTGAAGAAAGCCATTAACATTTTTTTTGATCAAATTCTAAAGACATAAATTACTAAAAATTTAATAATTTTTGTTACATTGATCTGAAAATTGTGAAACAACAAATATGTAGACTACATTGTCAAGACCTTTCTTGCATTATTGACAATAGAGTGGGGTGTCCCATGGTTTGGGAAGGTTACAACTTACAACATGGTCATGTAAAACACGAACATGTTTAGAATCAAAATTATGTATGTTTATTACATAGCTATGAAAATTTATATTCTTGATTGTAAAAATATTTTCTCACCTTTCTATTGTTTGTGCATAACTAATATGTCACATCATTCTCCTATTATGAACTAAACATAAACACCAACCCTTTTCAAAACAAAACCCTGTCGACAGTCACATTCAAACAAACAAACAAAATCAAAGGTGTGTCGCATTATGACCTTGCCATTTACATTGAAAAATTATTTTAAAACAAAAAAAAAATTATGAAAACTCAAGTTTTTAACCATGTAATGATATAATTTTCAAAAAATCCTCTAAAAAAAACCAAAATACTTCAAGATATTATAACTCTACAACTAATCTCAAGTTTCAACACAAGCCAAAAATATCATCTTTCAAAATAGACCTATTATTTATTACCTAGGGAC
>Ga0209611_10014034_pt1 | contig 10834 bp, 9 predicted proteins | sample S1TSphgellanicum_3_FD_187693 | JGI IMG/M metagenome (GOLD analysis project Ga0209611, IMG submission 187693) | Host-associated microbial communities from peat moss isolated from Minnesota, USA - S1T2_Fc - Sphagnum magellanicum MG (SPAdes) (version 2) | ecosystem: Host-associated > Plants > Peat...
TAGAATAAAATGTAAAGAATTAAGCATGGAAAATATTACATAAAACAATGAAAGGAGGGGAGAAAAAATGTTTCATAAGGTAAAAATATTAGGGTTACCCCACTTTTAAAAAATGTTGTGAAATGTTTAAAATAATTATAGTATCTATAGGTATTTTTTGCAACATATAGTTTTATGCAAACATTTTAAATTTTTCCATCCCAATCCAATGGTCAAAATGTAAACAAATGGTAAAGATGTAAAGTGATTTACAACCACTTCAATCTACAACCATTTTAATTTTGATCCAATAGTCAAGACCTAAAATGGTTGTATATACAAATATACGTGTATGTCAAATGTAATTTCAAACCATTTTGTGACATCTACCCATATTTTTGGTTCCATGTCACATTCATAAACAAAATTAAATGGAAAAAAACCACAATGCACCCTTCAAATATGAATTATTCTTTCACTTCAAGGTGGGTTTTAAAATAAAATAAAATCATATGCTTTTACGGTTGAAGGATAGAAAAAAACACATGTTTGATGAATGACATACATTAGGTAAATTTGAAAAACTTATATTAATATTTGGTAATTTGTATCAATATGATTTACCACCCAAAGTTTCATGCAAAAATACCACTTGCAACCCCACTTTTGACATATATTTTTAATTTTCATATTTTAAGTCCAAGCTAATAAATTCTCCCCAAAATTCACAAGAATAATTTCATTTATGAAAATGCATTTTAAAAAAAATTCAAATGTTGCAAAACAATGTTAATGACTATAATTTTTACCCCCTCGCAATGCAAGTTCAGACAATGTGCTTCACATAGCAACCTTGACAAAAGGAAAGATAACTGCAACCGTTTGCTTGGTGTGAACAAATCAAAAAAGGCAAAGTGCTTGTGTTAGTTTTTCATGATGTTAGTGCCAGCCAAGGTGCCACATCATCATGATCAGGTGTTTAGGGCACTCCTTAACACTATGACCCTAACATCAGGACATCAGGTATAGTTAGCCCTTTACACATGTAAGTTAGTGTGAAGTGGAAATGAAAGAGTTTAGAAGATAGGTTACCTTATGAAGGGTAAGGAGCAACAGTGGCGTTGTTCTAGCAATTAGGGGCCCAAGTTTGGTAGGACCCAAGTACAAGGACCAGAATTCCCAAAACATCCTGGTTTGAAGTCCTTACTAAGCATAAAGAACCAATAGAATTTGCTTCTATAAATGGACAACTGTGATCCATTTGAGGCAATTTACACATTAAAGTCCTTTCCTCTATAAAGGCAGAAATTTTCCTTAGGGAAGGTGCCCTCCACATACACTAGATGATTCGACCATTTCTTTGTGATAATGGAATTGTGGTGAAATTAACTGAGTATATTAGAGGGTTCCAGTTTAGCCATGAGTCCCCAGGCCAAATCAACCACCACAGGGAACCCTGCTATTTAGGGCCAGAGTCAACATGCACCCACCATTGCACCATAGAGGATGGATGTTAAGTTGTCAAGAAACAGTTTTTTGTTAGGTCCAATTCCCTAGCTAACCATGGTGGTTACCTCCGTCCCTTTGATTTTACCCATCCATCCAGTGGATGGTGCACTAGTGAGTGCCTGTTCACTTTGGCCCCTGTTTAGGGAGTTTATGTGATTTTTTTGGGCACCAAGGGCCTGTTCTCTTAAGGGGTTTCCAATGGAAGGTGCACTGGTGGGTGCTGGGTCGCATAAATCTGCAGTGATTTTGAATACTCAAGAACAGCAAGGCATCACAAACATGTTGGCCCTACCAATAGATAAGATGTTGTACATCTACTAGTGCAGTCCAACGGCTAGCTGATAGCCGCAACCGCCCGTAACCGCAAATTGGCCGCAGCTGCGACCAGGGTTTTTAGCAGCGGCCGGGTGTAGACAACTGTGCACCTCAACGAGCGGCTACAGCTATGGTAATTATTCAAAGAGTACGTCTTGATTGGTATCAATTATCAAAGCGTCATGCATATTTATTATAAAGAAGCCAAATTAGCGTCATTGAAACAAGATATTCCGCCTTGGCAACCTTAAAAGTTATTACTACTTTATAGCGCATTTTGCAAAGTAGCATACGGTGCTCACTACTTCCTAATGCAAGTTTTTGACTTTGATATCAGCATTCTCAAATTCTGCGTTTTGATTGGCACAACACATCATGCAGTGCTTCGAGTTGCTTGATGATGCTAAGAAGAAGATATTCGTTGATTTGACCAACAAAAACCCGTAGTATGCAGTGATACCCTTTACGTCGAAGAATCGGCCATCAACCAACAAGCTATGGGATTGCATGGGCCAGGTGGTCATGAAGGCCAGTGGCGAATGGTTGCGCCTCGATGTGGAGGTGGATGGCAAGGGGCGGACCGAAACAGTGTACATGTGCGCGTGCATCAAGCCCACTTGCCTCAGTATCTACGTATACAACTCGTGGGATGGCACGTCGTCGATGAGTGGCCACACCTGCTCGTGTGTGGCTACTGCAGCTTTTTCTTTGAATAATTTAGCCGTTTGGGCGAGTATGTGCGACATGCCAACCGACTCCGCCAAGTATAACATGACCAATGCCCTCATCAACATGTGTTCATGGGACATTCGCTCGTTTTCGTCAGTGGAGGGCGCAGGCTTCAAGAATGTCATCCAGACCGCCCTGGACATTGGCTTTGCAAGCAAGATGCCATTGCTCACCGAGTACTTGTTGCAGTCCCAACAGACCGTCAAGCACAATACAATGGTCCGATTTGACAAAGGTGTCTTGAAGCTACAAATCATCCTACACAAGCACTTCATTGACAATGGGCGCGTTGCATTCTCCACTGACATTTGGATGGACAATGCCACACAGACGGCATACAGTGCTAACACCCTGCACATGATCGACGACAAATGGGTCATGCACGCTCGCGTTGTGTCTTGTGATGAGTTCAGCGAAGGCACGAACCACACCGCGCCAGCGATTCATAGCGACTTCGTTAACAGCGTCCACCCATTCATATCCTGGAAGGAGGACAAGATGACGGTTTAGGTGGCGAACTGGCAGGTGGTGGTCAAGTTAGATGCGGTGCCGAACAATAACAGAGCAGAAGGAATGTCGTCGCAGTTCGAGCTGGACCTATGTTATTGCCATCACCTATCAACATGTATCAGCTATGTGCTGTGGAAGCAGACCTGCGTGGTGGTCGGCGTCAAACAGCCAGTGGCCTACCTCTTCTACGAAGAATCTGAATTGGTCTTTGACACAATCGATGATGCAAAGGCGTTGGTCACGTACATGAAGAAAATGCTCATGAACAAGAAGTTGAATAACAAGATGAAGCAGCATGTGGCAACGCGCTTTGATGATCTCCTCATCATGTTGCAGTATGTGGCCGCCGAACTAGCTATGTCCATCGAATTGTTGAAAAAGAGGAAACAGGAGGAGTGCGCCGAGTGCATCATCGAGCCACTGCTCATTGAACTTATTCGACTACTACACTACTTCAAGCTAGCAAGCGTCACCTTCTCGCCGTTCCTCACGCCCACCATTCATTTCATCGACATGTGGTTTCCCAAACTAACGACCCACCTCCAACCGCGAGTTGAACCCATCACCATCGACGGTGCAAACGGCGAGAAGGTGACCATTGCAGCTGACAGTGACGAGATTGGCCCCATCAAGGCGCTCCTGCTCGGTCAACACAAGTAGAAATACTTCTTTAAGCCGCTCCACGCTACCGCCACCTACCTGGAGCCGCTACAAAAGAACCGCATGCTTGATTGCGGCTTCATTCAAAAGTTGATCGACCATGGCCTGCTCTACTTCAAGGACATTATGCACAAAGTTGGCCCACCCAAGCAGATGGCAGTGCCCAAGTCCGGTGACAACCGTCCACTACCAGCAAAGAAGATCTGTGCCAAAAAGCCGTGCACCATCTTTGTGCACGTTGGCCCTAGTCAAGATGACAGCGACAACGATTCTTCGGAGAGCGACAGCGATCACGAGCAAGGTGAGGCGGCCCAGCTCGAGGCCCTTATTGAGCACGAGTTGGCCTTGTATCGCTTGCTCAAGGTTAACAAGAGTGCCAAGAAAGTTCTGCTTCAGGAGGATACATGTAAAAGAGCCCAACCAGATGGCGAAGTCAAGCACGATGTTGGCTTGTTGCCATGGTGGAAAATCAAGTCCGCCAATTTTCCCATTTTAGCTTGCGCCGCCCGTGCCACACTCTGCATTTTGGCTTCGAGTTCGATGCCAGAATGTACATTCTTGTCCACCAGCAATACGCGGACCAACAAGCGTTGAAGCCCGACACACTGAACGCCCTCCTCTACCTCCGCTCCAATCATGACCTAGACCGTTCACAGTAGGCTGACATTTTTTTATAAACACATGAATGGATATGATGAAAACAATGATGCGAGGGAGAAGGTTACAGCTGAAATGTTGTGGTGGTGGGCAGCTGCAATTGCGGCTCAATATCCCTAGGTAAATCGGGGAATGCGGCTACGGCCGAGAATTTAGCTAGAATAAAACGGCCAGGCTGTGGCCGGATCCTCAGGATGTGTGGACAGCACTAACATCTACCTACTGTGTCCATACTCTGAACACCAAAAAAATCTGTTTCAATCTAAACAGTCTAAACACTTTCACCAAAAAAACCGGTTCACCTAATGTGAAACCGGTTCTAATAAGGTAAAACTTCCAAAAGTTGGATCGAATGCAATAGTTTCTGTCTCTGTGGGGGCAGGACCCAACAAAACTCCTATGCCACCCTTTGATCCCCAAAGTAAAAAAAAAACTGACCTGACCTGAAATTGCTAACCTAGAGGTATATTACAGATCCTTAAGGTATCCCAAACTCTAAGAGGTAGATTATGCTATGTAAAGTACTTAAAAATACAAAAGAAAAATTAAGTCAGGGTTTCACCAGTGTTGGGTGGTTACATATTTATCTCATTATAACTTGGTTTTTCAATATATGAAATGAATCTTCATTCTTGGTTCTGAAACTTTTCAGTTTTGGATGGATCCAGTTTGAAGATTGATTTTTTGGATTCCTAAAAACCTTCAGTTCTGGTCTTTCATTTACATAATTTGAACCTGGTTCAATTAAAGAACAGGTTTAGTAGTTCCATTCCCATTGCACACAAATAGTTAATATTTTTTCATGTAATATTAGTTTCCTCAGCCAATCCACAGAAGATGTTAAATCAGCCAAAGAAAGTGTCAGGACAAAAAGTACTGCTGCAATCTTTTCCCACAGTCTGCCCTTTGCCCCATTTGTTTTTACCTTGTGATACCTAAACACATTTTGGGTCCATGTTATGCATGTTTTGGATGTGTTATGGGTATTAAGGGTATGCAGCATGTCACTAAGCATGTTATGCGCATTTTGAAACATTTGTAATGTGGAAAATTATGAGTTCAAAATGTGCCCGTGTATCATTCAATTTTTTTAAAGAAAATATGAATGAGGTAAAAGGTCAACTGGGGGAACAAATTGCAGCAATATTTTTGTACTGAATGCATTTACTTTCTTTGATCGATTTAACATATATCGCCAATACACATAGTCTAAAGTAAAGATGACATGATATTAATTATGTACAATAAAGTAAAACTAACTGTTTGCATAAAAAGTAAAGTCAAGTTTTTCTTTTAAAAAGGAGGTTCTACTATTTACCTAGAGAACTTGGACTTGTTTAAAAATATCATCCTCAGCTCAAGTTCTAATTCAATTTTTTTTAAAAGCCGGTTGCTTAGTCTAATTCCAATTAAAATTCCCACAAAAATGTTGAAGGCTCAATCCAAATACATTGAAACCTATCATAAACTTACCTAAAATAAAGTACCTGCCAACATTGGTTACAACTACAACCAGCAAAATATATTAATCAAAATTGATATATATATACCAATTAATAATTGGTAGTTGGAAAAGTTATGACAAATGACTATTTAACATAACTATCTCAAAGTTAAGGTAACATAACCATAGTTGGAACATGTCTAAAAATCTTTTTACCAGTAATTTGCACTCGGTTATATCGTTTACCTATATGTCCAAGATTTGATCTTTGCCATGGTTGAATTTTCAGCCTTACAGCACAGAGGGGTTTGTAGACTCAAAAAGTGCTCAATTGAGACATAAGAGGTTGACTTTAAACATGAGGTGTTAAATTTGCAAGATGATAGCAGGGGTTTTTTTCACACATTAGGGCAGGGCTCATGACATAAGTGAGAGATAAATTTTGTGGGTTCATCCATTACAATGTACAATTTATGGTGTCTGTTATGGCATATATTACACAAATTTCAAACTAATGCCAAACTATAATTATAATATAATATTGCAGTATATATCTGATAGTATATTACATTGCCATAATAAACATCAGATATTGCACATTTTAATGGATGAACCCACAAAGTTTACCTCACAATTGTGTCGTGAGCTATGGCCTGTTGTGTGGGAATGTAGGGAAAGAACAATTTTAAAGAATTGAACTTGATATACCATATCATCAATTTCATGTTTATTATCTTCAATACAATTTTTAATTTTTAAGGTCAATATAGAGGATATACATAATATGCACACATACACATATATATAGGATTTCACTTGAACATACTCTGATTGTTCATATCCATTCTTGACGTACCACCCAGTTATGAAACATTTCTAATATTATAATCATTTTATAACATAGCCACAAGTTATTGCATCCTTAAGAATAGAATCATGTGCAATAGCTTTAGAAACCCATCACTGTATTTATACATAACCATAGATATGTTTGATTTCGTTAGTTTCAATATACTAGAACTGGAGAAGAAATCAAATCCATTTCTTCCATATATCCTTAATCATAGGTTATCTCAAATACATCACATAACCACCCAATACCAATTTTTATGTATATTATTTCATGGCAGCCAAATATTTCTCAAGTAAAGTGTTAGTTTATTTTTATGCTACTTAAGCTTTCCAAAAATCTCGTGAAGAGGTTGCACAATTCATTGTGGCCTACTTGAAGAATTTTTGTATAGACGCAAGCCTAACTAGAAGCAATTCTCTGGGAATCCCACCTCCAGCCCATATGAATATTGGTGAGCACCCAATAGTGAAAAGGGTACTGACCACCCATTACTATATTTAAATTGTCTTCAGTTGCATGAAATCTGCTTGTCACTGGGTCACCCATTGCTCTCTTGTTTGTTCAACCATTCACTAAGTTTGTGGGGTGGCCATTTACATCATACAAAATCAAATTCTAGCACGAATCCAGGAAGATCTCATCAATCTAATGAGGGATTGTAGTTGGGGCAGAAGTCCGCAAACACTTTTTCAAAAGTGGGTGTGAAATACCACCCAAACTCACAGCTTCTTCCATTTTCCCAACAAAGGCCCCACCATAGATCCCCTTCCTCATCTCATGGCAAAGGATCTGGAAACTTGAAACACAAAGAAATCCAGATTGTATAATCTGACCCCTTTTGTTGTTGTTATTGTTTGAACTTTGTTGGTTTCTTATACCAAATGGTTCTTCATAAATCTATATACAAATACATATATGTCCTTTAGAGTTTGTCGTGAGCTTTGCACATTTTATGGTGTTGTGTTGTTGAGTCCAAAGTACAATTCCCGAGGCCCATGAGTAAATAAATAATTCATTTCTTAAATTTGTAAAGCACGAGCAGAATTTTTTAGTGTATCTGGAGGGCACATTATCAAGTGGAATCTGTCCGCAAACTGTGGCCGTTTCACTTTTCAAAACACCTTGCCTCTTTTTTTCATTTTTCTTTTGTGATACCCACTGGGTATCAAGAACAAAATAGTAAAATTTTAGTACCATCGTAGACACCCCCAAAAACTTTTTGAGTTGCTTCTAAACATTATAGATATTCCATTCCTAGACTAAATCCTGGGGTCTCTGAGTCCAAATTTAACATTTCCTCTGTTAGTTAACCATTATGTTGAATGTTCCCTTGGATTCATATTCTTTTGTTCCCATATCCTTTGGGTTTCTTTAAAACTCAATATTCTTCAAAATAACATTTTTGATTCAACATGCTAACAAAATAGATAGCAACAAGTTCATAGGTATTTCTTCCTACGAGCATTCCAAGGTAGGTGGATTTGTAGTGGTAGACAATATACATTTCAAGCTACAATATATATCCAATGTATCAGAAGGATTCACATTACCCACTACTTTTGTATTGTGGATTGTCTCGGAAACAAGATCTTCAAAATGGGAGAACCCAAGGTCAAGGCTGATGTCTTATTTCACGCCAGCATAAGACATAGCCCACACATCTTTTTTGTTGAAAAGGTGGGTAGTAGGTACATTTAAATGCAACCATTCAAAACATCTTTCCATATGAAACTATCCAATTAGTAACCTAGTAAAATCACCAGATTTTATGGCCTTAAAAGTGCTAGTCTCTAGCCATATATGCTTAGGACACAATTTCACCCAGAAAACTAGGAGAACATGAGAGCCAATATTTCCTTGGGCCCCCTCAATGGCAAGGTTGGTTTATGTGCATCCTTTTACAGATGAATACATTGGGACCCATGGATAATGTTTTGATTTGATCTTTGTATGGCTAAGGTCAAACACAATTTTTTTTGACTCCTCCTACTATTTTCTATTCTAAAAAAATGAATCCCCAAGGTCTAAACTACATCTAGATATTACACTCTGCTGACATAATTGTGGAATGGCTTGAAACGACCCTCCCGCTTTTCAAACTAGGGAATATGTGACCCAGCACCAACCAATCCCTCGGAACCTCGTTGTAAGCCAGCTGTGGATGAACCACAACTGAGTTACCAAGGCTCCACCTTGGTAACCTATCCTGTAAGCCCTCCTACTTCCCCCTCACACCAGGTATGTATCGAAGTAAAGTAGGAAGGAAATGTATGGGATTTGTATCTGAAGGAAGTCCAAGTTAGGAAACCTTAGACTCTTGTGGATGAACCTCAACTAAGCCCAAGTTGGGTTCCACCTACAGTTGGGGTTTTGGTCACCAATCTACTGTAATTACATATATTAAAGGACGTTGTTATGAGAAATGAAGCCTCCCCCTGAATCCGTGCGTCCCGTCATTCGTTCGGTCGTCCATGCGGATCGACACCCTGGAAGCTCCGAGGTTGCCGACTACACACCATCCCTCTGCTGAGTTTGACACTGCAACTTTCTGCCCACCAAGAATGGGAAGGAAATAAAACATATATTAATGGACGTCGCCCACCAAGAACGGGAAGGAAATAAACCAGGAGCTGCACACCATCCTCTGCTGAGTCTAACACTGCAACTTTCTGCCCACCAAGAATGGGAAGAAAATAAAACATATATTAAAGGACGTCCCCCACCAAGATTGGGAAGGAAATAAACCAGGAATGGCCCTCCATCCATGTCCCTATTTAGATACATCATCATCCTCCATGTGCTGCTTGCTTGCTTGCTGGACGGTGCATAAATAATCACCATGTATGATGAATAATATTTACACATGACCACATGTAATGCGTTTTTTTGTTTTTTTTCAGTCAATGTTGTAATGCACCGATCATGCTTTCCGGAAAGTTTGGATGAGTTCGAAGTTTGCCGGTTCTGATGGTGAGCAAGTATTCCAGCACCAAAAAAAAAAAAATTCAAATTTTCCTCATGATACGCAATGAGTATCTGGTGGGTACCCATCAGGTATCACTAGGAAAAAAAAAAGGAGAAACAACGTGGGGCATTTCAAAAATTGAAATGCCCATCTCGTTTTTTGAAATGCCCCACAAATTTGCATGCTTAACCCTAAACATGACCTGCAAATACATAGTTAAAATTTTCTGCCCCGTGGGTTGCGTTTTAGACCAGCCCATTTTTGTCAAGCCTTGCCATCTACCATCCAGCTTGGCGGAGGGAATTTTTTATTCACCCCCCCTTCCACTTTCACCCAATGTAGTCTCCATGTGTTAACCATTTGCAACCACTTGGTGTGGTTGTGGGCATCATTGCACCATAACCCATTGTTGTTCCCTTAGTATCACAATTCACTGTGATCTGTTGGTGGGCTTAACATCAATTTCCATGTGGCCCACCCAACTGCTTGATTGACGTTCTTGACCCAACACACTCAACCTAGGAAACTTATCAAAGTGCTTTATGACTACCCACATTGCACACCTGACATTCTGACCAAGCTCTCAAGAGCCCACCAATAATACTTGATTGACATTCTGACCGAGCTCTCAAGAACCCACCAATAATACTTGATTGACATTCTGACCGAGCTCTCAAGAACCCACCAATAATACTTGATTGACATTCTGACCAAGTTCTCAAGAACCCACCAATAATACTTGATTGACATTCTGACCGAGCTCTCAAGAACCCACCAATAATACTTGATTGACATTCTGACCAAGCTCTCAAGAACCCACCAATAATACTTGATTGACATTCTGACCAAGTTCTCCACAGCCCACCAATAATACTTGATTGACATTCTGACCAAGCTCTCCACAACCCACCAATAATACTTGATTGACATTCTGAGCAAGCTCTCCACAACCCACCAACAATACTTGAAGCCCTGGTACAAGGTAGAAGGAGTATTGACACACCTTACATCGCATCAACTGAAATTAAAGCTCAAGGACATGGGATTTATTTGAATAAGAGCTGTCAACAACCCACCGAGAATACTTGAAGCCCTGGTACAAGGCAGAGGGAGTATTTACACATCTTACATCGCATCAAGTGAAATTAAAGCTCAAGGACATGGGATTTATTTGAATAAGAGCTGTAAACAACCCACCGATAATACTTGAAGC
>Ga0209611_10014035_pt1 | contig 10833 bp, 9 predicted proteins | sample S1TSphgellanicum_3_FD_187693 | JGI IMG/M metagenome (GOLD analysis project Ga0209611, IMG submission 187693) | Host-associated microbial communities from peat moss isolated from Minnesota, USA - S1T2_Fc - Sphagnum magellanicum MG (SPAdes) (version 2) | ecosystem: Host-associated > Plants > Peat...
CAACTTGATGAGGAAGGCAAGGAATATGTTATCGCTTATGCATCCTAAAGTAACAACAAGGCTAAGAGCAACTACTCTTCATATGAGGGGGAATGTTTTGCTGTTGTATGGGCCATCATACATTTCAAGCCCTATCTTTATGGCACCAAGTTCACTTTCTATACTGACCATTAGCCTATCAAGTGGTTGATGACCAATGACAAGCTTACTCGTAAGTTAGCTTGTTGGGCGCTTATACTTCAAGAGTATGAATTCAAGGTTATTCACCGACTTGATATTACACATCAGAACACAACTACCATGTCACGGAGACCTTTCACTACTTCTGAAGTTTTTTTAAAGACCAAACAAAATTTCGACCAGATTCCAACAGTACATGTATCTTATGCATCTAGTTATCTTACACTATTACAATGTAACCTGGTTGAGCATCCCATTGTGGATATATAGAAGGACACTCTAAAATTTCTTTAGCATGGGGAATACCCTCCCCAAGTTACATCATGTCATTGGGATTGCATACAACAACGGTCCAAACACTACTCATGGAAGGACAATCACCTTGTTCGATGTTTACCACAAGGTGACAGAGTGGTTCTTCCACCACATGAACAACCTAGTCTTATTTAAAAAGTACATTCAAAGCTTGGACACTTTTGAATTAAGTGTAATTATAGCCTTTTCATTCCTCACTACCATTAGAAAGGTATGTATGCTCAAATCTGAGACATCATTACTAGGTGTGAACAATGTGATAAAATGAGAACTTCCTTTTCTTTTTGACAGCTCACACTTTCTCCAGTCCCTATTCAGGGCATGTTCTATCGTTGGTCATGTGATTTAGCTGGAGAGTTACCATAGACCTCCAAGGGTAATGTCTACATCATGATTATGATTAAGCATTTTTCAAAACGAGTCGAGCTTGTTGCATTACTGAATAAGTCATCACATAACACCAACCAGGTTTTTTTTACAACAGGTCCTAAGTAGGTTTGAGGCTTGTGTTAAGTGCCTTACTAATCAAGGATCAAAATTCAGAGGAGAATTCCAAGACCTACTTGACCACGCTTTCATTGACCATCACCAAACTTCAAGGGATCATCCCCAAGCTGATGGCCTTGTAGAAGAAATGGTTTAGACATGCAAGAAGGGACTTCAAAAGATTTGTTGGAATCTTGGGAGAGAAAAGCCATTTGGATGTAGGCTCTGTGGCCAATCACAGAGCATAGCATAAGGGGGAAGGTGGTGGCTTCCCCCAAGTCTGGACTATGGTGAGTCTAGTGTGTCTGTGTTGCCCGTGACTCGTCCTAGCACCAAAGGTGCTTCAACTATGCACTAACCACTTTGTGTGGGTTGTGTGTACGCCCATGTGAGTGAATGAAGCTTGTCAACTCTTCCTAGTCCCATCCTGGAGCTCCAACACGCCCCTCTACCCCTCAAAGTGTTGTGAGCTAAGGAGCATGCCCCAACTCCTCCTTCTTCCATTGCCTTTTACTTGGATTCACATTTGAGTCCTTCGAAGAGTTGGGAGTGCGTCACGCAAGGAGTTGATGGACACACAATTCAAGATCACTCCAAAAATTATGCGCCCTACCACCTACCGAACTTAGATCCTACCATCATCATGTCGACTTAGATTCCTCCACTTGACTATCCATGTCAGGTATGTCAAAGGACAGACGATGTTGATCAAATGTTGTTTTGTGATAATTGTAATGGTGGATACCATTTATTCTGCCTCAAGCCGGAGCTCACTCAAATTCCCATTTGCAACACCTTGAATTCTATTCAAACCATGCCACGTTTTTCTTAGCTCAAGTCTGGGGGGGGATACATGAGAATTTCATTTCAACCTCCTCTTATGCATTGTGTATATATATGTGTGTGCATGCATCTCTTTTTAATTGATTAGTTCTACTTTTGACTGGTTTTAATCTTTTTGTTTAGTAGAGTTTATTATGGATTTACACCCTTATGACACCATACGTCACGACATATCGACATGCAAGGTTCATAGTTGTCTAATAATATGAAAGCTCATTTGACAAGGTTCCTTTAGCAAGAGCTTTCTCTTGCACAAGTCATGACTCATCACAAGAAATATGTGAGAAAAAAGGTTTTGAAAAATGAACCCATAATAGGAGACACATTTGTTTTACCATCTAATGTTAGAAATTTATCAAGGAAAAAAATGGATGAATTATGGCAAAAACACCCCAAGGATCTAGCGAGTATGTGAATGTGGGTTATGGATAACCAAATTCAATTTTCTATTATGTTGAGCATGCCCCAATGGATTTGAACTTGCCAAGCCAAGATGATTCCCCATTCACATTTGGTGTCTAAACCCCTTGGCAAGTAGAAAAATGACAAAGTTTGGACACAAGAGTTCAATATTTTTTTATGCAACATTTGGCACAAACCAAAGCCGAGTATATTTCATCCATTATTTTGTCTACAAGTTAACTTCTATATAAATATAACCTACTTGTCATGAGTTCTTGATGCTACATTTTTGTTGGTTGCAATACCCCCTCTACACCATGATGGTGTTTGATGAGTGCCATAATGGAATACTTGTCGTGTTCATTGTCATGGAAAAGTTAGGGAAAATGACCTTCATCATGTTTTGCATGCATTGTCCCAATGTTTACTAGAGGATTGGATGCCTAATGCTATAATTGTGGACAATGTTTAGGCCAAAATAAATGTTTTTAAGTATGTGGACCTTCTCACAAAACATGTGTTTCATGATTAGGTCTGCATATAGTACCAAAGCCTAAAGAAGTCCATGGCATCTATAGACAAAAAACCCCTTTCACTATCCAATAGTTGAATATTTGCATCGAATCTGAATGTCAAATAATCACCACCCAAAATGAAAGATAGAGTAGAATCTTTCGTCCCACCTTTGTTCCCAATGAAAGTTTGCACCACTAACACCAACTTGCTGATATATGACACCAAAAACATTAAAAATAATTTTAGCTAGATTATAATACGAAACATTATAGTCCCTTTGTTTATTGGAGGTTATTAACAAACAAGGGGAAAACATTGCATAAAAATGTGTACCCAATTGACAACCAATATAAAACATACACAGTAAGGTATAAAACATTTACTTGTCATCTTCACCACTTGATGTCTAATGATGGATTTGTTTTGCAATGTTTTCCAAACCATCTTATATATGTTGTTGTGCATCAATTTCATTAGTACTAGTGGAAGATGACATTACACTTGGATTACTATATTGAATAGGGGCATTAAAATTGGTACTAGCCATACAAGGCTTTGACACAAATGGCCAAGAGGTCACAATCCCAAAGAAAGGCAAGGCATCCTCTTGAATCTAGTAAGGGCTACAAAAATGGTTGATGACAAGAGTGGTGTTGTTGGGCTTGGGTTGTTTACATATGCTTGTAAATCAATATCCAATGCAAGTTTTAGATCTCAAATAATTGTAACCTCCATTGATGTTTTGTGAAACAATTGCAATGTTCAAGATTGTTTTGCGTCATGCTTTAAATTTATTCTCTTATTTGGAATATAATTCATCAAGGAAGGACTGAGGTCTTGGAACTGTTTGGTTCATGAAACATGATAATGCCTCCCCTATTATAAGAAAATTCATGAAAATGTTAGTTATTAGAAACCAATTTCAAACCATTCACTACAAAACAAATAAACTAAAAGAAGACAAAGACATAACTAACCAACAATTGTGTTGTTTTTCAGTATTGGAGTTGTAACCATGACTTGGACATTGTTTTGTTTAGCACAATCAATGCAGCCTAACTCTTAGGACAACACTTGGACTTGGATGTGTAAATTTTTTTGCCTCTCATGTAATGATAAAGTCATTTTTGAGGTCTGGTTTATTGAGGAAAACTCATCCTAGATCTATTTCCTCCCTCAAAAGAAATGCGCCAATAAACACCTATTTCATGACATTTAAATGGAAACGAATCACACCATTCCATGAGTAACCCATCATTTTTAGAACATACGAAAACAAGCAAACATAAGATATTTTATCCATTACAAATCATTCATCATCCAAAAGAACACCAAAGATGTGGAAATGTTGTACTTAATGTAGAAGGGGCTTATCATCAAGCCTTACTGTAGGACTACACCACATAGCCTCCAACTCCTTTGTCATTACTTGACATTTTAAATAAAAAATTGTTCTATGAACAATTTTGAACAAGAAGCCAATGATCTTCTCAACAACTTTAGTTTCTAGGCTAGATTCAAATCTCAATAAACCCAACAAATCCATTCAACATTAAAACATTACCTCATTACATCTTCAATTCTAGGAAACCAAATGCACCCAAAGTCTAACACATTTTAAACAACAATGGTTAGTTGTACAATGTGCTCTTATTCCTAGTAATAGTGGAGGATGGTGCAAGGGCTCAATGCCTTGTTGGGATGAACCAATGGGTGTAGCCTCCCAAATGTACTTTTGCAAAAAAATTTAAATGCCCTTATTATGTACGAACACTTTTTTGTAATGATAAAAGATAATATTCCTTTTTTTATTTTTACAAGGATGTTCCACAATTCCTACGGGGTGTGCTCCCATGGGCATTGAGGACTAGCTTGTAAAGGTTGTCACTTCAAGAGTGAATACATGGATGACCATCCCCACTTTGTTCTTTCTTGAACAAACTTTTTTTTTTGGTCAAATTGGTGTGATTTTTATAGGACATAATCTTCTTTTTTCTCTTGGAGGGTTTTCATAGCCTCCAACTTCTTAACATCATACTCCTTTTTCAACTTCAAAAACTATAGGTATTCTTGCAAGAATTTAATCTTCGCAAAATGTAACATGGTTGAATCCCCACCATGTTCTGATTTCCAAGCATGTAAAGATTGTTTCATGACCTCAAAAATCCAATCTGTCCTTTCAATCCCACCATTAATTTACAATAACAAATTGGAATTAATAATAAATCATTGAGAAAGAACAAACACACATCAAGAAAACAAAAAATTAGGTACAAAAAATGTACTTATTAGTGGAAATAGGTACCATTGCCCAAATGTGGACACAAATGCACTCCCCAATGTGCCATTCATTTCCATCTTCATTAGAAGAGACATTGTCATTTCAAGATCTTCTAAAATTGTTCTATTCATGATAGTGTCTGTTTTAAATAATAGAATGTAAAACCCTTTCAATTTAACTTTTAGTGAAAGTGTAGGCAACTCACAAGAGCTCTCCACTATGAAAGTCTCAACATGGGGTTTTGCTTTCACCTCAATGTCAACTTTGGTTTGATGAACTACAACTTTTATTGACAAGGCAATCAATGTTGGGAACAAGGACAAATGTGCATAAGTCGTGTTCCTTTCATTAACATGTTTGGGCTTTGTAATTGGAAGCCTTTTCTATATGTTGTTTGTGGCCTTCTTTTGCATGTTTTCAACCTCTGCAAAAATTGGCTAGTGAAGCATATTTCCATTCCATACCTCTTATAAGAATTTATGGCCAAATTCAGGAAAAGAACATATAGATAAAACTACATTATATAAACCCAAGATAAAAACTAAAACCAAAATCTAAAAGCCTTTACACCTAGACAACCACATAACATAAAAAAACATGGCAGTCCAAACATGCCCTTGGTAGAATGTGGTAATGCAGACTTACCCATACTCTGAATTGGTCTTGATGAAAAATTATCATCATTATTTAGCTCAAGAACATTTGTATGTTTAAAAGGTCTAACCTTTGGAGGAGGCATACTAGTTGTTTCCCCTTGTTTAGATGAAAATGTAGCCTTCTTGGATGGGTTTGCCACTTCATCTACATGTGTACACTTTGATCTCCTAAGCAAATTCTTCCCAAAGTTCTCCACCAATTGTGTGAATTTTTTGCTTCAACTTTTGTCCATGTGGGGTACATTGTTAGTAACACCTTCCCCATGTATTTGGGCACTACATCATCATTTGGTGATAATTAAAGGTGTTTTTTGTCCTTGAAGCACTTTTTGCAATAAGTGCATGGGAAGGGAGGTCTAATTTTGATTAGTGTGTTAAAACATTTCACATCGAAATGTGTTTATAAGGCAAGTTTCTTGTATTTGTCTTCAAGGTATAGTGCAATGCAATGGTGTTTATTTTGCTACAGAAAAAACTTGCATATGCAGTTGTTCCCTTCTAGACCTCTAAACACCTAAACAAAAAACCACATAATTCCAACCTCACATATAGCCATTGTAGAACATTCAAATCAAACTATGGCAAAAATTTAAAATGGTAGAAACATGATAACCTTCATCAATGGTGCTAATCCAATATGATCGGCCATGGTTTTAAATTCCCACATTCATTCAATAGTGTATGTTCAAAGCCTATTCCAATTCATCTTCATCATCAGGCTTCAGCAATAACATAAACCCAAATTATTAACATTATATTTGTATTTTCATTGTAATTAATAAGACAGAACATTGTAAGAATTTTTTTTACTAAAAGCTCATCATCTTTAGTTAGCAATTAATATTTCTAAAATGGCTCATAAATGGAAATTTTTTAGCTTTATGCAATAGAACAAGAAAATATACCTATTATAGAAATGAAATGACTTAAGAAATAGTTTACAAATCATAGAAGAAAAAAAAAACATGCAAAAAACAAAGATGAAATACTAGGTTTAGGTTTCAAGGCTAGGACAAAACCCATTAGAATTTTTTTGTAAAACTAAAACATCATAGGGTAGAAGAAAACATATCTACCTACATGCTTACATTAACAAACTAAAAAAAAATTACATTTTCCAAACCATAATTTTGTGCTAACAACATTCATATAAAAAACACAATGGGGAGATGGATACATACCCCATCCACCCATCCTTTGAAGTTTTCTTCACAATGTCAATGTACTTTTTTCGACCAAGAAGGTTGCTAAGATAAGGATCCTCTTATGCATATATTGGCAACACCTCCTGTAGTAAGTGTTTTCAATCTCTTTCCATGCTTGCCTACATTGCTATAATGCCCCCTTCGCATCTTGCTATGTTGTCTAATTCTATTACATCAAAATCAATCCCTACTTTAAAGAATAGGGACCACATTTAAACTTTGAGCTTTATATACTATGTTACTGGTGGTAATGTCACTAGCTATCGCACTAAGAGTAACATCGATTGGTGTAATATTCAATGCCAAGGAAGTCCACATTTTTATTAACTTGAAGTTTGTGTGCCCTTTTCAAACCCTATAGCCTCAAATGACAATAATGCAATGAAACCCTAAAACATAGTATTTTAGTTATTAACCACCTTTCATATTCCTTTCTCAAAAATGTGATTTGGTTTAAGCTCTATTGACAATGATACCTCATGTGAAAAACAAACTATGCAAAGGTAATTATGTTCCATGAAAACTATTATCACATCTAATTGATGTTCCACAAAACCCTATTTTCAAAATTAGCTATTTTAACTAATTTTCAAATTTTCTCTTATGTACAACAATTGTTTTTTTCTAGAGTGTAAGAATTCGAAAAGATGCAATTGACAGTGGAATGATAGAAATATGAAAAGACGTAATCGATGGTGCTCAGTTTAAATACTCTATCAATGGTGATAAAAGAAGCAAGCCTAGATGTGCAATGTGGCAATTTTGATGGTGGGGTTTGCACATTGAAATGTAGTCAAGTAGAGCTTGTTAAAGGGGTGTTGAACACCCCATGGCCTAAAATTGAACAACACTTGTTTTTGACAAAACTACACATGGCCCAAAATGGTTATGAAAACCTAAATTGCAAATTGTAGTTTCACAACATCTAGCAATCTAATGTATTTTATAATTATTTAAAGGAGCCAAGATTGTTCAATGTGAAGAATCTTAACATAAATTGGCCACAATGCTTACTTAATTAAATGATGTTGAAGATAGATAGATTTTATCAAAATTGAATTTTTATTGGAGTTTTACTGAAACCAAAATTTCCCTACCAAAATTTATTTATCGAATTTTTTATATTGAAAACCTTGTTACTAAAAATGAATTTTCCACTAAAACTTATTTATTGAATTTTTTCTGTCAAAAACCTTGTTATTGAAACCGGTTTTCATTTCCAATTTGGATTAAGTTATATTTAAGACAATTTTTTTGCGATTAGGCTAATTGCTTGTTCCATCATTTTTGAATTTTCTTTTTGGAGATATTTAAGGCTCTATATCTTTGAGGATTGTATAGAGGAATATTTTTTTGAGTAAAATTAACTTTTTCCTACCATACTTTTAATGTTGAATTTTATGTGTTGTTTTTTTTTGTATGTTGTGATTATTCTATCTTGTTGTACATAAGGTGTTCTTCCTTGTATTTTGTTTCAGGTTTGTTTCTATGGAAAGTTTATGAGTTTGTCTTATTAAGATTTGACAATCCCCTTTGTGTTAAAACTTTTTGCTTACCTAAGAAAAATAGGAAAATTTTATTTTTTATGTCATTATTTTATTCCTTTCAAAACCCAATAGTTCACTGGGCAGCCTTAAGAGGTGAAGATCATTATCCCAATACCACAAATAATTTGTAGACTTTTCATAATCTTAAAAACTTTACATGTTAGACATGACATTTTCATACATTTTGTGCTTCACCTGGACTTTAAGAAACCCGCATGGAATTTTTTTTTTGCATGTCCAATTAGGAACCCTAAAGAAGTCCTACAAATATTCTTTAGTTATCTTTTAGTTTGGTTTTACAGCAGAAGATTGTACTTATTGTTTTCTTTTCTCACTGTTTTGATGTAGCATCATTAGTAATCATCCCAAAAAAAGATTTAGCGTTAGTTGATGACATGTTTGGACACAACTATCAAAACTGTAGGAAACTGGGCTAAAAAGAAGCTGCCCAAAAACTGAAACCTGTGTTGAAATGTGATGAAATTTATTTTCTAAAACAGTTGTTTTCCTGATAACTTAGCAATTTTTCTTTAAAAACAGAGATTTATGACCAAATTTAGCTAAATCAACTTATGGATAATTATCACTTTCACTATATCAAAACATTGGAGGAAAAAACACTAATTCAAGAGCAATGTTTGAAATGTGATCCAACATAGAAAATTGAAGACTAAGTTATCACCAAATTTTAAAAAGTAGCAAATCTGTTAGAATACAGCATTAAAGATCATGATTAAAATTTTAGATTCTTATGGCTCAACTTGCTATAGGCACCTCAAATCTTGCAAGAGTCTAAAGATAAGGCACCTTCCCCTTATACTTCAGGGGCATCATTACCACCCTTTGGGTCTTATGGCAAAACCCCAAACAAGAATGTACACCTAGTCCCACCTATCTATCAAACCATCTCAATATTCAACAAGTGTTTGTTTGTTTGTTTGGATGTGACCACGTCATAACTCATAACCCTCTCAAACCTGTGTGGCTTCTTGCTCCACTTTTGGTGCTGTCAGAAAACCCTAGGTGAGACAACGTGCACATTCGTTGTTCTGCAAATTTTGAACCACCAAAGCAAAAAAAGAATTGCATTTAGACTTTTTTTTTTCCTTTCAAAAATAATTATAAAACTGAAAAATAATTTTGTAAGGTTTCATAAGAACTCTAAGATGAACTTAGTTACTTGGATAAGGTTTTGTGCATGGTAGAGGCAAGTGTTGGCCTAATTCCAGTAAAGCCCATGACCTAAGGCCTTATTGTGTGTAAAGAGCTATCAAATGTCTAGTCTTTGATCATATTTTTCCAGTGATACCCAATGGAAAAAACAGAAAAATAAAAATGGGTGTTACAAAAAATGAAATGCCCAAAGGAGAAGCATTGCATTTTTTGAAGCACTGCCCTTCATTTAGGCAAAATTATGCCTAGTAACATGCCTTCCTAATACATGATAAATCCAACAAGGTTTTTTATGATATATGAGTTCTTTTTTTCTTTTTTCTGTTTGAAAACTAATGGAAAAATCCATTGCAAATAAAGACACCAAAGAGAAAGGGCAGAGGGACTGGTGGAACACAAACCCAAGTCAACACCAAAGCCCCAAAGTTTACCCAGAGATATTACCACTCCAAAGTGGTTGATAACACCATCTAACCTTCCAACCATCATGCGAACAAATGGCAAGATACAAACCCCAGACCGCATTTAAGGCCTCTAAAGTTTTATTCTCATTGTTAGCATTCTTTTAAATTTGCTGCAACACATGTTGCCATTCGAGCTTCCCATAGTCAATGGGCCCTTCCCACATGACATTCCAGAGCTTGACCTCATGCCACCTGTTGTTGTTGAAGACGAGATTGTTTTTATGAATTCTTTAATTGTCTGATCTTTACACCAAGGAAGGCATCTCTTGGGGGGCGAGGGATCTTTACTTCAAGGAAACTTTACCGAGAGCTCAGACTCTAACCACCAGTGGGGCTTTGAAAAACAGCACTTTCAAGACTTAATGAGGTCACTTGTGCAGTCGGAAAGTTTTACACGAGCAGTTCACTAGGCAGGGCAGGTTCACCCGTGAGGCTGACTTCCTCAGTTCACTGAGCAGGACAGCCTCACTACCACCAGGCTACCCATGATAAAGGCAGGACCCTAATCACCCGTATGAAGTTTGAACATGGTAGGTGTGAGTGTAGTGGGGTGCAGCATCATGTTTATAAGGGTTCCATGCAGAACCCTTCTGCATGGTTCTGCCACAGGGTTGGACTGATCGTAGTCCCCAAAAGAGGAAGTAAATCAAGACACCTGACCAAAGGCAACTTGAACTAGGTTCCTGGTTCCTTCCCTGATCCTCTAATAAAGGTGGTCATAGGTTCAAAGCTGCCTGCAAGGAACAAGACATGAAAATGGTTCAT
>Ga0209611_10014037_pt1 | contig 10831 bp, 5 predicted proteins | sample S1TSphgellanicum_3_FD_187693 | JGI IMG/M metagenome (GOLD analysis project Ga0209611, IMG submission 187693) | Host-associated microbial communities from peat moss isolated from Minnesota, USA - S1T2_Fc - Sphagnum magellanicum MG (SPAdes) (version 2) | ecosystem: Host-associated > Plants > Peat...
TAACATTTTGAATGTAAGTTCACCAAGGTTTACTGAAAACTTCCAAGGAGTAGAAAGGAGGTTACAACAAATATTATTCCTAAACCAAGGATCCTTCTAGCCAAACAATCTTTACAATTCTAAAATTATGGACCTCAAGGGACTAGACCTCTCTTGATTTCTTCTCAAGGAGCCAACTAGTTGTCGATGAGTGTGGCAATTCATCATTCAACAACAAAACCCCATAAATGCTACCCCATCATCATCTTGTAGTTCCATTTAGAAGTTGGATAGAGACTAAGAACAGAGTGGGTAGATGTAACAATCTAAACCTCACAGTTTCCTCTTGTTCCAAAATCCCCGGAGCTCCCACTATATCATAGGTCCTCTCTTCTCAGAATAACCACATTACACATTCACATTGAGTTCCCCAAAACCTAACACAAATGATGACTACCACCACAACCGCTCCTGAAATCATTAGACCCTTTCATCACTTCCTTTGAATTGGTCACTAAATACATACTCTGGACCTCCTACTACCCTCCTGACACTCATGGCACAATGGAAACATCCGCCATGTTAAATAAAAAAACTCTAGAAAGGCATTCATCCCCAATTGATTACTATGCCAAATCCAAACAAGCTCAACAACTTCACAATTTGAAGAATTGGAACTTAACTTCTTCCACCAAAAAATGCCCTTCATTCCTCCTCCTCAACCAACTTCATATAGTTTATCCTGGTCCACATCCTTTCACTCCCTTTAAACAACCATACCAATCATCTCCAAGAATCGTAACTCACACTCACCATAAAGATTGTCAATCAAGCAGCAAGGATTCCGCTCCATCACCAAAACTAGCTCACCAAAGCCGTTCCATTGAAAAACAACATTAAACATAGTAACCTGCAAAACAACAAAACAAAACCAAAAACAGAAAAGAAAACAAGAAACTAGACTTTCAGCATCCTTGAAGCATAACTGCTTCATAATTTGGCATCATTTGCCACCTATCTGACTTAGGGTTCCAACTTTAATTCATACTCATCCACAGAATATGCTTGACACTGTTTTAGGTCACAGGTGATCATCCATCCTAATCTCAGGGAGTGCTTAAGCATTGATGTTGGTTGGATACTTGTGTTGGTAGACCTGTAAGGCTCCTGGATGGAACAACCTGTTTCTGGTTTAACAGCTTAACTTCCATGCAAGGCTCTTTTAGGCTTTCACATGTGCAGATGAGCTTTCCAGCTTGATGCTGCCATCAATGTGGTACTGATATTAGTTCTGAGTGAACATGATGTACATATATTCTCAACTTCAATGTTCATAGAACAATGATTCAGTAAGCCTTAGTTGTGTGGGATCACTCTCAATCACTTCTCCAAGTTAAATTCTGCTACAGTGTTTGGTTCCCAGAACTGTGAGAAGTGCAAATGGAATGAACAGCACATAATTTAATGCAGTAAAATTGATGTAGAGACCCTACCTTGACAACATATTATGTTCTCAGAGTAGGTATTGTTCATCCCAACCTTACAGCATAAGACATTGGGTATCATCAAATCCTTAACCAATCTATTGACAACTAGATTCCATGCTCATACAGGTGGATAGCTACTAGGCAGATGCAAATTTATTTATAGAATCTGGTTATTTGATACCTTGCATGCATAAGAGTAGCCCATTTCACAAATACCCTGGTCCACCTCATTCCTGAATAGCAGAAAATAGTAAGATCCAGGCAACATGGGCCTCAACTCTGGACTCTGAAGCATGCCTGCAATCTGCAAGTTTTAGATAGCCTTGATAGATGGTCTTGAGTTTTTTTAAGACCTTCCACATTCAAGGATTGCAACTTTAAGTGCTCTAATGCTACACACATCTTGGGCCTTTCCTAGTCAGGATATGTACAATATTGCAACAGCTAAACGATTTTGTTCATCCATCAATCAGTAGGCTCCAGAGCTTGTCTTAAGGAAAAACATTGAGGAGGGAGATTGACTTAGAATTACAGGGACAGAACCTCTAGTTTGCAAATCATTTCTGGAATTCAAATGTACAGAAACAAATACCTTAGATTGTCAAAACCCACAAATTACTGAGGGATAAACACTACAAGTCCCTTATACTGTTAGCAGCAATGACTGATTAAAACACTGTACTGGAAAACCAGCACGAAAGGTTCAGAGTTGATAAAGCCAAAAACTGCTTAAAAGCTGCAGAGCTCCCACCCTTTCTGAGCCAAATAAACCAATGATGTAAATTATGAACAAAGAATATGGTACACAGTGGTGTGAAAATTCCTGAAAAATTATGAGCAACTGAAGGTCACCGAAAGGGATTGAACATAGGACTAGCCACCAGGCTAAGGGTATTTTTCAATCTTGAAATGAGCTTGAAAGTCTCCTCAGCCTGCACTTGCTGTTTGGGATCACCTTGTGCAAGGGCTGATGCACGATCAGGATGAAAGCGCAAGAGAGCTTTCTTGTAAGCTGCATTTACCTGCCAGTGCCACAAAGCCAAGGTTGCTGGTGAAATGGAGTGGTCAACTATCTAGTCAAAACCAGTTCAGAACACACAAAAATGACTTGTTTTGTGACTGAAAGTAAACCCTACAAAAAACAGCACAAACATGCAGGTACCAATGTTGGATGATATGTGACAATTAAGAGTAAAAAATTACCTCTTGTGGGGAGGGATATAGACCACCCTCCACAGCAATCCCAAGGCGGCGAAGGAGGGTCGCCATATCACTGCATCCAGATGCTTTGCTCTCAAGTTCCTTCTGAACTTGACCTCGTAGTTGCTCCTTCAAACCCATGTTCCATTCCTCCTACCAAAACAACCAGGGACAGAACATAATAAGCCATGATGCCTAAACCACATCACATCCAGTAGCACATAAATACACTTGCCATCCTATCCCTATATCATGTTCTACTACGTATAAAATCACACTAGGAGACAAGACAGCCAACGTAACCTACTTTCACATGCTCATCTCACCTACTCCAGGGGCAAGTCTTCCTTGGTTAAATCACATCCATAGTGGCAGTTTCAGTTAAATATGAGCTGGTTTCAAAAGTATGCCTTGTTGGAAACTATAGTCAAACCAACATGTGCAGAATAATATGACCCAGGAAAGATATAAAACACCAGGATTAAAGCTCAGACCCCCAATTGAAATGTTCTAACTGGATCTAACCCAGGAAAGAAAGAGAACAACTGAGCTTGAAGCTCAGACCCTCTAATTGCAGTGGACGCGCAGTTGGCAGTTATGTGGACAGTTCCCTGCCTAGTGGATGCAAACACATCAATGTAATTGCACAGAGAACTCCACAAGAACACGTAAGGTAATGAACCAAAAATATTCTCAGTTCCAGCTGAATGAAAACAAATGGGACAAGAATGAGCGCAGTCATAACCCTGTGAGTGTCATCACAGAGTACTAGACTGTCATGTTCATGATGAATGGCAGTGACTAGTTTTCATCACTCCCCTCAGCTCCTGACAGTGGTTGTAAAAGAGTGCATAGTAATCTGCTCAATGTTAGTAAACAATCAAAAAATGTACTGAGTCTCTTACATTTCTGGAACCAAGGAGAATGCTCAGTCATGATGTCAACTAGTGATTGAGAGTTATGGTGGATGCAAATACCACAGAGCTCTGGGAGGGTTAAGGTCCCAAGGGTCTCTGCTCTCAGAGCTACAGCAAGCCAAATGTTTGCAGGTAATAGCATCGAACCACTGTTTCACTTGAAGCTACAGGATAACCTGCTATGACCAGACCAGTTTCACCAGGGTCTGTAATCAGAAGTCAGCCAATTTCCCTGGCCCTTCTAGAGGGCCTCTGTACTGCTTACGTAAAGCCTTAGCTGATAAACTGCTGTGGAACCAACAATATATTTGCTTGCAAACACCATCAGCATGCCATCCCCCCTTAATGGATTTGAGATCATACCTTTTGTTGAAGTAGTCGAATTTCTTCAAGCCGCTGCTTCTGCCGATTTTCCATCTCCATCTTCCGGTCTGCTTCGGCCCTCTTTCTCTTCCGTAGCTTTTGGACCTCCTGGGCCTGCCAGTGGGACTTCTGGTTTAGAACTAGCAGCTTCTTACCCACAATGATTTTGTTAACATATAACCTTTTGGAAACATGAAGCACCATGATGCTTCTTCCACTAGGATTCATAAACCACAACAAACCATGTTGACAGAGTTCAAAAGTTCTCCACTGACAACAGCAGTGTGACCACAATAGCCCCATTGACCAAGCATGATCATGCTTCTCATGATCCATTACAACATGAAGATATTTTAAGTATGTACATGAACTTAGCAACTAAAAATGTAGAACAAGACCTGAAAAAACTTAGGACTAGCAAAAACCTGGACCAGTTGATGTGAAAACCATGATCTGTCATTTCAAATGAAGAAAACAACAAGAAGGCAACAAACCAAACTAACATAAATTGTGAACTTCAGTGTTGTAGACAATAGCTACCTGTCTTTGCAGCTCAAGATCACGACGTGCCCATTCTTCTTCATCAGCCAGCTGGAATTCAACTGACTGCTTCATCTTTTCTCGTTCAGTAATCAATCCCAACCCTGTAAGGGCTTCTGAACTGATTTCTATAGCTCTTCCATCCTTAATATTCAGATCAGGGATCGTCTTGGGGGTAAGTAAACTGTTATCTGTCACACCTCGGAACTCATCTTGTCTACTTGTGCTTGCTCCATCAATCCTCTGAGGGGTAACCCTTTCATCATATCGGCTTGGCATCCATTTATGAGGCTCCCCCAGTGGATATCGATCATCTAATTCTTCAACCACATCAACTCCTGAAGTTCTTGCTTGAAACAGATTGGGGATATCAACAGGAACCTCTTGCAGTCCTCTAGAGCTACTCGGAAATAACTTTTCAAATTCTTGTCTTCCAACAGAAGATTTACCAAGATTAGGCAATTGCTCCTCATTTGGGCTTGCATGAGGATCAACATCTATACCACTCTCTCCTCTAACTCTGGATTCAATCCCTGTCTGATCTTCAGAATCTGTTGATGTAGCAACACTCTCAGCAAGGCCCTGAGATGTAGTTTGTGCCTGTTGACCTGCATTATTGCCCCGTTTTGCTGCTTGAGATGCTCCTTTCTCCTCTCTTCCAGATGCTGAAGCAGCATTTCCTCTTCCAAGATTTGACGCCTGAGCTCCCACTCTATTTCTACCTGCCTTTGAACCCTCACTATGCATGGCCCGGCCCATTCGACGCTTGAGAGCAGCCTCTTCCCACTGTCGACGTATGATCCCTTGTGAGCCATGCATGACTTCAATGTCTGAAGACTCCTTCTCCCTCCCAAACCTCTGGCTACTTCCAGGGCCATGTACCTTGGCATTGTGGCCTGGTTCTCTCCAAAATCTCTGTGTCTGCAAGGCAGGCTTCTTCTGTGGTGGACGCCAACTCAAAACTTGGCAATCATCACTGTCACTGTCATCTTCAGAACTGGAAAAATCTGGAAATATATCGCTCAACTTCCTTGCAGCTGGAACAGCTGTAGATCACTCAATATACCATGAATCAATCTACAAAGCTCAAATTTGACAATCTCAAGTGTAGAACAACATGGAAGGTCCCATTTTTCCCTACACATGGATCCATATGACACCTGTGACATGCTATGATTTCAAACAAACAAATCAACAAATCAACATATTTGCTCATGTTCTGCTCTGCTCTATTTACCCACAAAGGTGTCTGATAGAATGACATGACTCTAGGTCACAATGATAACCATATTCAAGATTCTTTAGATCACTAAAACTTACCAATAACATAGCGTCAGAAATTAAATTGCTAACATACACTTGCAGTGGACACTTGTGCAGCTAACATCAAGGGGTAAGTGCAGAATTCTAGACTTGCTATACAAACTGTATGCAGCATATAGGATGGTCATGTGAAAAGCACCTGGCCTACTGACAGGTACAGGATCAGGTCGCCAGGGGTTCCTCTTTGACCCAGCATCACTGTCTGTGTCGTCAGAGCTGTCACCAACATCAGCACCATCATCTTTTCCCTCTTCATCCTCTTCCTCCTCCTCGTCATCAATTATAACCACACCCACATCTGGAGGCAGTCCTGCACCTCTAGGCCTGTGGATGGCAGGTTCCCTAGCCCCTGAAGAGATTGCAATTGATTCTTTTCCCTCACTTTCACTTCCTTGGGCAGCTGCTGGCAATGAGCTGCTCAAAGCCTCCTGGCTTCTGTGTGTACCACCTTGAGAGCCAGGGTGGTACACACCTGCTTCAGAAGTGTTTCTGTTGCTTGCACTAGCAAGTTCTTCAGCAGTTGACAAAGGAGATTCTCTCAGCATTTGCTCTTTGATCATCTCATGCTCCAGAGATTCTTCCTCAGCTACAGTAGGCAACTCATCTCTACTGCTTCTACTGGCAGGTGGTGAATCCCTAACCAAACTCTCAACACTTCGGTCAGTCCAGTTCTGGGGAACTTGCTCAAATGATTCCACAGAATTTAGATTTTCCTTTCCCAAGACAGCTTTTCTGTCTTCTGTCTGAAGGGTTGGTTCAGACAATGCATTCCTCCAGTGTTGGCCCTCACCTTGTAACCTGCTGTGTGGCATGACAACATTTGACTTCTGTGGGAGAGTGGCCTCTGATGGTCCATCAATCCAATTCTTTGACTCATCCAGCCTATCATTCTCTAACTCTTGATGAAGAGATTCTAGCACACCTGCATTTCCTATAGTTTTGTCTGACTGATTATCCACAGGATAATTTAGCATCGAACCTTCTTCTCCTCTCTGTGAACAAAACTGCATAGAGAGAGATTGTTGTGACACTCCTGCATCATGGATGTCAAGAGAAATACTCTCTTCCAAGACTTCCGCGTACTGCCCATGCTGATGAGGTGTTGCATGCTTCTTGCTGGGGTCAGAGACCTCTTGTTCTTCTTCTACTTCTTCTTCTTCACTGTCAGATAGATCACACCTAAAAACGAAGCACCCTCTCCCATGACCAAAGGCTTCATCCTTTACACCAACATTGTTCATCTCATTAGCAAACTTAGTGTCTGCTATTCCCGCAAATGTTTCTGGCATCCGATCAACAAGAACCCGTTTCTGTCTAGAGTCAAGGCCTCTGAGATCTCCCTGTGAGGCAGTCCAACTTCGTCCATTGAGCCCTTTACAGACCTCTCCACTGAACGGAGACTCATCACCACTAGATGCATAAGAAGTTCCCCCTACAAATTCACAAAACTTGGCAGGCTTTCTGTGCCCCAAACCAAACATCTCATTTCCATTCTTACGAAGTCCAAGTTTAGACCTCCTCTTCATGTGTAAAGAAGGGCTGTCTCGAAGAAATTGATTGACTAAAGCAGGACCCTCAACACCTGCAACAGCACCATCTGAATGCACAGCTGGGGAGGGACAAAGATTTTCTTCTGCAGGCAAAGGGACCTCTTCACACGGAGCTCTCATGTGGAGATCGAGTGAGTAGTCACAAGGGTGCAAAAAAGCCTTCCTACAAGGCCCTGGAAGCACTCCTATAATCCCGTCACACAACTGCATACTTGCACGGGAAGCCATCCCAAAGCATTACCCACAATATTATCTGCCGCCTTCTTGGGGTCCCCCTCATTTGCCCTTGTTCACATGCTGCTACTGCAAGGTTGACAGCCACATTCTGAACTACTCTGAAAGCTGCTTCCCAACAACCTGCAAAATGGGAAAAGATGTTTGCTCTACGTAAATTTCTTTCTGACTGTGCTAAGATTCCACAATTAAACAATTTAACTCTTTCACAGTTGATGCAACCCTAAAGCTGCAAAAGGGGAACAAATGTGTGCTCTTATCTCGACTGTTGCACACAGGGGAGAAAGAAATCAGAGAGACAGGGCTAGACGTGATAGCCGTTGTGCCTATCCGCTACAACCACCACGAAGGTCGACGAACTAGCACCGACAAACTAACTAGCCCAAATTAGGGTTTTTTGTAAGACCCCACTCTAACGCTTTGCCAAGAAGAAGAAGAAGAAATTTACCTGCTCATAAGGCCGTGGAGATAACGATGCAAAACGCAACCCAGTTACTGCCCAAAAAAACAGCAGGCCGAGAAGAAAAAACAGAGATCCAAACCCTGTCATGCAAAGCCGCTGCAAAAAACGAAACTCGCACCCCTTCCCCCCGACCTCCCACCGACCAGAATGAAGAACACTACCACAAGAAAGAAAAAAAACGTGGCTACCAAGGGGAGAGGTAAATGAACTAAAGCCTCATGCAACAAGACTCTGTGAACCACCGCGTAACAGATGATGACGATCCTCAAACCAAAATTGAGCAGAGGAGACAGACGACGCGCATGCAGCGGAAGAACGAAAGAGGTAAACGCGGGCGAGAAGCACACAGCGCTTCTTCTGTAGCTTGAGGAGGAAGGAGAGAGCGAGAGAAGAGAGAGAGAGTCGCGGCATCAAATCCCGCCAGCGACACGCACCAATATGCATTTCATTCATCCACATTCATATTTCATCATTTTCCTCTACAGTCATCCAACCCGTTATTTTCAGTGTTAACGGAAATCGGGAACACACCCCGGAGGTTATCAGGCCCGTTCTTAAGGCTGGTAACCACGGTTCTGAAAAACCCAAAGAACCGGTCCAAAACCTGACAACGGTTCTTAAAAACCTCGTCGAAGAACCAGTCTGGATATTTGACCACGGTTCTCAAAATCCTGGAAGAACCGGTCTGGATATATGACCATGGTTCTCAAAACCCTCAGGAACCAGTCCAGATACATGACCACGGTTCTCAAGCTTTTTGGGAATGGAATCGACTGATCACTCCTATATAAAGGCCGGTTCTGTACCGGTTCTTTTGTAGAAACTGTCAGCTGTTTTAGGTTTTTGAAATAATCAGAACTGGCAGCGGTTTTTTGATTCTGATTTTTTCCCTTCAAAAGGCCAGAGCTGGTGGTTCTCTGATTCTAAAATATTTTTTTTAAAGTGAGAAGGGCCAGTTATTAACAAAATCAAATACATGCCCGACACTCACTATTTCCTACCACCTTTACGAAGGATGCGGAAAAAGTTAAGGCCCATTTTTCTAAGGCCAAACCTTTGAAGTGATTGGGAAAGGACCTTGGGCGGTGTGAAAAATGAAAATGTGGGCAAGATCTATAAACAATTGAATTTTTGTAATTCTGGTTTTACAGTGTTGGCTATGACAATTTCCTTTGATGTTCAAGAACTTTTGAAATGTTAGGCCTGCTTTACACTAGGAGTCAGGGCCCACGTTCAGCCCAAATTAAGCATTCCTATTGGTGCAAAAGTCGAAATCAACCCCAATGGCTTTACACTAGGAGTCAAGTCTAAACTAGAAAAAATATTTTCAATCTGCCCAAAGTTAGTAATAAATGCTGAACTTTATGGGCTTGTGTTGGCCCCAAGGCTGGAAAAAGGATACCATCAAATTTGGGAGGCCAATTTGCAACCCTTGGGACCAATGTTTCAGCATTTATTAATAACTTGGGGCCAAACAACAAGCCTAAAATGCTCAAAGTTGGCCCCAAGTTTTTGTTTGGCTCTGATCCTAGTTTAAAGGGAGCCTTAGATTAGATGTTTCATCACATAATTGTATTTGTAATCCCCATCATATTCCAGACTTGTAGAGCATCTCCACCCACACCCCATCTTTGGACCTCTACCAATGTTTATCACATCCAACAAAGAGTGCTAATTATTTCTTACTTGCCACTCAAAAGCATTAAAACGTGAATAGTACAAAGTGAGAGATTAATTAAATGTTGTCACATGAGCCAATCATTATAATCGACCAATCAAAAACATTCAGTTTGCCTTTACCAACCCTTTTGGAAAACAACATTGTATATTTATAACTTGAAATTACATATAGTAAAGGATGTTGTGAAGCATCATTTCATCCATCTGTCTCATCATCCATTCGTCCATCCGTTTGGTCATCCATCTATCCCGTCATGGTCTGTTTACTCGGACGGGGTGGAGAAAGAATGGAATACAAACGCGGCGTGGCGGAAAAAACAGTAGGAAGAGATGGCACACATGCCAAAGCCCTGCAATCATAAGCATCCATTAGAAACTGAGCCAACTACAAAAGGAACTCACCCCATCTCATGTGGCCTTCTTGCCCTTTTTGCCTTTCCGCTTCTCAGCTTCTACAAGGAGAGCTTTTGCTTCTTCAAGCTCTTTTTTTTCAATCTCCTTTCGAATCCTTGCTTCCTCTCGCCTTGTTGACTCATTTGCAAGCCTCTTGGCCTCAACCTCTTTTGTTAGACGCTGCTGTTCCAATTTCTTTGATTCCTCTTCTCTTTCCTACATCCACGAAATGCAATCAGCTCACATGTAAAACATGTTCAAGGACAAAGATGCGTTGGAAACTTGCATCACCTAAACAAAAAACACTGGAACCACATGGGATGATAAGGGAATGCCTTTCCACCCACCATTTCAAGCATTTGCCTTTCCTATTATTCCTTTTTCCTCTCAATCAGGACCTTGCGTGCCAACAATTTCTTATGTTCTTTTTCAACAATGACTTCAAGCTCAAAAAATGGTTGGCTTTGCCTGGAGGGCCTGTCATGTGTAGGTGGTTGAATCATACTGATAGCACGGGGATTTAACTAAGAATTCAAAAAACTTTGCAAGTGTTTTCTGTTACCATCCTTGTAGTTTGAATTGTAAAACTTTACCTGTTTAATTTCTAGAGCATCTGCTGTTGGGTGTTGCTAAACAAGGATTTCTCACAATGTTGTTGCAATGAACCAAACTCTCCAAACTTTCCATTCAAAGAGTTTGTCT
>Ga0209611_10014041_pt1 | contig 10827 bp, 6 predicted proteins | sample S1TSphgellanicum_3_FD_187693 | JGI IMG/M metagenome (GOLD analysis project Ga0209611, IMG submission 187693) | Host-associated microbial communities from peat moss isolated from Minnesota, USA - S1T2_Fc - Sphagnum magellanicum MG (SPAdes) (version 2) | ecosystem: Host-associated > Plants > Peat...
AAGATCACCGGCGGCCGCTAGTCGGACGTCGTCGGTCGGCGGTCATTCCGCGGCCATTGTCGTGCGGCGGTCGTCTATCGGCGGCAGTTGTTCGACGGCGGCCGGTGAGCGTTCGTCGGTAAATGCGCGACGAAAATCCCGGGGAGCGATACAAACGCTCCCCGGTTTTTTTTTGCCGGAGTGCGTCACCTCGTCATTCGCTTCCAATCGTCGATGCCCGCGGCCAGTTAACAGACCGGCTTGCAAGCGGACTCGACCGCAGGCGCCGCCTGAACTCAATGAGACTTGACGACCTACCGTACTGTTTTGCGCGACTGTCCGAGTTCGGCTAGTGTTCCGCCATGAATCGGCGTGAGGTTATATTGGCGGCTACCGCGCTTGCCCTTACGGGCCCGGAATCCGCCATATCCAAAGGGCAGTCCATCAAGATTGATGAATTAACTTTGAGCGACATCGCCGCGGCATTTGCCGACGGTCGCCTTACATCTCGCGCGCTGACCCAATTCTATCTCGACAGAATCGAGGCCACGAACCTCAAAGGTCCCGAACTGCGCGCCGTACTCGAGACCAATCCGGGAGCGCTCGAAATCGCTGCGTCACTCGACGCCGAACGCCTGTCGAAAGGCCCGCGCGGACCCCTTCATGGCGTCCCAATATTGATCAAGGACAATGTCGAGACCTCGGATCATATGATGACCACCGCCGGATCCCTGGCACTAGAAGGCTGGTACGCCCCCAAGGATGCGCCTCTCGTCGAGCGACTTCGCGCCGCCGGCGCCGTGATTCTTGGCAAGACAAACTTGAGCGAATGGGCCAACTTCCGCTCGACCCACTCCTCGAGCGGCTGGAGCGCGCGCGGGGGCCAAACACGCAACCCCTATGCGCTGGACCGCACGCCGTCGGGTTCGAGTTCGGGTTCCGCCGTCGCCGTCGCGGCGAACTTGTGCGCGATCGCAGTGGGCACCGAGACCGACGGCTCGATCGTGAGCCCCGCCTCGATCAACGGTATCGTCGGCCTTAAACCCACCGTCGGACTCGTCAGCCGCAGCGGCGTCATTCCGCTTTCGCACAGTCAAGACACCGCCGGCCCTCTGACTCGCACCGTACGCGACGCCGCCGTGCTGCTTGGCGCGATGGCCGGACCCGATCCCGCCGATCCCGCGAGCGTCGCGGTCGGCACGCGCTTCGAAAATGATTACGCCCAGTACCTGAATCCAGACGGCCTGCGCGGCGCGAGACTCGGCATCGCACGCAAGTTCTTTGCCGACAATTCACCGCTGAATCGTTTTCTAGGCGGCTGTGTCGACATGCTCAAGAGGGCGGGTGCTATCCTCGTAGATCCTGCAGACCTGCCCCCGCACGACGGACTCGGCGATGCCGAGCAAACCGTTCTGCTGTACGAGTTCAAAGCAGACCTCAATGCGTATCTCTCGCGGCTGCCCCGTGATATGAAGGTGCGCACGCTCGATGACTTGATTCGCTTCAATGATACTCAAGCCGCGCGCGAGATGCCGATCTTCGACCAGGAACTATTGCGCCAGGCACAGGCCAAGGGCGGTCTCGACGACGCGATTTATCTCAAAGCTCGCGAAACCTGTGTCGCCGCCACGCGCAGCGGCGGCATCGACGCCGTGCTGTCCGAATATAAACTCGATGCCATGGTCGCGCTCACGTCCGGACCCGCCTGGCTGATCGATCACGTCAACGGCGACTCGGACACCGGCGGTTGCTCATCCCCCGCGGCGGTCGCGGGCTATCCGCACATCACCGTGCCGGCGGGACTGTACCGCGGGCTACCGACCGGCTTGTCATTCTTCGGCACCGCGTTCAGCGAGCCGGTGTTGCTGCGCTTAGCCTCCGGATTTGAACACGTGGCCAACGGTCGCTCGATCCCGAAGTTTCTCGCGACCGTCTGATACTCATTCTCCAAGTGATGCGCCCTGCCGGGCGCAGAAAAAAACCGCGGGGATTACTCCCCGCGGTTTCAGATGGAGACTAAGCGATGGTTTAATTAAAAGCTGAAAGTGAAACCACCCTGTATGAACCGGCCGATTGCACCGGACATATGCATCGAAGGATTGTACTGGTAAGGCGAACCACCATAAGTATTCGCGTCAAACGGAGGCTGCTTATTGAGCAGATTATTGACTGCTAGATGCGCCACGAACTTCTCGGTGATCTTGTAACGCGCAGTCACATCCGTTGTCTCGAAAGAAGCAGTCTTGCACCAGCTAGACGGTGTGTTAGACATACCTATGTTGTAGCCGCTGAATTGGACCCCGGAATAAACCGACAGATTATTGGCGCAGGTGTTCGACAGCCCGAGCTCTCCCACGTACGAAGGATCGAGATTGCTGTATCCGCTAATGTAGTTCTCGACAGCCGTGATGTCGAATGGACCCATAGCGTATGTCAAAGTAGCCTGAATGCGATCCCTGGGATTGGCCGTGTCACCACCAATCAGTTCCGGGCCATGCGTGCCCGCCAATTGATACGATGCACCACCGGCTGTCAGAACGTAGCTCAGCGTATGGCTCCAATCCAATCCCGTGTACAAGGACCCAAAGTCGCCCAGAGACCACGTGTAGTGCGTCTCTAGTTCGAGACCTTTGACCTCGGTGGAGTTGGTGTTCTCGTACTGTTCGGTGTAGTACAGCAATAGGCCATCTGCTCCGCCCGGGATCACGCACGGGGCGGTACCGGTCGCCTCGTAACACAAGCCGCTAATCGGAACCTGGCTGCGCACTTCGCCTAACCCGGCCGACGGAGGCGGCGTGTAGATCTGATCTTTGATCTTGATGTCATAGAAATCTAAGGTTGAACCCCAGCCCTTAATCGGTTCGAGAATTATGCCCAAGGTGCCGGAAACGGATTTCTCCGGCTTCAACGCTGGAGAGGCTTGGTAGCCCGTCTGGTAAACCGGAGATGCCGCGCAGGCAGCGACTGGCGTCCCTGGTGCCGGCGCACCAGCGTTGGGGCAAAGCAGGCTGTCATTGGGACCGGCAAAGGTCAGGCCGGATTTGCCCGTTTCAGCGACGTTTGGTGCGCGAAAACCGGTAGAAATGGTTCCACGCAGGGCAAATGCGCTAAGGGGAGTCCATTTGAATCCGAAAGCCGGGGTCGCGGAATTGTTCTTACCGCTCACAGCGTAGTGGTCGAAGCGCGCATGGGCATCGAGTTCCAGTCCTTTGAACACCGGCGCCGCGACCTCGGCAAAGATTGCGGTGTCCGATTGCTCGCCCTCGACGAATTGCACGAAACTATTGCCAGGGATATCGCCGGCGGCATACAAATCCGGCGCTGGCGCATCGATTTTGGTGTAGAGATATTCGGCGCCCATGCTAAAGCCCAAATCGCCACCGGCCAATTGCATTAACGAACGTGTCGCATGCAACTCGACGTCCGACAGCTCCGAATACATGTTGGTTGTATTGGGAGCATAAATTGCATAGACATCGGTGATGGAGTTATTCCCCAAGATGGAATAAGGATTGGTGGTGCGATTCAGAGCGCCAAGTAACGCCTCCGCATTCTGGGTTCCAATGTTGCTGTCGTACATGTTGTTTCTCGACAGCGTGATCGAGCTCGAGGTATCCCACCCAGCGAGTGATCCGGTCAAGTCGAGCCCTACACGGTACGTCCTCGACTCAATCAGCGTACTGACAATGCCGCCGCTCGAATCAAAGCCTTCCACCTGTGCCGGGGAGCCCAAGGTATTGCCAGGGTAATTCGCCGGCACTGTCACAGCTCCCGCATCGGGGAAATTCACCACAAACGGAATGCCGCCGGAGGCACCAACAGCAGGGTTAATGTACTGGGAGAATGTGGGATAAGCTCCCGAGGAACCACCCTCGACGTTCACCCTGCTGCTAAACAATGATGCTTTGGCCGCTAACTGCCAATCGCCAGCCAACTTCTTGGTAAGGCTCGCCAAAACGTTGAAATTTTCGGTGTCCGGTTGGATGTCGCCGAGCGGCTTATAGGCGCAACCGCCCGAACTCAACTTCGCCCAGCTATTGCAAGGGCCCGAAATGAAGTCAGTATTGGCGGCCGAAGGCGGGTCGCCTGGCCCATTGTTGTACAGATACACGCTACCCGGAATGGCGGGTAGCGGCCTAGCCGGATTTGGAACGCCGGGGGTCCAGTTGTACCCGCCGTTCCCATAAACCGAATAGTTCAGATTGGTCCAAGGGCCGTCGCCATATCGAGAGGCGTTCGTGATCGGACTTTCGTGACGATATTCCAAGCTGACGTAAGCATTGTAACCATCGCTACTCAGGTCACCCACTCCGCTCGACAACGATGCGTGCTCGGTTGCGCCACCGCCTTCAGTGGTGCTTCCGCCTTCGGCATTGATCGTCGTACCTGTAAAGCTCTTCTTCAGAATAATATTGACGACGCCGGCCATCGCATCGGAGCCATACTGGGCGGATGCGCCGTCTTTCAGAACCTCAACCCGCTCGATAGTATCGAAAGGGATGTTGCCGATATCGACGAAGGAACGCTGACCATCGTCAAACATCGAGTTTGATGTCATGCGGTGGCCATCGACGAGCACCAATGTAGCGGAAGTATTCAAGCCGCGAAGTGAAACCGCTTGCGCACCGGCAGCAAATGCACCGGAGAATCCCTGGCTCAATGTACCTTGACCGTTCGCAGTAATATTGCCCAGGACTTGCGCAATGGATGTGTAGCCGGATTGCTTCAGCTGCTCTTCGGTAATAACTTGCACCGGGCTGGGTGTTTCGATGTCGGTTCTCTTGATCGACGAGCCGGTAACGGTGATTTCTTGCAGTTCACCGGAGCTGCTCGTGTCGGCCACTTGGCCGAGGGCGACGCCGCTTATCAGCGATCCGGCCAATACGGCCGAGACGGCGAGACCGACAGCGGAACGAGTTGACTGACTGTTAAATGTAGACGGCGCCTTAGCGCCCGGAGCGGTCGCTCCTGCTAATTCATGCACGGTGTCACCCCTAAATTTATGCTGATGTAGTCTGTTGCGCGGAGGCACCCATGTGATAGGCATGGCAAACATCCGCGGATCCCTTCTAGCGAGACTAGGAGCCCTCACCCCTATCGATTACCACCGTTCAGTGGCCTAAGAGGCTAAATCGGAGCATCCGCCCGCTCTAAATCGAGTGATGTATATGTACCATATTGGAATCCCGATGCAACACCTTATTTGTATTTTCTGTTGTTGCAAAGATACAACCTGCGCCGACCCATCTGCGTTCAGATTACGAACCCCTTCTTTGAATGCGCCAAGAGCCCAACCAGAAGATCAGTACGCTGATCGCAAGCACCGAATAAAAGAAGCGCAGGTCGAGGCTTACCGCAAACGCCAACACGGCCATCGGAAATCCCCAATACCAGAGCTCGGCCTTGAACCCCACGGCCCAATTCGGCCGTTGCCCGGCGCTCGCAATGCGTGGCAAGAGCGACGGCCACAAGCGCGGCACCGCATCGACATATCGGTCATAGCGGTCACCCTGCGCCGCCTTGAGGTCCGCCTCCTCGCGCAGAATCAGTCGATGGCAAAACACCAGCATCGCCGCTACGGCGACCGCGAAGCCAACTCGGCTCATCATCGCTCCCATTCCGACAGCGAGCAGGACATTCGCGAAATACAAGGGGTTGCGGACGCGTCGATAGGGTCCATCCGCGACCAGCGAGTCGGCGTTCACGTCGCTGGCATACACCACGGTTGCTTGCAAATAGGAGGACGCCCACATGCGAATTGAAGCCGCCGCAGCGAGCCAGACCGCCGCGCAAACGAATAACCACCGAACGATTCGATCCGGGTCGCCGTGAAACGCCGCGCCGAGTCCGATGGCTATCGCAGCGCTGATATTTTGCGGATCCACGAAGTAGAGCGGAAACGTGAAACCGAAAATCATACCGAAAATGATCGCCCGGTTCTTGAACTCCCAATCAGTGGCTTGCATGGGATGGCTAAATCCGGCTAACCCTGCTCCGCCGCCGCCCGGCGACCGAGAATCATTGGTGGTCGAAAGCGTCGGCGGCCCGAACCAGGCGGTCCTTCTCGGCCAATCGGAAGCGCACCGTTTCCATCCCGCGATCGACGTTCGGACCCATTTCCTTGGGCACATGGGCGCGCACCCACGCCTCGATCTCGGCCGCGGGTATACCGCTCCAATACGCCTGCGGCAGGTACTGCGCGACGATGAGCGGTCCATCGAACGCAAACGGCTTGAGCAGCCGCTCATTATTGTCGCGAAATACCTGCCACGAGAGTTGCTGATGCTCTCCGGCGAGCTGTGCGATCAACTCCAAGCGCAGCGCATCCGCCTGCGCGGGGATCTGCGGCGAGAGCGCGATCTCGGTGGCCTCCTTGGCCAATGCCGGATCGCGTACCGCCATGAGCGCCGAATAATAGCGGCGAAACTCCGTTTCATCCTTTGCCGCGGCGGCGACCGCGCGCAATTGCGCGAACGTCGCGGCGTCAGCGTACTGCGCGACGATCTTGAGAATCGAAGCTTGATAGTCGGGCGGGATCGCGCTGTGATCCTTGACGAAGGCCGCGAAGCGCTTGCGCGCTTCGTCGATGACGCCTTCGTCTCCCAAACTGCCGAGTTCCTGGATCAAGGTTTGCCGCAAATCTTGTACGTCCGGCGTTTCATCCGCCTTGGCGGACCATCCGAGCTGCTCGAACGGCGGCCGCAGCACGTTACGGGCATACGCGGCAAACGCCTCGTGACCCGGCGAGCCGCGCTCGTCGTATTCGATCGACGCCAACGCATGCGCGATCTGATGCCAGGCGCGCGTATCAACGTCTTTTCCCATCGCTCCGGCGAGAGCGAGATATGTGGGCAGCGTATCCACACCCGACTCGACCAGCGCCCATTGATCGTCGAGCAGCGCGATCCGGTCGGTATCCTTCAGCATCCCAAAGTTCTTCGTGTCGGTCGCAAGTGTCGCCGCATCGTAATGCGTCCTGTAAAAGCCGAGGGCGCCCGCATTGACGCTCAAGGGCTCGTCGCATCGACCGGCCGGCGCGCTCTGTTTGTCTTGCGTCAGCAGCACGGCTTGCGGCGCCGCATCGGCGCCCGCGCGAATCTGCAGCGGAACCTTCCAACTCGAGTTGGCGGCATCGATGCCTTGCAGCAGAAATCGCTGCTGCGACAAGGTGATCGTTCGGACGCCTGTCGCATCGCAACTGGCGGCCACGCTCACCAGCGGAAATCCGGCCTGTTCGGTCCAGCCGGCGACGATGGCGCCGATGTCTTGCTTGCTGGCCGCGCTCAACGCGTTCCAGAGATTGCTGGTGGTCGCATTTGAAAAAGCGAACGCCTTGATGTACTCGCGGATGCCGTCGCGGAACACGTCCGGTCCGAGGTACGCCTCGAACATGCGCAAGATGGCCTGCCCCTTGCTATAGGTGATTTGCGGATCGAAAGAATTGGCGGCCTGCAATTCGTTGGTCACGTGCTGCTGGATCGAATGCGAGGTCGCCCGGGCATCCGCGCCCATCGCATCTTCCTTGTCGGCATCCTGGTCCTCCCACCATTTCCAATCGGGATGCCGCCGATCGGTTTCCTTGGCAGCCATCCACGAGGCAAAACTCTCGTTCAACCAGATATCGTCCCACCAGGCCATGGTGACCAAATCGCCGTTCCATTGATGCGCCATCTCATGCGCTTGCACACTGTAAGCCTCCTGGCGATTCTTGATGCTGCTGGCGGCGGACAACAACAGGAGTTGATCGTTGTAGGTGATCGCACCCCAGTTCTCCATCGCGCCCTGGAAACCCCCGGGAATCGCGATCGAGTCGAGCTTGGGCAGCGGGAACTTGTAGCCAAAATAGTCATTGTAATCCGCGAGAATGGTTTGCACATTGGCCAGCGCAATGGCACCTTCCTTCTCCCGGCCTTTCACCGCCCACACGCCGAAGTCTATGCCCTCGTTCTTGGCTGAAATTTCGGCGATCTCGCCGGCCGTGAGTTCTACGAGATAGGACGGCATTCGCGGCGTGGCTTCGAAAGTCGTCGTTGCGAGCTTAGCCTTGACCACTCGCTTGACCACGGGCATGTTGGACACCAGCGACCACTCCGCCGGTACCGTCGCGCTCAAGCGGAATTTGGCGCGGAAGGCGGGTTCATCCCAGCACGGGAACATCCGCCTCGCGTCCGTCGACTCCATTTGCGTCGTCAGCAGCACGCCCTGCTTGCCGTCCGGACTCACGTACGGTTGAGCGAACAAGCCGTGCGGCTGAGTTTCGATTTTGCCGGCGTAAGAAAAACTCAAGGTGTGAGTACCTACCGTCACCGGTGACGCGATGGTCACGGTGGTCAATTGCGCATCGTCGTCCGATGCCACCTTCAGCACGGCCTTACCGTCCAGGCGCACGTCGCTCAGCGTCTCGTTCAGCGAATTGAACTGAATGGTGGTCGTGGCGGAGCGCACCTGCAGGACGATGGATTCCCGGCCCTTGATCGTCATGGCGGCGGCATCGGGCTCGACGGTGACCGAGTAGCTCTCGGGAATCACATTCTTCGGCAACCGCCCGGGCGCATCGGACACCGAAAAAGGGGTCGCAAACGCGGGCGCACCCGTGAACGCCGAGGCCGCGAGGATCAAGCTCAAACGAGGAGTAATTTTCATGGCAGCTTTGGAGTTGTACTTATGAAGGGGTGGAATCTACCAAATAACGCCGCACGAATCTCGCCGGCTTTCGTCGCACCGCCCATGGCGCCGCTGCGTACCCCATTCATCGGCACTAGAATATCGCTACGCTCGCGGCGGCCCAGGGAAAAATGCGTTCGTCCGGCGAATGTAATCCGCGTATTGCGGGCGCCGCTCGCCGATGTCCTTCTCCAGCAGCGTCACCCCCGATACCCGCATCAACATCACCGACATGACCGCAGGGCCAATAATGCTCCACCAGGCACCGGCGGCCGCCGCAATGAGATAAAGGCCCCACCATACGCTGAAGTCGCCGAAATAATTCGGATGGCGCGTGTAGCGCCAAAATCCCCGATCCATCACCTTGCCCCGATTGGCCGGGTCCGCCTTGAATCGCGCGAGCTGCCAATCCCCTCCCGCCTCGAAAGAGAATCCGACCAGCCACAGCGCCGTTCCGGCGATGTCCAGAACCCCGAGCGGGTTCGAATGGGCGCCAGAGCCGGCACCGGAACTCAAGATCGCCCCGAGCAGCGGCAGCGAAATGATCCACGCCAAGAGCGCCTGAAACGCGAATATCAGATACAAGCTCTTGATCTCGAAATGCGGTTGGTTACGCGCGCGGATGGCCTGGTAGCGACGATCCTCACCGTGCCCCCAGTTGCGCACCGTGATGTAGATCGATAACCGCAATGCCCAGACGGTGACCAGCGCCAAGACCAGCATCGCGCGCGGCCCCCACGCGGCGGCCCGCACCGCGTAGGTCCACGCCGCCATAACGAACATCAATGACCACAGGCTATCGACGATCGCGACATTGCGTCGCACCAGACTCAACAGCCAGGTGCCGAACGCCGCCAATGCGAGCACAGCGAGTGTCTGCAGATAAATGTCGAGTGAAAACATCGCGTCAGTCTAGCCGCAATTGTTCAAAGATGACGGAACGCTCGATAGGACGCCAAACGGGCAATTCAAACTGATTCATGAAGGGTGACGGCTGGACTGATGCCGCGGTCTAGCGGCACGCAGCGAGTGGCGCCTGCCGCGCCTCCGCCATCGAAGCTGCGCTCGCGGGCGCCCGGTCCTTCGAGGGAAACGTAATCTGCGTTTGAAAATTATCGCCCGACGCATCGCGCAAATCGGACAGTCCGTCATAGCGCATCAGCGTGTGATCTTCGGCACCATAAGCCACGTCGATACTCGGCAGCACCCAGCCCCAAAACCCGGCGAGCTTCAAACGAAAAACTTCCGCGGAAACACCACCCTCCGTTTCACTGCGCAGGTGCTGCACCTGGAAACCGAATTCCTCGAGCCGGCTCGGCACCAGGAAATGCAACTCCTGAGATTGCCCGCTCATCAAGTCTTGCCAGTGCGCGCGCACGAATTCATCGAAACCGGCGTCGGCGACCAATCCGCGGATGCGCGGCAAGGGACTCGTTTTCTCCGGGTCCTTGGCAGCCCCGCGGAAAAACACCGATCGCTCCTTGCCCACGGTGCGTACCCCCTCGCGCATGCCGGTGGACGGTATCTCGAGCAGAAAATCCGGGGCGAACGGATCGACGTAGCTCACCGTCTTGCGCGCGAAGGGAGTACCGTCGCGACAGCTGTAAAGCACCACCCGCTCCGCGAGCCGGCCATCGCTAAACTTGAGAATATGGTGCTCCGTGTACAGAAACTTCGCGGAATGCCGCGCGGTGGCGGTGCCCGAATAGCTCAGATATAGATCATCAGCCGCTAACGCTGACTTGGGCAACGCCCCAGTCAAAGCCGCCGCTTGGGCGCGGCCCGCGGGCGCACTTGCCGCCCAAGCCGCCGACACACTCATCGCCGCGCCGATGCCTAACGCGACCAGAACGAGTAATGAGCGGCCCCGGGCACATGTTTCCATGCGAAGGTATTCGACCGATCGCGTGGATTGGATGCATTGCGGTGGGATCATGCCGAACTTATCGCCCGGGCTTGCGAGCTCGCGCCGCGCTTCGCGCCACTGCCTTGTCGAAGTCCACGAGCAAATCGGAGTGCTTGGTCGCGTCGGATCGGCATACTCAAGGATACTCCCACTTCTGAGAACCGGGTGACTGATGGGAATTGCGCACACCTTTACATTTGATCCAGCGTGTTCAATTGCTCAGACCTTGAGTCCGTTGCGGCCGACGTAGCGAATGTGGAAAGCGCTCAAGGCCGCGA
>Ga0209611_10014043_pt1 | contig 10826 bp, 6 predicted proteins | sample S1TSphgellanicum_3_FD_187693 | JGI IMG/M metagenome (GOLD analysis project Ga0209611, IMG submission 187693) | Host-associated microbial communities from peat moss isolated from Minnesota, USA - S1T2_Fc - Sphagnum magellanicum MG (SPAdes) (version 2) | ecosystem: Host-associated > Plants > Peat...
TTACAAAAAATTTCATTCAAAAATTCATTTGCATGTAAAAGTTTTTTTGGGAAAAAAAAACGTATAGTCCTTTTCCAAAGCAATCCCTTTGGCTCCTAGTTACATGTTTTAACCCACAATGGATGTCATGCAACGTTATCCCAACCATTAGAACAAATGGTTGTTCCATATTTGTAAATAGAATTTTGCATCTTTTCAATTATTTGTTTCAACACATTTACCTTGGATTATTTTAACAAAATTGTGTGTAATCCATGATATGAAAGGGGTTTGTAGGAGGTTCAAGATTAGAAGGTTGCTTTCATAACTTGTAAGAATGTTAAATGTCACATGAATAGAAAAGGATGTTTGATTCATAAAAAAAATTTGCCCACTTCTTGTCCAAATCTTGTTTTCTAGCTAAATTCAATCCTTTGAGTAATGAAACATGTCAAAAAGTTTGAGTGTTATTATTTGTGGACCTATTAGGACCCTCTATGTTGTTTATAAGTGGGGTGCAAATTTGAACCCCTTTCACTTTAAATGTTGAAGTACATTGTCTTGCAAACAAAGGATTTGATGTTTCAATGGTCACATCTTTTGTTTGCCCATCGAGCAAATGGGCTTGTACCTCCATGTTTAATGGTGGAGGGACAAATTTGTCACATTAGGCAAATAGGACCTTTACTTGTGATTGTGCCCTTGAACACATTATAATTCTAGCTTAGCCAGTACCATCATATTGATAGCCCAAATGGAACAACATTTTAAGGTAGATGCACAATCAAGTGACTCACTTTTGTGACGAAATATTATTTTTTCTTTGGGTACCCTTTATTCAAATGCATATGGTGATTAATATATTATTAGATATATTAATTGGGACTTGGATCTAAATTAACAATTTCATTATGAAGATAATTGTGTGGTTATTTATTGATAAAGAATTCATTTGCTAGTAGTAATGGACTTTTGAAGTCGAAAAATATGGACTCATCTAACTAGAACATCACAAAATGAAAAAAATTATATTGATTCACATTCCAAATTTGTTATTGGGCCAACTGCAATTTAGGTTCGTGTTTCATTTGTAGTGTTTTTTTGGTCAAAGCTAAAATTAGGGTTACTTTATTAATGTCATTTCTTAGCTCAATTCTTTTTAGGTTGTTTCTTAATACTTATAATGATTTTTTTGTCAAGTTTGATGGCGATGTGAACAATTTTTTAGTTATATTGTTGAACCTCTTCACAGTTAAAAGCAAAACATGACTAGAAAATCCTAAATCAAAATCATGATATTTTGTCGGGGAACTGTGATGCTATGAAGTTTTGAAGGCATCTTTGGACTTTTGTGTATTGGTATTGCCTTTGTACACACCTCCTTTTTTCACATAGACCTGAAAATAAATTCAGGTTCTAGATGAGAGTGAAATATGAAGCTGGAGGTTATTCAACATTTGTTTGGCAATGAAGGGTTGTTTTGAAAACCTGAAAAAAAATGATGGTCTGACATTTCACTGACCACATTCTTAAGGATATGGCCACATGCATTCTTGTTTTGTTCATTCTAGTTTTTCTTGAAAGAGTTTTTCTTGAAGTTTTTCTTAGTTTTTTGAACTAACATAACAATTACTTCAAAATGTTTTTGGGGGTTTTTTCCTATAGTCTCTTGTAGTTTTGAAATCTTGACAGAGAGGACTGTAGATTATGGAAATGGCAAAGAATGATTGGAGTTGGGGTCAAGGACTGGAAACATTATGTGCATAGAAAGCCACAAGTTGTAAAACATTGTGTGCACAAGGGCATCCTTGATTGTCTACGAGGCCTAATGTGGCAACTTGTCTCAGGCAACCATGATTTACTACTCATGAATCAAGGAGTGTATGAGTTACTTATTTTTTGTAGATTTTTTTCATTACTAGGAAATTGCACTAATTCTAGCATAGAAATTGCAATGCTTGCATGCAAGGACAAAAGATATAGGTCAAATTTAGAGTGCATCAGGTTTTTTTAATGTTGTAATAAGGGTCAAGGGATCAAAGCACAACAAGGGGTTTTGCATTTAGAATTCAACATGATGTTCATCAAACCGATTTGTCTTACAGCAATTGGTGTTATATGAAACTTCAATTGCAGAACTAGATATAATCAGGGATATTTCATGGTCATTTCCATCACATGTTTTTTTCCCAATAGAGACATGTGCATGGGCAACATTCTCTCTATAACGTCCTCAAGGCGTATGCAGTATATGACTGAAATGTGGGGTATGTCTAGGTCTATCTTTTTATTCCTTATTTGACTACTAAAGGTGGCCATCTTTGGAGTTTCCCATTTTAAAGTAAAGCTGAAAAAACTTTGTCTACTTTCAATAGTCCAACTTTTTAATTGAGGTTCATGAGACAAGTATTTATCATTTCTTTGGCTACAACTAGATTGTTTGTGTGCAATTTTTGCATTGGGATAAAGTTGGTGAGAATTTCAAGCTAGAAATGTGTATGTTGAAAGATGGAAAGTGGACCATAATGTACTTTGAATCCTAGCCAACATCATGATTGAGCGAAGTGCTTGCTTTCTAAAAACTCAGGACATAGATTTTTTAATAATTGTTTGTTTGAAATTTTATGCAGATTATTGTACACACATCCATTATTGGGAGTTCATGTAGTCAGCGGGGAAGAATTGTAGCTAGTTGTTGCCATTTGTGATGAAGGTAGTGGTCTGATACTTGTGAGTGACACTCACAAGGTTATGACCACATGCTTGTTATGTTTGTTTTGCTTTTGTTGGAGGAGACAACAGTTACCTTGAAAGTGTTATTGTGGAGGTTACCCTTCAATTCTATATGGAAGTGCACCATAATGTTAAGTAAAAATAGTTGGCATTTGGTATTGGAAGTTGAGGTCTATTGATAGCAAGTGTTATGTGTTTGAACAGGGAATGGGATTTCTTGCAGGGTTGCTTTTATTGTACATGAGGGAGGAAGATGTTTTTTGGTTATTCGTGACTTTGCTTAAAGGTGCTTTACGTTCACCCATGGAGGGCCTCCACTTGGTAAGGTCCTTCAAAAGATTAGATAAGCAAAAGAGTTGTTTTCCAACTCTTTTTACTTAGGTGAAGACTAAATGGTGATAAGTGTAAGGTTTGTTTTTGTAGAATTCTGGTGCTAACAATAACTATTTGGCAAGGGGATTGATGTGTTCGTTAGAATAGATAGTAGGCGCACAATCTATTGATTAAGTTATATGGTGGAGCCTATGGAATCTATTTGCTTCATTCCCGTTTGTTTTTGGGTTCAAATGGGTTTACCATTGGTTCAGTAGTACCTGATCCAATTCGAGAGGTTGGTGAGACTGCTAGTGCCACGAGTGGGGGAACATTTTGAGAAAGAGATGATCAATCCAAACATGTATCCAAGCCAATGGTTCATCACTATTTTTTCGTATTCCTTCCTTTTCTCACCGATGCTTTGGATTTGGGATGTTTTCCTTGCTGAGGTTGTTTCTTGTGCCTCATTGTCTCATGCCTTGTTTTGGTAGGAGGTTGTAAGTAGTAGGTTTGAGGTATTAGGGTAGTAATGAGTTGTGTTGTATGAATAACTCCATCTCTTCACAATGCATTATGTTGGATGTGATGGTGCATTTGGCTTTCATAACCTATGTCAATTTGGGGAGAAAATTGATGAAAATAGATGGGTATTTTTTGATGCAGGGTGTGATAATTGTTTTCCAAGTTGGGTTGGCACTACTCAAATACTGTGAGGATGATTTGGTTTGTTTCTTGACTCTAATCTACTTGATTATGGGTTGGAGGTTTTACTTTTTGAGAAGGAGATTAATATGTTTACACTAATGATTAACTTTTGAAATTTTAGTCTTGGTAGTTGCTTAAGGCTTAATAGCTAGTTATGAAGATAGTTGATGAGATGACATTTTGGACATTAGTAGGAAAGAATTGAACTTCAATTTTATTTCTTATTTTTCAACTAGATATTTTCCTCCAATTTTGTTTGTGTGCAAGATCTTTTGTTGGTCTATTGTAGTGAACCTCTTATTCTTTTAAATAACTACCCACAAAATCAATTTCTTTTCTTGTGATTGGGCATAAGAATTTTTGAAGCGAATTCCGGAAGGAGGTTTGGGGTGCCACATGAAAATGCCATTTGAAAAATTGGTCCATGCATTGTGTAATTTCCCTGAAGGAGCACTGTAGCCATATACCTTCCTGCCATTAGCTTACAATATCAAGGTACCCATAGCCTGCATCCCCCGATTTTGATGTTGCTCCTTTGATCACACCCCCTATGCAAGCATTTCAAAAAAGAAGCAAAATGTGTGGTTGTGCACTAATAATGATACACATGTTGGCATGCCAACACTTTACAATCCCAGGTTGATTCAAAGCCTTGAGCACAAAACAAATAGCTTGAAATTGTGACAATGCAAGGGAGATCAAGAACATCATGTTCACTAAAGGCTATTGGAAAGGGCTAAAAGCTTTGAGATGGTATCCTACTTTGGACCATTAATTAAACATGTTGAGTTATAGCAACTTGCCGTTGTTGGAAAATTTCATGTCTTCCTAGGGCTTCTTATGAAGCCTCTTTGGCTATAACACTAGTAGAAAACCCGCCCTTTTGCAACTACTATTCAACTATAAACTAAATCGAAAACTACACATATAGTTGTAATTTTTTTTGCAATTGCTAATTAGTAATGTTGAAAAGTACAAGTTGAAAATGAAATTACAGTCAAAAGTGTATGCCACATATCAACACCACAACAATAACCACTATGTGCCACTACTTACCAATTTAGTTGATAATTGTTCTATCAATATAATCGAAGGATGTTGTCAACTGCATTCGACTAATGGATGAACTTCATCTACTAACTAAGCATGACATCAACCAAAAATATAATTAATTTCAACTAGGTTGCAATTATAGAAGTTGAACATTTCAACTATGTCGCAATTATGTAAATTAAACATTTGGCGAGTGGTTTGGTGACATGTGTCACACTGACAATGTTAACATGTGGCACATGCATAAAATGTGAGGTTAACACATAGTTAAATGACACGTGGCATGCTCACAAATTTTGGGGTCAACAAATAGTTAAATGACACGTAGCACATCCACATCAAAAGTTTTAACCACATGATGCCTAAGAATAGGTTAACTCTAGACCTGAACACTTAGGTTAGACCTAAACATAGGCCTTTAATCTAAGCTTAAATTAAATCTAGATCTATACACCTATATTAGGCCTAGACCTAAACCACATTGCAATTAATAAATGAAGTCCTATTTCATTTGGTTTAGCCTTTAAGGTTGAACCTTTTGGATTGGCTCGTCCCAAATGGCTATTAGATTTTCATGTTTATTGTGTTCTCTAATAATCCTAGTGCACTCCTTTATATAATTTGGATTCATGGAATGGAAACCAAACAATATGGGATAAAAGTTTTAGTTGTAACCTAGGGAAAACACACCCATCACCGAACATTTAACAATATTGGATCATTATAACTCTTTTGTCCATGGTTTGTTCCTTTTGAAACTTAAAACAATTTTGTACTCCTCTACCTAGCGTATCTAAATTTGTAAAAAACGTTACAATCTAATGGAAAATGAGCAAGATATGTCCTTTTAAAGTGAAGGGGGTTGTGCTTTGGATTTTTTCATAAGTGTTCACTATGATTTTGAAGCTTTAGCTCTTCAAATATTATTTTTTTGATTTTTCACTTTAAACAAGTTTTATAGATTTTGAGATAACGCATTTATAACCTTAGAAATTGTTCAAAATGAATGAGAAATGAGCAAGATATAGTTGTTAGAAGTAAAGGGAGTCTAGAGACAAAAATTGAGACAAAATATCACTCTTTCTCTTCCTGCGTTCTCTACTTTGTTCCTTTACTTTTGAGGTTCAAAAAACATTTGTAGCGCTCTGTTTTGCATTTCCAATGACATAAAAAACGTTCAATTTGGTGTTGAAATGAGGGAAAACTTGAAAGTGTTCAATGATAGAGTATCATTTGTTGTCTACCCTAGTTGTAACCCAATTGCAACTTAATTGCAACCCAAATAGTTGTAATCTAGTTGTACAAGTTAGTCTAAGCTTAGTTAGGCTTGGACATAAACTAATAATCTACCTAGCCTAGGTCTAACTACTTACCTTAATTATTTATAGTAATTATTCATCAATTATTTTTAACTATATAGTTGTATAATTAAACAATTAAACATATTATCATCATTTATTAAATAATATGGTGATTAGTTTTTTTTTAAATCAGAAATTAAATTGATTTATTTATTAAATAATTAATTATCACTAAATTTTCTTAAAATTCGAAATTCATTATAAATTTTTATTAACATTTCATAAAAACAAATAATTAACTCAAATATAAATATTCAATAATAGATTTTTATGATTTTTTAATTACAACAATCATTATAATGTTGTCATAATTAATAATTAACTACAATTACAAAAATAACATTAATAATCATATTGTAGCTAGTAATTAGGTTAGGCTAATTATTTAACTATTTTTATTCGTATTTTTATCTAACTTGTTGGAACTATTAAATGACATAATATAATAAATATTAAATAAGAAAAAATATTTATAGTAGTGTTAAATAAAAATAATTTCTGAAATTATATGATAATTTATTTATTATATTTACTAATTAGTATAAAAACTATTATAACTTAATAATTCATAAATAAATAAATAAGTAAATTTAATAGATGAAAAAATTACACATGTATTGAAAATCTTTAAAAAATAATTACCTAAATATCCTTACTTGATATGTTGTAAATTAAAATTGAATTTACATAGAATTATAAATTATGCATGTATTGAACATACACATTATTAAGTTGACTTATATTTCAGAATTTCTTAAAATTTTATTTTCAAATTAAAGTGTTATATTTATATGCACAAAAAAAATCATCATAGATGTAGTCATTCAAGGATACAAAAAAAATTACATGTACCTTAATAATTAATGAATATTTATTGCAATTTTAAAAATATTTAAAAAACATTCTACATATAAAAATGAATAAACATTAAAGTTCCAAAAAATTATGAATTATGTATCATTACTTGATTTGTTGTAAATTAACATTTGATTTACAAAGAAATAATAAATTACATATATTGAATTTACATTATTACAAATTCATATTTCAAAATTTCCTTAAATTTTATTTTGAGATTAATTTTTTATATTTATATGCACAAAAAGAATTTGCATCATACATAAGCATTCATTTCCACAAATAAAATTTACATGTAGTTTAATGTTTAATGAATTTTTATTGGAATTTAAAGAAAATATTGAGATATCATGTCTCTAAAGATTAATAAACATTGAAGTTCCAAAAAAAATATTAATTATGTATCATTATTTGATATGTTGTAAACTAAAATCCAATTTACATATAAATAATAATTAGGTGTATTGAACATGCACATTATTACAAATTTATATTTCAGAATTTCCTTATATTTCTTTCAATCAAATTTTATTAAATATGTGCACAAAAAATATTTACATCATACATAACCATTCATTCTATACAAAGATAATTTACACATAATTTAATCTATTAATGAAGGTAGATATTTTGTTTTGTTTTAATCCATCATGCTGAAATTTCCTAAACCAAATTATTTCATATAATGCTATTGATATCTTTGAAAACCTAACAATGAATAGGGGTGTACTGACTTGGGTTGAAATGTTTTGGAACTACAATGCAAAGGTTATTGATTACTGAACCATTTTTTTAATAAACATTAATAAAATCATAAATAGAAAATTTACTCGAATCCAAAGGTGTATTTGGTGTTGTTGGAAAATAATCACTAAGTTAGATTTAATGAAATTTATTTCATAATTTTCATATTTAAACAATGGAAGATATTGGATTTTGAATGAATTTTGTTCTTGAAAATTCAAACAAATTACAACAAATTAGGTTTAGAAGGGAAAATGAATTGAATGTGTTCACATTTGGGGCCAACAACACATGTTATCTTATTTATCCATGAAGGAAGGTAGTTTGTTTTGTTTTGTCATTATGATATCTCCCAAACCATGGTGTTTTAGGTTATGCTATGGAACTTGTCATCAAAAAGTTCTCAATGAATAGGGGTGCAACAACTTGATTTAAAATGTTTAGAGTTATAGTGTGGAATCTATTGATTATTGAACCATTTTTTCATTGAATTTTTTGAAAAACCAAGATTGAAAACTATATTGGAATTTGGGGGCGTTCTTGGTATTATTGGAAAGCCTTCATCAAGTTTGATTTAATAAAGTTGACTTTATAATTTTGAGACCTAAAATGTGAACAATATTATTGAATTTTTGGTGGGTACATATTGTTGTTAAAAATTCAAACAACTTGCAAAAAGGGGTTTGGAAGGAAAATTCAATTGAATGCATTCAAATTTGAACCAATGACATAGGGTACATTAGTGTTTAATGAATCTTTGTCATAATTTTAAACAATATTAAGATATCATGTGTATAAAAATGAATAAACATTATAGTTGCACAATATTATTAATTATGTATCATTATTTGATATGTTGTAATGATTTACATAAAAATAATAAATTACATGTGTATTGAACATAAACATTGGTACTAACATATATATATTTTTTAATTAAAATTTATTTTGAAATCAAAGTTCAATATTTATATGCACAAAAAAAACCATTCATTTATACAAATAAAGTTTACATGTAATTTAATGTTATCATAATTTGAAATAAATATTACAATATTATATGTATAAAATTAAAGTTGCCTATTATTTGTTTAACCTAGTTGAGAGAGATAATTGCAAATAAAACTGTATTTCATCCATCCTTTAGTACATTTTATCATCCATACATTTTATCATCCACCTTCCAATACATTTTATCATCCAAAATAGTTGAACATTGGTCAATGTCTTGATTGTGCGCCAATTAAAGAACCTTAGATGCCAAGAATATTTCAAAAATGACCCCTTAATTGAAACATGCTTCACATTGTTTATCAACATAGTTGGAAGTTCAACTTGGAGACATTGTTGATGCCAAAAATATTCGGCAAATGACCACATAGTTGAAAAATACTTTCAACTATATACCAATATAGTAAACGAATCAACTTAATTGGTAATTGCCATAATTCTATTTTAAAATTTAAAAAATCTAGTTGAAACACAGTTGCAAATGTCATGTAGTTGAAAACTTTTGGTTAAAAAAAGGGGTTTTTCTACTAATGTAAAAGCCTTCTTTGCCACAAGGTTGTGCTCCGCTTGAAAGGCTTCAAACATCTCCTTGAATTTTTCAAGGATGCTTTGCTAGGAGTGAAACTTCTATTGAATAGACTATAAAGCCATAAAAGCTTCAACTATCCCATTTGTTGTTGTTTGGGGTTGTTTTCAATTATATTAAATGTGCATTTGTAACATCTAGATCATGTTACAACACTTGCAGCTTGGACTTTGCTTTCTAAACTAAGTCAATACGATCTTTAAGTAATGTACTAATAAATGATAGCTCTTGTTGACAACCATCTCTTGACTTAACAAATGAAAACAAAAAGGCTTCCTATTGAGAATGTTTGACCTCTAAAATTGAAAGATTGTTGCACCATTCATTCAAAATTTCAAGATTAAAAGTGCAAGGGTGTGACTTATTCCTTGACAAATGATTGAACAACATGTCTTTTCAAGGTAGAACCTTTTCATTTGACTATGTAGGTTCTTTTTTGTCACCAACCACCCCAACTTTTGGACCTCCAACCTCCACAGGACTTTAACCTACTTCTTGAACATGGTTTAACTTGTGAAGCTAATATCTAATTGTCCATTTTGCAAACATGGCCTAGTTCACCTCTTGTCCTTTCTTCTCGCATATAATCCCTCGAGCCTTAGCTTTGTTGATCAACCTTGTGTTCGGCAGATGAGTGCGTTGATGAGCTTTCATCCACAACTCTTCAACATGTTTGACAAGTGCCTCATTTTTATTGAAGTAGTAGTGGTAACCATTCTTATTGTTGCAAGGCTTAAACAATGCTTGCACTTCTTATGTGCAATCCTTGCCAATCTTCAACCTTTTAGGATTAGTACCTTTGTTACAAAAGTTTTACTTATTTGCAAACTAACTATGGGTCACTTGAGTTTTTTTGTCAAATATGATCTTGGGAGGTTTGCCATACAAAGGTTCTACATACAGAGATAATATGCCCTCAACCTTGACTCATCGCTTTAGTTTTGTACTCCTTAGACTACACACATTTTGTGACATAATGAGTAACCTTAGTGGCACTCAATCAATAAACATAGAGTATCAAACGCCAACAAGATTGCACAATCAAGTTTCAGTGTATGCAAACAAGGAAAAAACAAATCTGTAGACAATCTAGGTTACGCAAGTTTGAAAGAAACAAAACATAGATGGTCCAGGTTACACATGCAAATCCCATCATGAGCACAATAGGTTCCTAAGTAGGAAGGAAAGCCCACAAATTTGAAATGATTAAAAAAAAAAAATGTATAAGATGCATGTGTCCTGTAAGTCCCCAATCTAGTTTATCCTTAACCCATTCAAACTTAGTCAATTTGGGCAAATAGGGAATAAGGTGATGTTCTCAAATGCTGGTTTGTGAACCACTATAACATGCACATACCCAAATGAATGAATCATGTCAATTGACAACTTATACATTTTAGAATTATGAATATGTTCAATGTAAGTCATAATGTGATAATTAAAACATCAATGGAAATTTATCAATTATGTTATTTTAAGGG
>Ga0209611_10014045_pt1 | contig 10825 bp, 7 predicted proteins | sample S1TSphgellanicum_3_FD_187693 | JGI IMG/M metagenome (GOLD analysis project Ga0209611, IMG submission 187693) | Host-associated microbial communities from peat moss isolated from Minnesota, USA - S1T2_Fc - Sphagnum magellanicum MG (SPAdes) (version 2) | ecosystem: Host-associated > Plants > Peat...
GTTTCAGTTCTCACCTTTTAATTTTTTATTTAAATTTATACACTGGGTCAGGGTATTAATATTTTTTTTTAAAAAATCAATTGATTCTCATGATGCCAGTTTTTCATAAATTTGAGAACAGCCAGTTATCATTTGGTGGTTCTCACCAACCAGTTATTATTATTTTTAATTTTAAAAATAAAAATTACAAAAAAACTATTTAATAAAAAATCATAGTTATCCATAAAGTAAGGAAAACACAGCACCCAAACGCTCAGTTTGGTCATACATGGGGTGAGATTTTTTTAAAACTTGCAAAAAAAAAGTACATCTATCTATGAAGGTAGTTTGTTTTGTTTTGTTTGTACTTATGAGATCCACCAAGCGAAGATACTTCAGATCACATTCCTGATCTCTTTGAAAAGCTATCGAGGAGGAGGGGTGCACCAGCTTGGTTTCATGGTGTTTCGACTTGTGGTGCAAAAGTTCTAGAATATGATTGATTTCTTCACTGAAAATTAAATTAAATCCTAGCTGAAAATTTCGGAGGGATTGGAATGTGCATTTGGTGTTGTTGGAAAGATCTTGATGAGCAGGATTCAATGGAATTTATTTGGTATGATTTGGATTCAAAATGTGGGAGATATTGATTTTTAAGTGATTTTTGCCACTGAGAATTCAAATAAATTTCAAAAAACCAAGCTTTGGAAGGAAAAATCAGTTGAGAACGTGATAACACTTGGGAACAACACAAGCCACACTAATCTATCTATGAAGGAAGGTATTTTGTTTTGTAGTTATGAGATCCACTGAACTGGGATGCTTCAGATTGTGTTCTTGGTGTCTTTGGAAAGCTCTTGATGAGGAGGGGTGCATGGGCTTGGTTCCATGGCGTTTGAACTTGCTATACAAAAGTTCTTGAATATTGAATGATTTCTTCACCAAAAATTAAATTAAATCCTAGCTAATTTTTTTGGAGGAATTGGAATGAGAGTGCGTTTTTTTTTTAAAAAAAATTGGTATTGTTGGAAAAATCTTGATGAGCAGGACTTAATGGAATTTATTTGTTAAGATTTGGATTCAGAATGTGGGAGATATAGATTTTTAATTGATTTCTGCTGCTGAAAATTCAAATAAATTCCAAATAACCAGGTTTTGAAAGGAACAATATGCCGATTGTTGAAATATGTAGCAAATCTAGCTCTAGACCTTCTCATGAGGCAAAGCAACTAGTGAATGAGGAGGACGACGATCAAGGTTATTATGTTGTGAGCTTTCAATATGGGGATGGAAATGACATTGAATATCACTAACATGGTTATTATGTTGTGAGCTTTCAATATGGGGATGGAAATGACATTGAATATCACTAACATGGTTATTATATTGTGAGCTTTCAATATGGGGATGGAAACGACATTGAATATCACTAACCCCTCATGATTGCATCATTGCAAAGCACACTGACCTTACCATGACAAGCAAAGAAGAAAAAAATGGAAAGAAGAAGATGGCGATGCTCACATCGAAGCAGTCAACCAATGACAAGCAAGTAGGTAAACTCACCATTACCTCTTGCATTCTTTCCTATCCAATTGCTTCTAGACTACCATGTTTCTTCTTCTCTTCGTTCTTCTCTTGTTGACAAGTGGGCGTTGGGTTTAAGTATGTTAGATTTTTTGATTATTGAATCCAACTTTTTCCCAAGTTATCTTTTTCTAAGAAACCCATAATTCACACTTCTTGGAATGTTATTATGTTTAGTGAGAGATCTAAGTTTAAAGAAAAAAATTGAATGATTATGTGAAAGGATAGCTCATTGGAATACATTTTAACACGTTTGGTCATCGTTTTTTTAGAGCTTGTCAAGGCTCATGTTTCCCAAAGGCAAAATTGGGGGATGAATTGCATCTTGGTTAAATAATCTATTTATGGGTCCATCTTCATTGTGCTTGTGTTATCAATGCATGTTCATTCTACAAGGTTGTATGGTAATGATGTATGGACAAGCATGGTTCCTATTGATAATAACTCAAGTTTTGTAACGAAATTAGATTTTCTTCCTCATCCAATATTCTAGAATGAAAGTCATAACAAACTAACACTTCATGTTGTTTATTTGGTATTCATTATTTTTGGTAATAGGCATAGTTTTGATTGTACCAAATCCTTGGATAGTAATATTGTTATTAACCTAATCATGAGATATTTTATCATCTCTAAACCAAGAACGATCAAAGAACATGGAATAGTTATTTTATATAACAATAAAGGAGACTATTTAAAGAATTCCATGGACAAAAAATTTAATATTTTTTATTAAACCTAAAGGTTTAACAATAGTTTGATTTGCCATGTGTATGTTATAAGGTGTTGGTTTTGGTTTTGTTAATCCTAACTATTCTTTTAGTTTCTCCATAATAATGTAAACTCTATAACCAACATTTTAAAACACATTCTCAATGAAGTTCTTTCGTATTTGAACCATTATAACCGCCATCTAATGATCAATTGCTATTAAAGCAACTATAGGTTCAAGTGAAATAGGTTGTGATGGTATTGGGTTAAAAATCTAACATTTAACATTAAATATTGTTTGTGACAATTTTCCCAAGTTGAATGTATATTTGGTCTCCAAGACTTTTGTGCTAATATCTTTCAAAATTTCTTCCAAAATCTTTTCTAATGTCACTGCTAAAAGAGTAGGTAGACTACATTGTTTTTACATTTATAAGGCATTACAGATAGGGATAGGTTGTTGGACATTGGCGATTTGAATTTTGAATTCTTGTTTAGTTTTGTTGATTCATATTAATGGTGACTTGAGGACTACCCAAAGGTGGGAGTTATGGGGAAGTGAAAAACATTCATAAACACATAGTTTTGGAGTTTTATGAGATATGTAGGTACTTGTAGAAAATTATAGATTTTGTTGTGGGATATTACAAATTTGGATTTGTTGTTTAAGCACATTTTAGTAGAACATGGAATTTTTTCATAATTTTGTTAAAATTTTCAATAAACCAAGAAATACATATTTTTTCATTGATTTCCATATTCAATTTGTTGTGTGAATCATCTATGATTTTAAAGATATCATGACAATGAACTATAATTTTGTTTACAATTGTTTAGACATTGTATTCTAAAGTATAGATTCTAATTATCATAAATAATCATAAATTTGGTGTATTAACGAACTACAAATATGTGTTTGTTTAAAATCAATGCAGAATTATGAATGTGTGAATATTTGTAGTGCAAATATGTTGTTATAGTAAGTGTGGAATAGTTTCGAAGCAATAAAATCCACATCTACCATGTCACGACCTTAGCTTTGGGCTCATGACCAAAGTAAAGGCATGGAAAGGTGCGGGTCGAGATTGCAACCTAAGAATCACATTTACACTCGTGGAGTGTGAAAGAGTGTGAAGGAATGAGCCACACACTCCCAAGTGGACTTTCACTTCCAGAATTAGAGTCCCAATGAAGTCCCTAAATGTTTAGAGAATAATTTCAAGGGCTAAAAATCATTAGATTAAAGATTTTGTTATACCATTAGAAAGTTCCTGAAACGTAGGTGTCTAAAATGGGCTCTCATGACCCATTTGGATACTTAAAACACAAATTATGGCTGAAAGAAGGGTTAGGAATCAAAGTGCCAATTTGACTCCTGACCATTAAAAATCAAGAATCGCCATGAAATATGTGCTTTCAGGTGGCATGCCACATATCATTGCAAAGCTCTCAACAAGTGTTACAACTTTACTTTAAATCTCATCTCAATCGAAGGTATACACAAGAAGTTATGGGCCTCTAAAGTGCTAAAAGACCCAATTTCGAAAATTTCAGGACTCCCAACTTGGGAATCCTGGGACAAAATGACATTTGGGTGCAGCCCCTATGGTCACGCACAAAGATTATTATAAAAGGGAAGGTGGTGGCTTCCCCCAAATCCGGGTCGTGTTGAATCTTGTGAGTTTGTGTATGCTCGTGGCTCATCCATGCACCAAAAGTGATATAACTATGCACTAAGCAACTTATTGTTTGATTTGTGTAGGTCTATGTGAATAGTTGACCTACTTGTCACTTGTCCTAATCCCCACCTCAATGTTCTAACACGTCCCTCTTCCTTTTGAAGTGTTGTGAGCTATGGAGCGGACCCCAACTCCTTCTTTTGTTATTTTCACCTTCGAACTTGCATTTAAAACTTTCAAAGAATTTGGGAGTGTGTCATACTATTTAGCAACCATTTCTTTGGGGAATTTTTTTTGTTTTTTTTATACATGAACATGAGGGTTTTTCCCATTTTCCATTGTTTATATTATAAATGAAGGTGTTCAAAAAAGTAATTTAGTTTTCAATTCAAATTTAAAGGGGTATGTTAAAAAACACCAAAGGTCTAAGCACTTGAAGTTGTAAAGACTATAAAGCGATTTAGAAACTTTGAAGAAGAAACAATTATGAAACAAAATGAATCGAATGGTGATTTGGAGTTTATAGTGGAAATTAGATTTGGAGGCAAATCGTCAAGGTCTTGAAAAACAAATAAAAGTCAATCATGAAAATGGAAGGGAGTATGCGGAAATTACAAAAACCCCATATTGGAATTTGATGTTAGACAAACAAGTTATGAAAACAATAAAAAGACCTACAAGACACAGGTTGTTTCTACCACAAAAGGTGGTAAGGTGTGAAGTATGGACTAGTGGTCTTCATAAAAGACATAATTTCAAACAACAATCTCCATGGAAAGAAATGCAATCAAATATTCACCCAAATGAGTGGGTGCAATAATATACTTCTTAACCATAATCTATGTTTCAGAATCATAGAGATTAAAACAGAGCAGGGATTTTTATAGTATCTAATCAGCCATAGGAAATCTCAAGTCCAAATCGATGACTAGTTAAGGAAGGGATATTACAAGAGGTATACAATCCAAGTTTGTGTACCAATCTACATCTCCACATTATTATGAACCAGTGGAAGACTAGGAGGTGGAAGAAAACACTAATATTAATGTGCTTAAGGAGACTAAGGAAAATTACCTAAAACCATTCAAATATGCAAAGGCACAAGTGAATGTATTCAATGAAGTACCACAATCATACTCACATCAAAGAAATCCAAGGTTGGATCAAATAAAGTACACAATCGAAACCAAGGATCATGAATCTATGGATTTGAATGTAGCCAAATTACTTTCAAAGGTCTATACATTTTGTGAGGAAGAAGGACATGCAATCATGGATTGTCCTTTTGTGCCTTTGCACATTAAAATAAGAATTGTTAGACATGTGGAGTTAGAAAATGTGGCTGGAGCATTAATGGATCAATCACAAGAATAGGAACCATGAATTCATTTAGTCCAAAACAAATTGAGAGGCATGGAGTTGGGAGGTCAATTGGGACCACAAAGTTGATAGTTTCATCCATCCATTCAATTCAAGAGCAGAGTATCAAAGATGTAATCACATCCTCATTCTGTGCCGCAACGGATACCAATGGGTAACCACGGGATGGGGCATAGTCAAACTCAAATGAACTCAACTTCACTGAGAGTGTCAAAAGTGACAATTGTTAAAAATCGGAAATAACTTATTGAATTAAAGGTTACTCAACTCCTTAATGATGTAATGCCAACCACAAAAGTGTAAATTGTTGTTGCACCCAACACAAATTTTGTCAAAGGTGGGGTACTAATTGAATCTGTAGCGAATTTGGGTCGTGGATCGAAAAGGGCTTTAATGGGAAAGGATTTGAGTATAAGTTCAAGACTACCATGAACAACAACTATTAGAATTGTTGGGACACCCAAAATGGTATTTACCAATTCGATAATGATTACTCATGTAAACATGATTATAGATCGGCCACCGATGAACTCAATAACTACTAGAAAATACAGATGTTACAAATCCAAAATGAGGATATAAAGAACCATCTATAGTAATTGCAAGAATCCCCAATCATAGAAATGGTCATTATGTGAAGTTAAAGATGGTAGCTCTTAAATACCCTGACTTCAAAAAAAATGCTAACCCAAATGTTCATGTTAGAGTGTTCAATTTTGTAGTAAAGGCTAATGCAAAAACCTCTAAAAAGTATATCATCAATGTGTTTAGTTATATGTTAAGAGATACAACATCGGGTTAGTGCCAGAATTACATGTGAGAATTTCCTAATTATATTTTTTCAAAGCTTACATAGGCATTTTGCAAACGTCATTAAAAAACTCATAATGATGAGAAAATACAAGAGTTGAATAACATAAAACAAGAAAAGACTGAGAGGGTGGAGGTTTTCTATGAAAGGATTCAAAAATTAGCTCATGGTTTACAAGTACCAACCACATATTATTTCTTGACTATTGTGTTTAAGGCAACCTTGTAATCATACTTCAAAATTGCAATTATAGGGATGACGCGGTCAACATTACAACAACATAAGGAGGTGACAATTTTGTGTGAAAAAAGATTGATTACTACCAAAAAAAAAAAACACATATATGTACCACATAGTACTAAACAAGTAGCACCACAAAAAATATAGAATAATACAAGGAAGACTAACAAATATTGCACAAATTGTGGAATGACTAATGTGGAGACATGTAGAAAGGAGAAGGAACATACCATAGTGATAGCCACAGAAGTAACACAACAAAGTTAAAAACCACAAAAGACATCTTCATCACATTTGTGATTTGAATGGACATAAAATGATAGATTGTCCAAAGTTTACTAAGATGCAAAAGATGTTTTGTGGGAAATATGTGACAATAGTAGAAATTCAACCTGTTGCTGAAAGACAAATAGTCACTATATTTGTGAATGTGGTGGATGTTAATGTTACAACAAGAAGTAAAGCAATTGAAGAACAAGTGTTCAAGGACAGAAAACCAAGGAAAGCAAAAAGTGCCGTTCATTGGGAGGAAAAAAAATGGTTGAAAAAGTCCATGGTGGAGACAATTCAATAGATTCAAAAAACATAGACCTAGACAGAAGGGCCATACACATCCATGGAGGGATGGAACACAACTTGGCCAGGTATGCCAAATATTACTCCTGTATAAACACAAAAATTTCAGGAGATAGTGAATTCACCAAAAAAATTGATTATAGTAAAAAAGATTTTTCAAGACATTAGTAAGTAGATCCTAGAAACAACTTATACTTTAAACTTGGGGATAGTTGTTTAAAATAACTCTTGAATTAAAGAGGTATCTTTGATAGAAGCTAAAACTAGAAAAAATTTAAAATCTGAACAAAGCAACCACAAAAATACAAGTTAATTCTTCGGTACCAAAAGTAGGAACAATTGTTGTAACAATACATAATCATATGGTAGTTATCCAAGTACAGATTGGGAATAATACAATAGAAGATGCGTTGTTGGATGGAGGTTCTAAAGTTAACATCATCACAAAACAATTAAAATCGAAGTTGGGGTTTCCAAAACCTAAACTTGCACCATATAATTTGAGGATGGCAAATCAAACAACCACAAAACCATTGGGTTTGATTAGAGATATAAAAATATATGTTCGTGACATTCCTTACATAACTATGTTTACTATACTTGTCGCAACCCCACTTTGAGGGAAGTGTGAGGTCACCCCTCACACTCTTGAAAATGGGACTTAGGAGTCCTTCGGGATTCCCAAAACTCAGAACGCAATTACAGGGGTCAAAACACCTTGCATTAAGGTGTTCTTTATACTGTTAGAAAGTTCTTAAATTGTAGATGTCCAAAATAGCCTCGCATGAGCCATTTGGACATTTGTAGCACAAGTTATGGTTGAAAGAAGGGTCCGAGTCAAACTAGCAGTTTGACTCCCGACCACTAAAAGTCAGGAATCGACCTGATCCTGGTGTGTGCAGGTGGAGTGCGACCTTGCATTAAGGTGTTTTTTATATTGTTAGAAAGTTCTTAAATTGTAGATGTCCAAAATGGCCTCGCATGAGCCATTTGGACATTTGTAGCACAAGTTATGGTTGAAAGAAGGGTCCGAAGTCAAACTAACAGTTTGACTCCCGACCACTAAAAGTCAGGAATCGACCTGATCTCGGTGTGTGTAGGTGGAGTGCGACACACCATTGGAAAGCTCTCAAGGAGAACTACAAGTTTGCTTTAGACTTCGTCCCATTCGGAGGTCAGAGCGAGAAGTTATGAACGCCCAAAGTCCCGAGATTCCAAACTGGGACAATTTCGGGACTCCACTTTGGGAGTCCCGAGAAAAAATGCCATTCGGATGCAAGTGCGGCGGAGAGGCACAGAAAATACTATATGGGGGAAGGTGGTGGCTTCCCCCGAGTTTGGGCCATGGTGAGTCAAGTGAGTCCAGAGTTGCCCGTGACTTGTCCTAACACCAAGGGTGCTCCAGAATGCGAACTAACCAACTTGTTAGTTAGTTTGATGTAGGTTCGAGTAAGTGAATAGCTTGTCACTTCGCCCTAGTCTTGTCCCGGAGCTCCAACACGCCCCTCTACCCCTTTTAGTGCTGAAAGCTGGGAGTGTGCCCCGAGTCCCCCACAATTCCGTAATTTGAGTAACTTAGCCCCAACTTGGGGCTAACTAAGGACTTCGAAGCGCGTCAGTACTTCAAAACAATGTGGTAGATTATAATTATTCCATGTTATTGGGAAAGACCATGGTTGAGGGATGTTAAAATGGCACATGAGTGGGGGGGGTAACATTGTTACCATAAAAAAAAGAATGTGACAATCAAAACAAATATTGTCACCAAACGTTTGGGAGGTGAAATAAAAAGACTATAAATGTTACTATGTTATAACTATCAAAATGGTATCACAAATGAAGAAGAAGATATTATCTTTGCTACATAACCAGAGTTGTTATTGATAGGAATAATCAGTTTACTTGAAACAATTCAATATGTGAAAACCACAAATGTGGAGGTCATGGATATTAATGTGAAGACTAGTAATTCAGAATTAACATCAAAGGTATAATCACGAAACAAAGGACAATTAACAACATATATGAACTAGAAGTAGCTTTGGAGGATAAGGTGTATCTTAAAATGTACTATAGTCATCAGTTAAGGAATCTTGAAGTGTACAAAACTCTAATAAAAATCAAAACACAAGAATTTCAAATAGCTATATGGACATTAATTAAAAACCAACAATGTGGGGAGGCACACAAAAAATAAGTACATTCTTGTGACGACAGATTATGCAACCAAGTGGGTGAGGCAATGGCCTTATGTTCCAATAGAATAGTAGTCGCGACAAAAAATTTATATGAATGCATTTTGATTAAATTTGGGTGTCCTCTTATTTTAGTTTCAGATCAAGGAATGCATTTCATCAACGACACCATTTCCCATTTGGCGAACCATTTTCTTTTTCGTCACACTACCTCCACCACATATTAGTTTCAAGGTAACAAGTAGACAAAGTTTACTAACAAAATGATTAAAATAATGTTAACTCAATTGGTTAATGAAAAAAAAAGATTGGGATGAACCATGGGGGCATTATTATTCATCTATAGTACTACTTACAAGGTTAGTACAAGGCACATTCCATTCCAATTGGTGTATGGATTGTACCCACTAATGCTTACCGAATACCTGGTACCTACTCTCACATAGGAGGGTATTATTGTCAACAAGTCAATTTGAGTACTAACTAATATAATATCTTAGTTGGAAAAATTGGAGGAAATCAAACTGGAGGTAAGTGAAAGCACATGGGAACAACATGTGGAGATGGGCATTTTGGTCACAAAATCACTACCGTCTTAAATCCTTCAGGTTGGGAGATTACATGTTATGGTTTCATAAAGGGCGTAAAGAACATTTGGATAAATTCAAGTGTCATTGGTTTGGACCTTATTATGTGCAATATTGCCTTCCAAATAACACGGTCTTATTGGTCAACATGTGTAAATTTGATTGAAGTCATTACCAACAAATTGAAACCCTACCTTCCTTACGAAAGTAATATTGGAAAAGATTGGTATCCAAATTTGAAGGGGGGAAGAGAGAAGGTACAATCGAAACACATGTATCTTCAAAAGAATTATCAAAGGATGCATTGGATGGAGAAGGTAAAGGAAAAACACCAATGACAATGGATGATGAAAGAGGAGGTAACCACGGAGAAAAAATTAACAACACCTTTCAATTTGATTTTTCATTAATAAAGACGATAGCTGACCTAGCCAAACAAAGTGGGAAGGAACCATGTAATGGACTCACCTAATAAAACAAACCTTACCTTGGCCTTAGTCTAACAAATTACAGATTTGGAAGGTACATGTCAAACTTGGAAGGTGGGTAGACCCAAAGAATAGGACAATCCTAGAAGTTATGATAGATTCAAAAAGTAAGGTAGACCCAAAAATTGGGGAAAAGCCAAGAAAAACACCAAAAATAGGGCTAGTTGCCATGGGCGTGTACTATGTATAACCGATAATAGAGGATGAAAGTTTAAGTATGAAAAGGGGCCTACCTTCCCTTTATTTCATCCAGAAGGGGGATGAAAAGTCACATTCATTCTCTAACCCTAAAACGTCATGTGCAAAATGTTCGCCTTTATGACGCCTCCTTTGCTCCATAGGGTAAGTTGTTTCGAGCAAGGGGTATAGTCACAACCCACACATGGGAGGAGGAAAAGATACATCCTTTCACTCTAGGTGAGGATTGGGGGAAGCTTTCCCTCGTCCTCATTCTTCTTTTATGCTTTGAGAGCTTGAGGAAGGGACGATAGGTGCTTAAAAAGAACAAGAAAAAGTTTAATAAGAAAAATTCTTTAAAAAACCAAAAAATTGAAGCTTAGTGCGTTGGAAAGAAGATAGGATGGTGCCCCTA
>Ga0209611_10014046_pt1 | contig 10825 bp, 9 predicted proteins | sample S1TSphgellanicum_3_FD_187693 | JGI IMG/M metagenome (GOLD analysis project Ga0209611, IMG submission 187693) | Host-associated microbial communities from peat moss isolated from Minnesota, USA - S1T2_Fc - Sphagnum magellanicum MG (SPAdes) (version 2) | ecosystem: Host-associated > Plants > Peat...
AAGGCATGAGTATATATTCATTGCAACATCCTAATCTGCAATTAATAGCGATTCCAACTTCATGTTCTTGAGTTGCAAAAAATAATTCGAACTAAGGCCATTTTTTTGGATACACTCTGCTTTAAAGCCTTGCTTCCTATTGTAATTGCAATTGTAGCACGTGTGTAGCCCATCCCATAAAGGCCATGAAGACTTGATGTCATCCTCACCTTGCTTCAATATATCATTATCAATTTTTATGAGTGCAATACATGGTATAAATTGTCAATCATTTTTACAAAGACCAAGTGCCACATTCTTATGCGTGTTGTGTTATGAGAACTATGCTTGTCAAAATACCCTTGAACAACTATGTATGATCGTAGCCACACGACATTATGGTATCATTTTTCAATGGCATGGTCTTTGTTAGTCTTAAGTAGTGAATAATTGACCTTTTAATCCAAAGCACATTTCTTAGCAACACAAAACGAGGGTTGCATTTGTTATAAGACTTAACCCAACATCTCACAACACAAGTTGATGATAGCCATGCAACACTTGTATAATTTTTCATACCATCTTGTTAAAGATAAACAAACTTATTTATATGTCAAGGGCTAGTAAGGTTTTGCACATTATATCGAATTAAACCACATGCTCCATTACTTGTGCACGACCCTCGTTAATTCCTTTGAGTTTCAACCTTGCAACTATACTCCCGAGGTGGAGTGTTTAATGCATTAGGTGGTGTTGATCTAACTAAAAGCAATGAATTTTGTTTGGCCCCACTAACACATCTTTTATTTCAATAAGGTTGCCATTAAAAATTTTAAAGAATTTTTTTTGGCTCATCTTCAAAATCTATAGGTGAAAACAATTGATTATCATTGAAATGAAATTAAAGTTTTGAGTTATTCCTCAATTGTATTTGGAATTTTATGGCGAAGTGTCAAATGTTGTTGTTGGAATTTGGCATTGTAGATTTTTCAGCTGATAATCAATCATTTGAATGCACCAAAAAAAACTTACAAAAAAAAGTGACCTAGAAAATTAATCATTATGAAATGCATATTATCAAAATGAAAATTATCTCAACAAATAGCACAAACAACACATGAAGTTTGCAACATTAACAAACACAAGCATTTGTGAGGGAATTAAACCTTTGAAATGAGCTTTAGCACAAGTGACCTACAAAATCAACCAAGTTAACATATGATAATAATTATTGAAATTCAAGCAAAGAAAAACCATTGTAATTGGATTGTGGAGAGCAAGCAAAACATACCAAATTTTATGGAAAGAAATATATTTAGCTTGTAAAACAACCATTGAATTCATCAAATAGAAAACACAAGCTATAATGATTTTTTCTTTGTAGAATTAGAACCAACAACTTCACAAAGCACAATACACCTTCACCATCAAAGTAATTTGATGTTGTGTTGTTTTGCATTACTTAATGCATTTCATATACAAGAAATTCTACAAAGTATAATTGTTGTGCAAACATGTGCATAACAATGGACAAATGGGTAGTGAACCTATTTCAAAGTTTACATTTCATAAAAGCCAAAGTTGAAAAAGATCTTTCATTTTCCACATTGCATATTATTTGCACGATGGCCAATTTAACTAGTTCCACATATTCAAAGAAGTTTAAAAAATAAACATTTGAGATTTTGTCATAAGGCACCACATTTTGGTTAAAGGATTAGTGTCAAAAAGACGTACCATACATGTTGCATTTGACTTCATTGTGAGCTTGTGTCACAAGCATCAAAACAACCAAGACTACAATATTTTCTACCCAAAACAAGAACAAAGGTAGCCCTAATTTAAAATTCAGATCATGAAATAAAAACAAAAACACAACACATGCGAAATAAAAATCCAACAAGAATTTATTGCAAAAGGAAATACAAAACAAAACAATGAAAAAAAAAATACCCAAGATTAATGTTGAATATATTAAAAATAATGGGGAATTATACCTTTATTTATACCCCTTGGGCATTAAGCTCAAGAAAGCTTACCAAGAAGCTTTCAATTTTCATGTGGCCCATGTTCACTCATGTGCATCCATGTGCACCCATATGTAAACCATGAATGATCTAAAACTTCATTGAGAGTGAAGTAAAACTCAACTAAGAGTCAACTTAAACTTAACTAAAAATGAACTAAGAGTTAATTAGAAGTGAACTAAAAGTGAATTAAGAATTAAAATTGGAAATGAATTAAAAGTGATTATGAATTATTTAGAAGCAAACTAAGAGTTAACAAAAAATGAACCATAATTTAACAAAAAGTGAACTAAAAATTAATTTAAATTTAACTAGAAATTAATTAAGAATGAACTAAAACAAAACAAAAAGTTATATACAAGTTCATTACAAGTCATGGATGAACATTCAAAGGACTAAACATCATGACATTAATTCATGATAGCTTGAACATGGCCTATTAATAGTCAAAATCAATATAACATTCAAAAGTTCACATACTTTAACCTCTTGTTTAGCAAAGATTCATCACAATCCAATTATGACCAATATTGTAGGTACACAATCCCAAAAGCATCCATGCCACTATGGGTTAACGACTTAATTTCCAATTTTCAAATCAATTTTTTTGTAACCTTGCCAAACCACACACAAATCATGAATTTGAATGAACATGGAAAAAAAAATTCAAAAATCTGAAAAATAAAATAAAAATGAAAGAAAAAATTCTCAAAGTTTCACCTTTGCATTGGTTTGTCACTAATGCTTCAACAACAATAAAGACATTTTCTATCACATATGACGAAAAAACACACTATCCCAAAGCATGACATCCATGACTAGACATATATGAATACACCTGGCATAAACGATGGGGCCATTTGGACTACACAATCCAAAAGGATAATCATTAGAACCATGTTTTGGCATAATGCCAATTTCCAAATCTGCACAAATGAACTAGAAGAAAGCCTTAAGGCTTCAATATGCACAACAAAAACAATGAACATAAAACACATCAAATATTTCCTTTCGATAGTGGGAGACATTTGAAAGAGCTTGAATGTTGATTTGTAAGTCTCAAACAAGAAATATTTAATTATGAAGCACCCTTGATTGATCCAATCATCACCTCAAGCTTCAAGCCTCACATTAAGTAAATTTACTTCATAATGCACAAATTACAAGCTACATTGAACTTAGTTGGTGAGTACAAATGGATCTCCACAACTATGTGGCAACTTTGCATCACAATAGGAAATTGATTAGTAAGGAAAACAAACAAACAATAGCTTTGCAACAAATGAAGTCCTACACACACATGAAATTGCAATGACAAAGGTTAAGTTTTATTGCAAATAAACTTTTTGGATGGCCCAAATGTGGCTTTTTTCTTTCCATATTGGTTTCCTATGTTGGAGGACTCAATTTCATAATTAATAGTTTGATAAGCATTAGAAAATCTAAAACCCATGTAAATTTAAATATCATTGATGCCAACTTTTGTTGGGTTCACATGTAACAAGGGAGAGACTATGGAACAATGCAATTTTCACTTGGTCCCACGTTTTAAGGAATGCTCACCAAATATATTTATTAATGAAGATAGATTGTTTGTCATGTTGAGATCTCAAACCCACCACACTCTTGGTATTGTTAATTTTTTTTTGAAGAAAACCTATGAACTACCATATAACCCTATTAAGTAATTATAATGTTATAAACTCAATATTAATAATTATAAAATGATAATTGATATTCAATACTAAAGATGTCAAAGATAAGTGTAAAAATGTTGATATCACTTGGTGTATTGATAAGCACATGGACTAGGATTAAAAAACAAAATTCCATATGTTACACAACAAGTGAAGTGCACAGACATTCAAATATTTGATACACAAATCGCATCTTACTTAAACTAAACTTAAAACATTTCATAATTTTAATTCTTGTTATTTTTCTATCATCATTATTAATGTAATGAAATATAAAATGTAGCAAAAATTAGTTTTGTTACAAGAAGTGTAAATTAATGAAAACTTACATCATTAAGAAATGCCACAACGAGTGTTTTATCTTTTCTCGTAGGTTGAAATACATGATTATTCAAACTCTTGACAAAATGTTCATGATAATTCCCATCTTTACATGAAAAGTCAATAGGTAAGAGTGTAACATGAAATAAATTAAGTTTACTAAGAGTGAAGTGGGCATCCAACATAAGACAATAAGATTAAAGTAGATTGAATTTGACTTAAAGTGTAGGTAGAGTGGAATGGGGATTTAATGGAAAACATTATATTAGAATGCATTGAGTTGGACTTATGTAGTTAAAATGGAACAAGGTTTATTGAAAGGCATTCATATAAAAATGAAATAGGTTATACTTTAGTGTAATTCTAGTGGCATGGTAAGAAAACATTGTGATGTATGGAACTTTCATATGACAATTGAAAAGTGTTAAAAAAGGCAAAAGAAACTATTATCATTTTCATAGTTTTTTTGGGATAATTTTCACTAGATTTGATGTCTTTTATTTATTCATGAAGATCTCCAATTGTGCCCAATGTTGTAATCGTAAAACACCCATTCTTATTTCTTAGATTAGCAAATGAAAAATATTTTGTAACAATGTTAAAATTTTCAGGTGTAATGTATCAATTCAAAAAATACATAAAAGAAAAACCTTCACATAGTTCAAAATCCAACTTTGATATAAACATTATATGTTTTGCAATGCCTACTTACCTTTTTATCTCACTGTGATATTTGCTTAGAAAACATTAAAAGAATAGTCAAATGATTGTTAAGAGTTTCCTTCATTGAATATGCAACAAATGTTTTATGTTTGTCATTTTAGAGGCGAGTTTCATGAAGTAGCATTTCTCATGTTAATGATAGTTGAATCACATTTTCATAATGTTCAAAGTAACATATGTGAGCATTAGTATTGTGTTAGCTTGAAGGCAACAATGGTTGAATTGGAAGTCTAAATGATTTCAAGTAATGGGACAAACTTTTGAACATGAAATTATATCTAACTCTTTCAAAGCATTGAGCATTGAATATAAAGAAGCTATAATAGCTTCACAATGGATGGTTGTTCATTACAAGAACCATGTACAATTGAATGACAAATGCTTGAAACTTTAGATTTTAAAACTAGCTTTAGTAGTTCAATAGAAATAAAAGTGTTACCACTATTTGTCATATTAAGAGTTTCAAATGCCACATGTGAACCAGTCATGGTATTTGCCCAATGAACAATAGTCAAACTCTAGCCAATCAATTCGATTGGCCAATTAAATAATTTTTTTAAAGACTTGTAAAGCCCACACCATTTGATACACATTCATAAAAGCATTCTCATTTTTGTGCATTGTTTTGGTGCGACACTTCATTCAAAAAGTGCCATATAAATCATTTTAACACTATCATTGAAGTTATTATGTTAGCTCACACTTTAGGAATAAAAAATGAAACATATAACATTGTGTTGTTGAAAGGGAATTTAGTAAAATGAAAATTATAGGATCATTGTGAAACAAAAGGAAATAGGTTTTGTTGAAAGAACCATTGAAAGTGATTATAGAATGTAATCATAGTAAAGTGCACACATAAATTATCTTATAAAAACTAGATGAAAATAAATGTGAAATAACAACAAAACTGATCATAAATATGTTGTACATTAATATTTTTTGATTGACAATCAAAGATAAATAATTATTCAATAATATATATTAGTCTTGAAATTTCAAATTATTTCAAAGTTTATTTTTTTGTAATGCGAACTTTTGTAAAATATGCGATAAGTAAACTTTTATTAATATATATTTTAATTTCTTATTATGTGGTGTTCTTAATAATACAATGATTTTTTGTATTGTAATCTAGTATATATACATTTAATTGAATATTGTGTTGAAGTAGTCCCAAACACAAATTTAACATCCCTTTTTATGAATAATTTATTTGTGTAAAAAAATTATTTGGTTTTAAGTTTTTGGAAGTAAATTTTTATAAGTTCAATAGAGGGCACAATGGATTTTTTTTTATTGTACTTTCATCCATTCTAATATTACTTTGTTATTTTTACTTGCACAATATAGTGTAAGATATCCATTTTTTAATCTACATAACAATGCCTCCACCCTCTATGCGATTTACCATGAGAAAAAACTAAAAGACTTCCAATGAAAAGGTGATGGATCTCAAAGGACTGTTACCTAGACACGTTGAAGCGAAACTTTGTGTTTTGAAAACTAAAGTGGCTGAGTTCGCAGAGGAATTGACAAGGACACACAAGAAAGAAGTGGAATTGGATGAGAAATTGAAAGCCACACATGAATAGGTAGTTCATCACAATAGCAAACACAAAGGCTTTTGATGACAAGGTTATAGATCTCAAACCCTTTCTTAATTATTCACCAATTGCATGGCAAAGATGTTGAAACAAAAGTTTGGAGGTGGATTGAAAGAGGACACATGAAAAAGAAGTGAAATTGGAGGTGGAATTGAAAGGTGCAATAGATGATGCAACTTACTCTTTAATCTTGAAGAATTGTTAAACACCCACCACCAATTGCTTCATGACAAAGATGTTGAAATGCCCAAACTTGGTTCTGATTGGTAATGGAGCAAAATCAAAGCTCTCTATTGTCTAACTCTGTATGGACTCAATTCAGTGGCTGTAGTGTCCTGCTACCAGGGCGTACTCTACACAAAAAAAACCCAGAACTTCAGGAGCCTACAAAAGAACGCAAACATTGCATCTTCAGATGCAACAGATACCAAAAAACAGCCCCAAAACTGTTCTCTACTCTGAAAACAATAGATTCAGTCCAAGTGGTCCTTGCTAGTGATCATCAATCATAGTCACCATGTTTGGTTGTGACTTGATGACCAAATTCAGTTTGGTTTGCAGCAATGATTGAATGATAAACAACACAAATCAAGTACATTTATTGCAACCATGCAGTTTTCTAGAATTTTGTCATTTTCCCAACAAATGAAAAAGCAACATAATGAGAAAAGTAAGCCTACTTTGTAGATCTGATGCTCTTGATGCCTTCAAACTAGGATGTGGATCAATCCAAATTCTTTTTCAATTTTCCGTTCATCCATTTCTCTCAGTTGCTGACAAAGGAGAATAAGATTCTCTGGTGTTGATACATGTCATCAGGATAGTATCTGGTTCATAATATTCACATAGTGCAATGGGACTAGTTTCTAAGGAGGACATTACCTGGAGTACTATTCTACGGTGTGAGCATCCTGGAGACAGAAGCCTACCACCATGACCACTAATACACAAAAGTCAGCTGACTGAATATCTCATTTCCCCTAATGTTGATCTTAGTTCTGTATTGGAATTAAATCCTGTCCATGAAATTTTTCTATTCCTATCTCAATTGCCAATGAAAAGACAAAACTTTTTATCCGCCAAAGCCACTGACAAAAAATATTAACCCAGACCTCATAGATGTTGAAAGAAATGTCCAATGTACTAATCTGTGTGAGTACCACTGCAGCTGCCATTGCTTGTGCATGGCAGAGGTGCCAAACCCCAATCTCAACTAGTCTCTCACCTTCATGCATTCTCCTTTTGAGCTTTCTAAGGTCGAGCTGAAAAAATATGCTAGATTGTTGTCAAAATACTGGATGATCTGTGATGACACACACCCAACCCATCATTCGTGAGCCGTGGAACACACAGGGGATATAGTAATCCTATTATAAGAAATGCTAATGCAAGAAAATATATTAGGCATAAAACTTCTTTTGCTTTTACAAAGAGATCAGAAGACAAAGTTACAAGAAAGCTTCACAAATCAGGAAAATTTCTCTCACCTCTTTCGGAGGTGCACACTTACTCCAATAGCACCCTCACCAATGTGCCCAATTTTTCCTCCATTTCTTTGATTTTGACAAATTCATCAAGACTGCTATCTGTACCAGAGAACAGACTACTGATGAGCCCTCTAAGTAGAGCCTGCTGCTTGTAAGTTTCTAACTCCCTCATACACAGCACACACACTGAACATATTTGAAGTCCATGGAGAAGTGATTCCTGACCAACCAAAAAAGATGTCACACTTACCATTGCTGAACTTTTCGAAACTCAGTCAACACAGGGTAGATGTTCTCAAAAGCCTCATATATCTCATCCCTCACCTGTTGCAACCCAACATATGCCCTAGAACATCTCATTGAAAAACATCTCTGTGCAATACAAAATCTCATCCAGTGAACATCCCCTTGGACAATGGCCCCATATTCAATAAGGAAACTGGCAAACAAACAAAAGGTGGTGAGGAAAGTGATATACCTTGGCGCCAGTGAGAACAATCTTGCCAGACACAAAAATGAGCAACACAATCTTGGGCTGCTTCATTCTATAGATCAATCCTGGAAACAATTCAGGCTCATACTGCGGCCCACACATCCCAAATTCTCAGGAGCCAGGCATAGAAATACACAAAAGAAAACAGGTTTGGGGTTAGTTGAGTTTCCTCAATCAACTATGCACCCAGTGCCTACAACACTACGGATCCGATCATGGATACCCTCTTCCAACCCCAGCAACACTGGTTTCATGTCAAAGATCATTTGTTTAATTTTACCTCCAGCAACATAAGGTGCAGCCAAGAACCAGAGTGCTAAGTATACAAATCACTATATCCAAGATAACAAACTCTCCATATTGGAGTTCCAAGAAAGCTTATGTGAAGGGTAAAGGACACCCTGGTATCCAAACAAATATTGAGGAAAGTTCATTACCACTTTACTAGGGACAAACAACCAAGTGTTCTAAACAAATAATCAGAATGTTCCATCCTTACGCTGGAAAAGTGTCCATGTGCATAAGCTAGACCCTCCAATCGGATAGGAAACTTTGCATCACACGACCCCACAATATTTTGGATCTTGAAATCCTGTAGGCAATGCAACCTGGTCAGCTGGACCCAGTCCACCTTTGAAACCAGTGCTGCTCCCACAGATTCATCACTAAAATTGCGTTTAAGAAAGCAATAGGATCACTAGTGCACACATAATCTGAGCAATGCAAACAGTAAAAATCCAATATCCAATAATAGGAAACAAACCACGTTTCCAATGGCACACCATTCACTCTTATATCCAGAGACAAGTAAAGAAACACACAAACACACCATGCATATCACCACATCATATACAGGTCCCTGTCCCACATCTACCAAGGCATCAAGAAGGATGAAAGGGGGAGTATACCTTGAATTGAGCAGGAAAACCTAGCTTCTGAATAATACGAGCATACTGCACAATCCATAGCATGCAGATATTAAAGACATGGTTGGCTTCCTGGGTTCTCTCACTCAGAGGCATGAGAAATTGACTATTGAAAGGTGAGCTAGTCAAAGTCTCTCCCACATGCAATCTTTTCTTGAAATAGGACCACCAAGCACACACCTTTCTTGCTGCCAGCTTTGACTGTTGTTCACTCTTAGCCCCTGTGCACACCTGCAGGAAGGTAAAGGCAAGCCTCTTTGTAAGGTCACTGCTCCCTATCTGCTGCGTAGAAAGCCATTGCTAGATGTCACCTGTAACTACCAAGCAAATCTCCTGCTCTGAAGATAAAACAGTGGCTCTTGACAAAATCCATGTCTTGCTTCTCAGGGTTGACAAACAAGGTTGATGGAAAGAAGATTTAGATCTCAAAACTCAGTTCATAGTCTCTATAGAGAATTACACAGAAGACCAAACTCATAGACAAATACTTTGTATGAATGTGTTCTCGGAGAGAGTGATGGCTAAAGAATAGACTTTGGTGTGGTCTCCAGGAGTGAAAAAAAAGAAAGAGATGAACTCAGGCAAGGGGTGCATGGCTGCTATCATCAATATGTTCATGTAAACTATGGCTGAAAGGAGCCCAAGTAAAGGATAAAACCTGTAGTGCAGATTGCCCTGCTAACAGAACTGGCACTCAAAATTAAGAACAGTTGTCATTGTTGTAATCAATACCATTTTGCCAGATGCAAAAATAAGGGCGGTAGTCTTGGGTTCCCTTATCCTCATGATCACAGCTGCAAAACGCTGTACACCACAAAAAAAGCACTTGTCATTTGCTGCCCGAAAGAATCTGTTAGAAAGACACGAACTTAAATTGATCATTGGCTACTGTAGGTGACACCACCAGACTAGCAAACAGAAGCTATTGCCATGGAGCTTAGAGAGAGCTCAATCACACAACAATAATCCAGAGAATCAGCAACAGCTCAATACTTATGGATCGAGATATCCTGAATACCTGTTTTAAGGCAAACAATAATGAGGTTGGAAAAAATGCCAGATCAATCATTATAACACCAAACTGCAAAATAAGAGGAACTACAAACTAAAAAGACAGAAAAAATGAGGTGGAGTGTGATTGAAGTGACAGTCTGTTGCACATTCAGTGATCATTGACAGCATATGTACCATGGTGACTAGCTACCATAACATCCCCATGGACTTCATCATTTCCAACAATGGGTAGAGGCCAATGTCAAACACCATCATGGGGGTTTTGGTCACAGGTCCCTCATAGTGACAGGACTGCCTAGTCATGATGCTGGGTAGCTGAACAATGGATACTGAGGAAAGGGAGTCACAAGAGAGAAATGGAAAAAGTAACAGGCAGCAACAGGAGGAAACAGGATTGGCAGAGAGAATCAGCAGTCAAGGATTTCTGATCAATCACCCAAAATTTTTTAAAAAAATTATAGGGAAAAATAGCTTTCTTGAGAAACAAACAGAAGTATATATACCTTGGGGTTGTATTCAGCATTCCTAGCATGCAGGGCTATGGTCTTCAA
>Ga0209611_10014047_pt1 | contig 10824 bp, 8 predicted proteins | sample S1TSphgellanicum_3_FD_187693 | JGI IMG/M metagenome (GOLD analysis project Ga0209611, IMG submission 187693) | Host-associated microbial communities from peat moss isolated from Minnesota, USA - S1T2_Fc - Sphagnum magellanicum MG (SPAdes) (version 2) | ecosystem: Host-associated > Plants > Peat...
CAATTGAACATGATTTGAAACAAAAAAAAAAAAAAAAAAAAAAAAAAAAAAAAAAAAAAAAAAAAAAAAAAAAAAAAAAAAAAAAAAAAAAAAAAAAAAAAAATAGAAAAGAAAGACAATGCAATAAACAAAAGATAAAAATTAAAAAAACAAAAGTAGACAAACCTACAACAAAGCAAGTGAAAAAAACAAATGAACAAATTTTCCTTAAATGTATTTAAAGTGATGTAAAGAACAAATGTAAGAAATTGCAACACAAACTCAATGCAAATTACAAAGCAAATTCAATGAAAATGAACACAAACTTAATGAAAACCTACATGCCCAAACAAAACAATTGCAATGCAAATAAATCAACTAAAAGCACAAAGACAAGTGCGAAAAAAAAAAACTTGCAAACACGAAGTGCAAAGAAAGCACACAAAAAAACACCTATAAGCACAAAGAAAGGCAAAGGAAGAATTAGAAGATGCAAGTGCACACAAAAAAATCACCTTCAATCCCAAAGAACAACAAAAGTAAAATGAGGACTATGGAATCTAAGAATGGTTGTTTTCATTTGTTTTCATGTGCAAATCTACAAATAATGCAATGATAGTATGATGGGGGATATCTTACCTTTTGCCTTATGGTGTGAATGTTGACCTAATCTTAAGTTAGCACTAGACTAAGTTAACCTTAATGTTAATGTTAAATGTGCCTAACCCTAATGTTAGAACCCCTAACACAAGGTGTGAATGAAGGATGATTTTCTTTGTTAATACCCAGTCATTTTAAAGAATTAACATTTGCAAATGCATTTGTTAAATAACTATTTTGTACTAAAGGTCATGTGGCATATATGTAAAATGTAAAAACTTGACATTTTTGTAGTGTAGTTGAAGACCATGTTATAACATGTAACAAATTAATTGGCTTTTGCAACAAGTTTTACATTTTTATTATTTTTTTTGTTGTTTTTGTTTTTTTTTCTCAATTAAAAGACATCTATGACAACTATTATGCATTTTAGCCAATGTCTTCTTGACATCTAAATCCAAAAAAAAACACAAAACATGGCTACAATATTTAAATCGTGTAAAGCTTTTGAGCAAGAGCATCCCTTATGATGCGGATACCTTATGTTTGGCTCCAAATCACATGGCATTTTATTCTAGTACATAGGTAGGTAGCTATATATAGGTATGTAGGTAGATTCTCACGTTTAGTGTTTACATTCCACACGAAAAATATTTGGAGAAATTTTCAAATGTATTTGGAGAGCACTTTACTCATTTTAATAATGTATCCTCAAAAATGGAAAGCACCTTCTAATTGCATAAAGAACTGGTAGAATTATTTTAATGCATGTGGAGAGCACTTCACCCTCAAAAAAATTTCTCCCTCAATAGAAAATGACACCTTACACATAAAGTTCCTCAAAATGAAACACTTCTTCTCCTTTCAAATGAATCACAACCATCCATTTATAAAGCAAAATTTTACCAATTATTTACACTAAGTAAGGACCTTGAATGAGGTTGTTCTAGAAATTTTGGGTCTCAAATTCTGAGCTCATGTAGAGCCTTCTTTCTCCCTCCTTACCCTACACAAGAGGCATCTTACACCTACTCTTACATTTCCTTGGTAGGTATTAAAAACTTTTTAGGTGTAAGGTGCCTCTTGTTCATTCTACATGACAATTAGGTCTTCCTATCAAAGCAATGGTAAGAGGTGTGTTACTTCAAGAACTATGTATTGCAAGATGTGACATAGCCCAACTTCTCATCTTTTTTTCATTCTTTTATATTGTATTCACTACAATTGGCCATTGACATTCACAAAGGCCTCCTTTTAAGAAGGCCATTATTGATCCTCACTCACTTTAAGCCCCATGAATCCTTTACTTTCTCCCTCCATGCATACCCCCATATTGATGGTGCCTCTCATTCTATGTTACATAAGAATGAGGAACTAAATGATGATGGATGATTTTTTATATAGATAAAAGTGTTCATAGATGAATTCTATCTATAAATGATGAACATAATTTATCAACAGCCAACTAAGCTACATGAATTTTCATATGGACTTTATTTATTAATATCTTATTAGAGGCTTTACAACCTAAAACATTTAGTAATAACATAAATCCCTTGCCTCTGTTCTTTGTTTCTAAAAGCCTTGGCACATTGTGAACACTAAAACTATCATTTTTCCAATAATAATTGAAAGTGCCTTAGGACTTTTTGCTGCCTTTAATTCATGCATGCCCTCCTTTCATTTTCACTTGAACAAATCATCGATGGACAGTCATATTGACTTCAAAAGATAATCTCACAATGTTTCACCATCACGCCTTGTCCAAAATTCTTTCTAATAATTGTTTGATGTTTCACTGAGTTTGCATACATTCATACACTGACCTTGGTGAGAGAGCATGACTAATAATACAATATCTGTCAATGTCTAATTAGAACTTTTGAGGCCCACCTGTCAATCAAAATGCAGAAGTTTCATTCTAACAAAATATGTATAAACTGACCAAATATATACCTAGTCGTGCAGTGAGCCCAAGCTCTTCTCTTCTCAACCTCATACTGGAAATTCTCTAGACATGTACTGCCTTTTTGTATCAGGTTCCTTCACGATCAGACCAGACCATAGCCACCTATATGGCCAGGTACAACTTTCAGCAGTGGGAATGACAGGGACCAGTACCTTGCTTGGGTAAAGCTTCATAATTTGGAATGAGGTTAGCTGAAAACTTCAGCACGGTTGACTGGTAGATAATTGGCAGACTTGACTGTTGTTTAGGAAGCTTGAGGAACCACAGCTGAGAAGAACTGGTAAAATAAAGGGCCTTCAATAGAAGTCACCTACCTAGTATCCACAGCCACAAATAACTTGCATAACCAGTGTGCTTACTTGGAGAGAAGGACCAGCTGAGATGGGATTTACTGCTCACCATGCTGTTGATCACCCTCAATCTTGATCCCATCTCCACAGTCCAGAATCAGCCTGCTTAACAGCTCTCCACAATGTGCAAACCTCAGCTGGAAGGAGAGTCTTGTCCTTCGTGCCTCACAAGGATTTCATCAGTGAGAAGGCAAATAGCCAAGTGGTTCTTCCACTGCACAAGTTGTTTGCAGTATTACTCACCATTCCAAGGACCACAATGGCACAACATTGACAAAGGTATACACCTCAACTTTTTCTTCCAGATCTTCCACTCTTGTGAAGAGAGGACTCCATGCTTCAACTACCACTGGTGAATACAAAAGTGGACCATCTTCATGACCATTCCCCTCTCCTTCATTCCTGGTTCTTGCTCTGGCTACAAGGGATTAACAAGTGAGTTTTAAGAAATTTAAGTTGCTATCCCATCAATGGCTTTGAAAATGAATGGCCTTCTCCCCTACCACCCATAAATAGGCCTTGGGGGAAGCCCCAAGTCCTTGCAATGTTGTGCATCTATGTGCATGGTTTTTGGGTGTGCTCCTAGTACCCATCGTACTGCCTCAATTCCTGAGAGACAGTAATGGGTGAATGCAAGCCCATTGTCAACTACATCACTCAGCATGGGCATTGATGGTGATGAAGTCACAGTAGTATGCTTAGTTGTCTCTCCAGGAAGAGTGGTCTTATTGGTCTGTATTCTTCTAGGACCACGGGGTGGCAGCTTCTCAAGCTCAGCACACTCAATGAATCGTTCAGTTGCAGCTTCCCAAGACAAAAGGTGCTGAAGCTCAGGAGAAAGGGGCACTGGTTCAGACAACATAGCCAGCTTCACTTTCTCTACAAACTCTTCAGGGGTCTGGTAGGTCAGGCAGTTAGGAAATGTGCGGAAGAAGTCATTGGAAGGGTGATCTGCACATATGACAATTTTCCCCATTGCTAGGGCCTCTGCTGTTGTTGTGCAGACAACATCACTTCTGCTTGGGTTGATGAAAACTTTGTACCTGCAACAATTGCATACACCTCTCTTGAGAATCTAAAGAACATGCATAAGGACCTATTCAGCCATTCCACTGACATGGTACTCAACTTTAATCACTCCAATAGGATTGTAGCAAATCCCACTTTTCTATATACTGCACTGGAGTTTACTTGCTACAGTAGGGATGCAACATCCCACTGGTCTACAGCTAATAGCTATGGCTTGCAAAGTTTTATGCGATTGGTTCTAGACCCTAAATCCATCTCTGAAATCCACTTAAAGTATGCACTGTCACCTGTGATGGTCTTCTGTGAATGTACCTCTAATTGATTGAAAAAGTTCGTCTGCTAGTTCATCTGCTACCAGCAATGTCAATTCACAGCTCTCTTGGTGTAATTAAATACCACTACAAGATCCTTTCATCAGAAAAACTTGGGTAGATTGTGGAAGAGAAACTATACCCATGGAGTGAGTTGTCAGCATGGTCCCTCCCTTGATGGAAGTTCATGGCCAGCCCATGTTTCTCTGCTGCAGATACGACTTCATGCGAGTCTTGACCGCTTCCATAAACATCAAGATTTAAACCTTCCAATTCATCCTTGTTTTGTACAAGAAGATCGACCAGCTCTCTGTAACCTTTTGCCCAGATCATCTTGCCTAGATAGTAAGCCCCCTTTGAGAACACAGGTTTGCCTTCCTTGCCCTCACTTGCTAGTCGTTTCCCAACATCCAGAAACTTGGGACTCACTCCATGGACATTGCACACCGATGACTTTGGTAGTACTTGAGTTGCTGCTGACAATCGCAAAACCTGGTAGTTCAGCCCATCCCCCTGCCTCAAATTAGAGCACAAGCCTTGACACTATAATAGGAAGGAAGAAAAGAGAAAACCTGAAAAGTTTAATGAGGTTCATGAAGCAACAAAGGTGTAGCCTGCTCTCCAGAGTAGGTGTCAAACCACCATAATACTCACCATTGTGATTAACTAAAGGTTATAGAAAAGATGAAATTATCACCTTACTGCAGTATACTCGAACCATCCAGTTGTTGACATGCTCAAGTAAAAAAGCTTGAAGCTTTCCATTCTTCTCTTGTTTGACATATTCCAAGTAATTGGTGTGAACCACACCTACTACATGTTGGAACTTATCGGTCCACCTCCTCCCATGATAGTACCATGTGAGATGCTCAGGCTCTTCCAGCACCGCAACATCAGCTTCACGGTCAGGAATGAATTGAGAGATGTCCCCAGCTGCCAATATACTTCGCTTCACAGAAGAGAACTGCACATCATAATGAGGTTTTAATTAAATACATTTAAGGACCAAAATGGGACCTATTGCAATAATCTGAAGCACTCAGTGCACAGCTATATACAATACCTTTCCAGGATAGAATGCAATCTTGAAATCTGCCTTGAATCCAGTGCGGGCTTCTAACCAATTGCGCACAAAAGTTTCCTGCTCTGCTGGAGTCTCAAATGTCATGTGGTCTGGGTACACTTCCTCTTGGTCACGCTTGCATAACCACGGCACCAGCAAAGTTACATTTTGTTTCCCTAACTTTGCCAAATATGCTGCCCGAAACAGAGGGTTTATCGCTGTCCCTGTCATCCATGGTAAGCTTGCTGTGGTGACAATTGCAATGTTCCTGTGATGATCTTCACTGGAAACCCTGGAAGATTCATGATGATCACTCCAGATCCCACCCTTGTGACTATATCCAGTGCTCCGTACTACACTAGCAAGTCTAAGGTCAAGGTCATCCGCATCTTGTCCAGCATCTGGAATTTTGTTCACTGTTGTGGTCAACGACTGTTGACCAAAGTTGCGTTTACAGCTTCGCAAGATGCCACAAACTTTTTCTGACACATCTGTAAGATAGATGAGAACCACAATGTGTTCAGAGTCACAACTACTGCATAGAACAGGAAACAATTCCACACACACTATAGTGTATATCAATCGAAAGGAGATTGTCCACAGAAATTACAGTTGCCAAGGTAACTTGCCAAGGGTCAACAATGTGTACCTTTCCTGAAACCAAGCTGGTCTAGCAGAGGTTCAGACTCTCGCACCAAATTCTCAAGCAACTCTGGAAGATCAAGTGGTGGCACATCCTGCCCAAATTCATCCTGCATACCAATATCACATGCCACAGATCCATTAGAGCAACTGTAAAGCCACTGCTTCCTGACACCTACAAACCCTCCTTGAACCCACACAGCCATGGAATCATCTCCTTTCAATCCTACTACATGCCTGGATACATTCACAAAGAATGTGAAAGCTCCTGTGTGTATAACAAGTAGCAGCTCCTTGGGCCTTGCATCTTAGCCACATGTAGAAAAACCATCAGTAAGGTGAACCCTTCTGTTCTACAATATTGCCACCAACCTTGGTTGTATCTGAACTGGTCGTCGAAAGCTTCTGCAAACACAAAGAAAACACCATTAGTCTAATAATAATCCCAGAGTACTAACCTGAAGAAGAAGAAGACATTGCCATAAAAAGCTACGTCACCCCTCCTGAAGGATGGAGAAATCGGTAACTAATGTCAATTGTAGCAGAGTAGAGAACCAGCACAAAATGACACCGTCCTCAGCGGCAGTGAAAGTGAGGATGGAACCTACCAGATTTCTCTTCACGTTTTCAAAGAACTCTGTCTTCTGTACATTCTCGAAAAATTCCGACGGAGTTTTGCTGGTGGCAGCAGTGCTCTCCAAGTCACGCAAACTATCCTTGACGCTTTCCTTCACTCGCCGTAACGGTTCCCACTCGTTGACGGAGAGTTTCTGTCTTCTGCTGGCCTTCTTCCTTCTAACGCCCTGCTTGACGACGAACCTTCTTTCTCCTGCCACCTTCCTTGTTGAACCTAAATCTTTTCTGGAGAAGAAATCCACTAACCCTGTCTCCGAGCCTTTGGAAGTCATCAAAGACTTGCCGAGCGACAGATCCCAGCCTGTGCCTCCATCCCTTGGTTTGAGAAAATCGGGATCGGACCAGGAGCGTCGAAGATTTGACAAATTAGGCTTCAAGTTCTTAAGGAAATCGAAATCCTGTGGAGAAATGGCAGCTTTCAAAGGCTGCGACGACGATGACGAAGAAGAAGAAGAACCTGTGAGAGTACTGCTTTCTGAAAGCTTATTCCAGATGCTCTTGTTGTTGTTGTCGTCGTTGTTGTGAATACTATTCCCAGAAGAAGAATCTCCTCCTCTTCCACTCTTGACGTGATGGGAAGAAAGCGAGGAGTTCCTCAGACGAGTTCCCCACTCTTTATCCAATGAATTCGACAATTGTTTCAGCGACTGAAACCTATGACGGATCAACTCCATATCCGACTCCGCACTTCTCTGCACTTGTGACAAACTGTTGGATATGAAGGACATGGCTCTCACTGCCGGTGCCGCACCCGCAGCAACGACCCCCGTGCTATCACCACCGCCCCCCCGCGGCTCCATGGCAGCAGGACAAAATCCCCTTCTTCACTGCAACCAACAACGCCCAAACCTCGCTCGCTCTCCAAACCAAATCTCTCTCTCTCTCTCTCTCTCTCTCTCTTTTGCACTTCGAAACTGTCTTTTTCCTTCAGCGCCAAACTTCAAAAGAAAAAAAAAAAAACCCACACACACACACCAAAAATCCAACTCTTTTAAACTCCAACTTCCAAGTTTCCAACTCCTAAGCAAATTTACTTGGAATTTGTGCATTGAAATTGGTATATCCCAAAGGAAAAATGGTACAAGGAACCCCACCTCCCTTCCTTCCCTTCAGCCTTCAACCTTGGCCACTCTTTGTAAGTAGGTTGGACCATATGGAACCACCCTACTAGGATGTATGTCCTTATTGGTGATGGACCATATGGAACCACCCTACTAGGATGTATGTCCTTATTGGTGATGGACCATATGGAACCACCCTACTAGGATGTATGTCCTTATTGGTGATGGACCATATGGAACCACCCTACTGGGATGTATGTCCTTATTGGTGATGGACCATATGGAACCACCCTACTGGGATGTATGTCCTTATTGGTGATGGACCATATGGAACCACCCTACTAGGATGTATGTCCTTATTGGTGATGGACCATATGGAACCATCCTACTAAGATGTATGTCCTTATAAGTGGATTACATGGACCTACTCTGGGATGTATCTCCTTATTAGTGGACCATATGGAACTACTCTCATAGGCCTGTAGTTAGGGTGGACCATATATGGAACCACTCTAGATGTCCTTATTTTTTAGTGGACCATATGGAACCATTCTAGTAGGTATATGGTATATACTTAGTTGTTCCATATGCATTTTTATAGCAACTTCATAAATGCCCCTTGATTTGTCCAACCCAGTTTTGTACCATGTGAATTTTGAGGCGGGAGTGAATCAGCACTCTCCAGCACACCACAAAGGATAGTTGGATGGATGGATGGTGTGTGGTGACCCAAGGAAACAAAACACTTTTTCCGTTGCATCCCTGTCCATATAGCTAACCAGGTCAGTCAGTGGTGAGCTATGGTATGAACCATCCATATTAGCTATGCTATGAACCCCTTCTACACACCATTCAGGTGCCTTACTTTTAGTTACCTACCTGAATAGCAAGGGCTTACATTTCCTACCTACTTGTCTACCTTATATTCCTTACCTACGTGCTTACATGGTACTTAGTACTTACCTTCCTTACATTAGCTAGTTTACTTATGGGCCAGAGTGAACCAGCACCCACGTTGGTACCTTCAAATTTTTGAGTGAGGCCTCTTAGTGGCCATATTAAGTCCCCCAAATTGTTAAATTTGGACTCGGCCACCCTGATTTAGAAGTAATTTAAATGAATTTTGGGATTTTTACCATGGTCCTAACATGGGTGCCAATTCACCCAAGGCCTACCTTTAGATACGAGAATGGGGAAACAGGTGGGTTAACAGGTGGATTTTTGTGAAAGTTTGTAGCTCAATGCTTGTGGATGAGTCATTTAAAACAGAGTCATAAGAGGTTTGCAATGGATGGTGCACAGGTGTGTGTGCCTGCCAAGTCATGTAATCTTGTGGTGTTGTCAAAACTAAGTTAGTGGCTTATGGACAAAGTGGATGAAAATTGAATGTGGTAAAGAAAGAATGAATTGGAGATTGAATCAGTAATGAAAAAGTATGTGGAGAATGTCATTTCCTTATTTGAGGTCTCAAATTATCTTGCTATTAAGAAAGGTTGTTTGTTTTGTATGGCTTTGGTCCCATCAAACTTGTTGTCTCTCCCCCATTTAGGGAAGATTACACATGGATGTAAGATTTGGCCATAAATTTTTAGCAAGAACTTGACCCAATGTGTGAGTGACATTCGAATATTACGTGTGCACCTGATGGATGCAAAATGTTTCATTGAATTGCATGTGTCTAGATTAAAAGTTGTAGTTCTAGTAAGGGAAGTTTTTAGTTTGCATAAAGGGCAGAGTCACTACACAATGAGCAGATGAGCTACTTTGAGCTGCTTGTTTTGTGTTGTCACATTGAAATCTCCCTCCAGTTGTGCTCTTGGTCTCACTTGAAACTCCTTGATGCATAGGGGGTGCATTGAGTGCAATGTTTAGCACTGCAATGCAGGAGTTATTGAACCTTGAGTGTCATTAAATTAAAGTTTTATGGAAATTAGGGGCGCACTCTCAGTGTGCCCTTGGAAAGCCCTCAATGAGTGCACCAAGGTGGTTTTGTAATTTTCAGCCATATGGTGCTGATGACACACAAAAAATCACTCAATTTAGTTAAAGAATGAGGAAAACATTGAAATTTGTTTGATGATAAGTATGTATTTGATGATGGGTGGTTCTATCTTACTTTGTAAAAGTAGATTACAACATGATATGTATTCAGTGCATATATCTTCCATCATAGGTCTGAAAATTACAAAATCACCTCCATAATATCCTGCTCATCAAGGGCTTTTTCAACAGTACCAAGAATATGGCCCACTTTTCGGTAAAATTTTGATTTTGATTTTGTTGAATCCTCAATAACAAAATTGTTCAATGTTCAACAACTCTTGCATCATAAGTCTAAACATTATGAAACCATCTTCATGCACCCCCTGCTGTGCTGATCGAGGGCTTTTCAATGATATCTAGTGCATGGTGGAGGGCACCATGGTTTGGGAGATCTGTACATGACAAACAAAACAAACAAACTACCTTTCTTTCTTTCGTAATAGATAGATTTAAGTATTTGACATGTTATGGAACTATTTAGTTCACTGGAGGACAGGGGTCAGACCCCCAATGAACATAATCAAGGGCACGTGAGGTTTTGTGAAATTTGTCTGCTGTATGTTGGTCCTAAAGGGCGGTTTGTGACGGCCTCATCATGCACATATATGTTTGCAGCGTGTTCCATTTTGACTTCCACTTTACAAGGCAATGCAACTATTCATCTGCTTGTGGCTGCTATTGTACAATTTGATCTGTGTTGCCGGTCATTCTGTAAGCTTGAAGCACTCCCAGAAATTTCCTAGTGTATTTGGAGGGCACCTTACATCCCCCAAAATCCTCCCCGAAGAATATAAGGAGGGGTATTACAATTACTCCTTAAGAGTGAGAGGGATCTTACACTTACTTAGGCACACAATCCCTTCAACTTATAGGTGTAAGATCTCCCCCAACTCTTAAGAAGTAATAGGCATGACACTTTTGCCCTTCATACACCTCACGATCTATCCATGTTATATATGTTCATATAATATTTGCCTCATGCATTATGGTGGGTAAAGCCCACATGTGAGGGGGGTGTTCCTAAATTGTGGGGTTGGACTTGGCTGCCTTGTCCTAGGGCCCTTTGTATAGGGAAGGTTCCCAGCCAGAAGCTTTATTTTTACCCTACTGCAACCCCCGGTTTCTCTTCCCATGTGAGACA
>Ga0209611_10014048_pt1 | contig 10824 bp, 11 predicted proteins | sample S1TSphgellanicum_3_FD_187693 | JGI IMG/M metagenome (GOLD analysis project Ga0209611, IMG submission 187693) | Host-associated microbial communities from peat moss isolated from Minnesota, USA - S1T2_Fc - Sphagnum magellanicum MG (SPAdes) (version 2) | ecosystem: Host-associated > Plants > Peat...
CAAACCAAGCAATGATATGCAAACACCCAATCCTTACCCATATACTTGGTAAACAACTACTTCCCTTCTATTTATGTGCTTGTCTGTATTGATGGACCTTAAACCCTTATCAAACGGGAATTTCAAGCATTGAAATTAGAAATAGTTTCAAGATTGAAATCATAATTGGTTTCAAAATTAGCTTTGTCCTAAATGGGGTCGGGCTAGGAGTAGGAAATGTGATGATTGTCATGGATATGAGAAAAGACCTTAGTAAGTAAAATGGTGAAGTCCTCATAAACTTTATGTGTAACTCTATGGTCCAATGGACATCAAAGAAATGTCCAACCATAGGAGAGATGATTACAACAATTATATTAACAATTAATTGGTGAATCCATCTAAAATTCAATGGTAAATAGTAATTGTAGGAATGAATAAATCAACATATGGTAATTCCAACATTAGAAGGTAAATAATGACCCAACAAGAAAATTAAGAGTGGAAATGAAATTCCAACAATTATGAACAAAATGCAATAGTGAAATGTAATTCAATTAACGAATGTAGAATTATAACTTAGTTTTGCACAATGTCATTTTAATGTGTTTTATGTAAAAATGTAAATCACCATGATGAGTCTTTGGAATCTTGAAAACATCTCCAAAACGTAATTTCTATTCCGAATAGGTGTTGAATAAATCCTATTGGATACATACTGAAATATGATTGAGATTGCAATTCACATAGTTTCAATATAATTTTGACAACTTTGATTATTGACCTAAATTTTTTTTAATTTTTAATTGAAAACCATGGCGATTGATTTGAATTTTGAAAACTGATCTTCACTTGTCTAGGTTCTAAACATGTATTATGAATATCATGCTAGGGAGACAAAATTTTCAATGTAGTTCCAAAGAATGTGGGAATTTAGTGTGCATTTAGAGAATGTTGAATATCATGGAGTTGATGTAGTTTTTTTTTTGGTTATGTGTGCATCTTAAACAAATTTAAAGTGATGTCTAGCAAATGGTTTAGTAAGAATTATTATGCCAAGAGCTAACCGATACATGGTTTAAAGCTATCATGTTAATAATTGTGGGAAAATTATATTATTATGCTAGAATAAGCTAATGAATATTTGAAAACTCATTGGAATATTTGTTGACTTTATTTATACACCAAGAAAATATTAAAAATAAAAAATTTGAAATTTTTTTGTTAATGAATTCACAAAAGTATTTGTAAGTATCACCTCCATGTTTTTTTATTTTCCACCTTTTTAGTTCTTGGTTTTATTTTTATTTTTAGCTTTTGAATTTCAATTTTAAACAATATATTGTTTGTTGTGTTTGTTGAAAAGAAATTGAATGCTCATAACAAAAGGGGAAAACAAGATTGGTGTCATTGTGTATAGCTATGAATTGAAACAGGTTCGAATTGATACCTACCATTTTTTCTTAATACCCAAATTCCATATGATTTCAAACTTCTATTCTATACTTATAACAAAACTCAGGAGCATGGTGAATTGACTTCAAATTCAACAATGGATAAATCCATATTTGGAACGTAACATTTTTTTGAAGTGGGGTTTCTTTTTTTTTCCCCTCTCTATCTCCACATGTAGTTGAAATAATCAAATTGACTATTGGTTCATTTGATATTTGAAAGGTTTTTGAAATTCGGCAATTCATGCGCTCTTTACACTAAAGCACATATGACATCTATAGGTGTATTTTGAACTATGACCATTCACTAGTTTTAGTAAATGTGGACTAGTTGGAAAGTAATGAATTCATTGGTTTAGTGAACAGGGACTAATGAAGTACACCCACATTTTTCAGTAGTGATATTTCTTTAGTTTAAGAATAGCTAAGGTTTTAAGTCATCAAATAATTCTATTCCACTTCATGTGAAAGATTATTTAAAAGTCAACAATTGGGTAAATAAAATCTTTCCTTGTTTGCACAATTCTGAGCTTACACAATTACAAGACATAATTCCCAACCTAAGAGGACTAAATGGCTCACTTTATATGAAGGGCCAAAAGGGCTACCTTTCTCCTATATGGAAGATTTATTCAAAAGACATGAAGTTAATTTCAATTCACAATATATGTTTAAAAATTTGGTCTTGATATGAGTGGGTAATAATGTTATAGGTTTACTTTGTGAACTCATTGTTAGAACATTTATTTTATTTCTACAATCCAAGTGATTAAACGAGGATATGTCTATTCATGGAATGTTTATCATAATGAAATCTTACTCATTTCTACAAATGTAAATAACTTTGTAGGAGGTACAATGAATAACCGTAACTATAGCTTTTCAAATGGTTTCATGTTTACATTTTTTCATAAAAAAGAAAATTGTGTAATTCATTGTAGTTCTATTGAAGATGTTGAAAAATTGAAGCATAACCATTTCAACTTCAATACAAAATTATTTTTTATTTGCAAAAAAAATTCTCTTTGCAAAAAATATTTATATATTTATATATCATTGTTGAAATAACAAAAAAAAAATTCTCATTATTCATCTGTATATTTCAGAAAATTTTAATGGTTAGTTCACACATCTAATCCTTCCTAAATGACATTGCAACAACATTGTTATTTCTAAAAAAATGCACACCATTACTTTAATGGACATAGATGAAGATTGATATTGGTATTTGTTGAACAAAAATGAAGCAAAGCAAATGTGATCAAAAGTAGCAAATCACATAACATTAATTGACTTACATAAATGTGGTTACATGTTATTATCAACATTCAATCATCTACTCACTTTGAGAAGTTTCAATAATAAGTGGAAAAAATTTGTTGATAATACACTTGAATGGTCAGCATTTCAACTCACCAATGGAACAAATTTATGTGAATTTCAAAGCATATTCACAATGTAGTGTTTTTAAGAAATTTTGAAAAATTTCTCAAGACATTCACAAAATACAAATTTGTCAAATTTAGGAGGCTTGCATATCATTGATTTGGAAACCTTCCATGGCAAAATACTTTCACTCTAATGACATTTTATGAAAAAAATTCCCATTTCAAAAATAAAATTTGATTATGAAGATACAAAACTTGAAAAGGAAAAAAAAATTGTTTGATTTTGAAAATATGGGACATTTTTTTTTTGACATCAACAAAAATTTCAATAAATCCAAATTTTATTGAAGGTGATTTCAAATACATCATAAATAATAAAATAACCCCATTTTTTCAAATTATAATAGTAATTTAAAATTAACCATTAACATATATGATGATGAATCAATCACCTTCATTATATTTTTATCGTTTGAATAAAATGATAAAATCTATTTAAAAAATCCTTGTTCATAATTATGTCATCATTTTTAATTATAACAAAGAGACTTTAAACATATTTATCACGAATGTGTATTGTACATTTATATAAAATGGAAAAGTATGACAAATCAGAAATTATAATCCCATTCAAACTCAAAGTAAGTGTCTTTACATCTACACAATTCAATACAAATTCATATATTCAAATATGTCACACACATAAATTCCATTAATTACACAACTAATTTAAAAACATATATAATTAAATTTATTTTTAGGAATATAACATTCAAAAAACTATTTATAATCAATATGAAAAGCATGATTATCACATCATCAACATAAAAGACGTCAAATGGGGAAGTTCAAACTATCATAACACAATCTTTAACGCAAAGACAAAACAAACAGTTTTTGCATTATTCATTGGAGATGTGGGATCTTGCTAGGTGGGGGAAAAAGGAAATTATAATCAAGTGTCATTTGCTAACACATATGCAAATGCAATAATTTACATTTATTTGAATGAAACTAAATTCATCAAAGAATATCAAAATAAAATATCAAAATGGAGTCAATGTTGGAAAGAAAAATGTATTGATTTAACTTGGCATGATGACCGAGAAGTTGTTTTTAGAAAAATAAATGTTAAAAACAAAAACCATAGCAACAACATCAAGATTGTTTGAATTGGCATGGAAAGAATAGAGAACTACCATAGAAAGTGACAATTTAGAAGGATTTAACACAATTGAAATTTTTGATAAGAAAAAATAAATTGATGGAAACATAATAAATCCAAAAAATCTAGTTTCCTTCAAATGTCACATTAGATATTGGAGGCACTTTGCTTCCAAATGGCACGAATTAACTTTAGGAAGCGGTAGTTAAATTATTAGATCAAGTAAGCCTAATCAAAGACAATTATGGTACCCATAGACTTATCATATGAACACAATGTTCGTAAACCTTAAACCCTTTAAACCTTTTTGTTTAATTGGATTAAAACAATCATTTATTCATAAAACTCATTTGCTAATGTGCATATAAATTATGTTTAAATCACCATTGCACATCATACATCAATATATATTTCATGTGCATTTAGATAAATTAGTTGGTTGGTTAATTATCATAAAATCAATGCAATAATTTTATCAATTTTAGGTTTCATTACAAATACAATTCCAATCAATTATTCATAATGACAATTCAAACTACAATGGAAAAAAACTCAAAAAAGGAAAACATATAAAAAAAACAAAAGATAAAAGGAATGCCCAGAGGCAAGAACAGAGGAAAAACAATTCAAGAAAATTAAAAGAAGAATATTGAAAAATTAATTAATGCTAAAAGATGAGAAACTTATTCAAATAATTGCAAAATATACTAATCATATGTTTTTCCACCATATGTCAACATGCATAATAACATGTTTTGTCTAAAACAATTCAACAATTTCATAAATAAATCCAACTTTGAATTTGGCCACTGTTGCATTTGCAATGAAAATAAATTTATACATGAATTAATAATATCTGATATTTCACATCTTGATTCTAAACAAAAACATGTGAGAAATTTACTCAAAATGAATCTTATATTCCATTTTGAATACAATATCGAATGCATCCCAAAAGAATTATTGAATGATACCAAACACATGCATCCATAATTGGAAGGACTCTTGTTATCAATTCAAGGTATTTCAACTACTGAACATCAATTTTCAACATGTAAAACTTGTTATGTTTCTTCGAAAAATAATAAAATGTTGAAACTTGCATTAACCAATGGTTTATGGTTGGCATCACATAAAAAATATTGCTAAAATTGACGATGGTAGAAGAAACCTTGAGAACACGTTATCATTGTCGTACCATATTGATCAATACCAATAAAGGGAGCACAACATGTCAACATGCACTCAAAAGAAATGTTGTAAGTTTTGCACAAGATCCTGAAAGTGCAATAAAACTTCTAGACACATTACCATCATCATTATAATCATTATTTGATACTATTGTAGTACATTTTGTTGGAAGTTCACACCCAATTGTAGAATTAGTTAAAAGTTGCAAATTATTATATGTATGTAAATATGTTGTAACCATATGGCTCAAATGGTTAAAATGAATCATATATATAGGATACAAAAATACAACTATGAATATGGATGTTTTAAACATGTTGCCTAAAAATGATATACCAAAGCCAATAATGAGATCAATTTTCCAATCAACAAATGTTGAACTTGTGGATTTCGAACATTTTATGAATATCATAAAATTACGTCAACAAAAAAAATACAATGAAATTGAACATGTCATAGAAACATCAGGTCTAATAAATTTCGATGGCATAGACATAAATGGACATGAACAAATGATTAATGCATTCCAAAATTTACATTGTAATCAATGTTTATTTCATAATCATCGCACCACAATGATAAATGAACACAACAATCCAAATCTAATAACATGCATGTTTTCCACCTTATTTCCTTTTGGAATCGGTGTCCCCAAAATGAACAACATACCCCATATAATTATCACTACAAACTCATGTAAAACATTTAATGAATCTAAACAAAATTCGTTATTAGTTTTCAAAACATCATTTATTTCCAATTTTTGTATTCAACATAATACAACTTAGACAAATTTGTTTGGGAGCTAAATTAATAGTATCTAAATCTCAAACATGAATGAAAGAAAACTCTTGAATGAAATACAAACTACAAATTTTGATGACATTATTATTAATTAACAAAACATAGATTACAAAAAATTATATGTAGTTTATTACAACTTTTAAAAAATTATAGTAAATATGTCATGGTTTTTGTAAATAGTCATGCAAACACAAAGAGACCAAATTTTCAGTACGATAATTTTTATGGGAATGCCAAGTTTTTTTTTCACTTTAAATCTTACATTCATTCATCATCCTTTGTTACTAGTTTTAAGTGGAAAAAACATAAATCTTGATTTATTCTATGAAAAAAATATGCTAAGAAAAAATGAACGATGCAAATATGCAACAATAAATCCAAAAGCTCGAGCTATATTTGTACACATTATTGTCAATGTTATTTTCAAATATATGTTACAAGTAAAAAACACAAAGGTTTTATATAACAACAATTTTGGTGTTATTAGTCACATAAAATCTTACTATGGATGTTATGAAATTGCAAAAAATGGTAGCTTGCATATGCACACATTATTATGGTTTAATGATTTTCCAGATCCCAACACACTTGTATAAACATTGCTTGATGATGAGATTTTTTGACAAAAATTGATTAATTATTCAAATGACATAATTACACGAAACATCAATCAATAAAAAGCATGTCCAATAACAATAGATACAAACTGCATTAATGACAATCTTGATAACATACATCCTTGCACCACAAGGCCACTAGATCTTGAAGAATTTTTTTTTTAAAAACAATTCCAAAATGACATTCATAAATTGATGAATATATGCAATCGACATGTATGTAATCCAACATGTTACAAAACATATGTTGATGAGTTAAAACATTATGCATGTATGGATTCTTTCAACCTTTAGTCACTGACATTCATTTCAACACTGAAACGACACTTTTACATATAAAAAGAACTAATAAATGATTAATTAATGCAAATCCATGGATATTATCGGCTTCAAGATGTAATTATGATTTGAAATTTATAGCAGCTTCCGGCAAAGACAATAAATCATTGATTTATTACATCACAAAACATTTATTTACACTTCACATATGTACTCTTTTTTGCAAATTGTAGCATAATAAATGAAAATTCAAATAGTAATTACAACTCAATTGACAAAAGTCAACGTCTCCTCGTACGTTGTTTAAATATAATAGGAAATCAACAAGAAATATTAGCAACCAGGGCAATTAATCATTTATTGAACTTACCAGATCACAAAACCAATCATGATTTCACTTAAATATTTTGGTGTGGTTTGTTAGCATGGGTGAATGAATACGAAAAAAAATCAAAATGTTCAAAAATGAAAACAATAATGATATTGATGTTAATTATGAAACTTTTGCAATTGATAAAAATTTGTCAAATCATTAATATACCATACACAATTTTAAGATCGATTACCAATATAAACCTACTCATTTTAATTTTCTATGTCCATATGAAATTTCTAGTAAAACAAACAAAATCAACATCTGTTATCATAGATTTAATAGTGAACACCCTCAATACAACACCCATAGCTTTTACAAATTCAAAGTACCAAAAATTCCAATTTTACAAAGTTACACAATACCTTCACAAAAAAATGACCTTAAAAATTATGCCGAGCCATTTGTATTTTGTTTACATCATGGGGTACAATTTTTGGCATCAAATTAGATATCATTATATCCTAGGAAATGACACTAAAGAATGTGTACCCAACATTTACTAATTTGTTGAAAAAAATAATTAAAAATATTAGCATCTTACATGGATATAAAGAATCAAAAAATGTAGATAGATTATTGAGCATGTAGAATCAACACAACCTGAATTTGATAATGAAGACATAGAAGAAAAATCAACAATAAATTCACTTTAAGAACATGATATTGAAAATAGATTCCAACAAAACATCCATGACATAAAACAATAAAACAATAATATATAAACAAAACTTAATCCTGAAGAAATAGAAATTGAATATCTATTATGTGTTCACAAGTACTAATACCTATGTAACTGAAATAACAAAACATTTAGAAACAATAAAATAAAAACACAAAATGAAAATATCAATAACCACAATGTAAATTTCATTATCAAACCTCAAGTTTTGAATCAAAATTTGAAACTTCCACAAATATTAGACCTTGATGAATCAACACCATAAATTTCACATCCATATTCAAACACAACCTATATAATTGAGAATACAAAACTTGTGTTATGCCACTTATCATTTAATGACATGTAATCATATGATATTGAAAATAAAAATGAAAACATAACATTCATCGATGAAACAAATATTTATTCACCATTACACATTAAAATCATCACAAAGGAAAAATACAAGTTAGATAATTTACAAGCCATTTCATTTGAAGTTTTCATTCCAAATGCAACAAATAATCAATGATTACAATATGTAGGAAGAGCTATTAGTATTGGTAAAACAAAAAATAATTAGATCTATCCAAGATTATTTTTTGAAAATGGGAAAACAACAAAAACTTAAAGTTACCCCATACATTACAAATGTAGCCTTGTTAATAAATGGAACAACGATACAATCATTGTTGGGATTATTGATCGATAAACACACAACTATAAGCAAACCTAACTGAATCATAAACATATGGCCAAATATTTAGTTCATCATAATTGATGAATTATCCATGGTAGGTTGCATTTTGCTTGCCATAATACACTTAAAATTACAAAAACTAAAATCTAACATTTTACCATTTGGAGGAATCAACATAATATTCATGGGAGAGATTTTACAATTTCCACCAATCAATGACACAACATTATATGCAACAAACATGCAATTGATTTTTACATTCACAAAATTAACATAGGAAAAAGTCATAGGTAAAAAGCCTTTGGGAGAATTACATTTGACCAAATAGTATTATCCTAATAGAACAAATGGGATAAAACAAAGACATTCAATATGCTACCCTTTTAGAAAACCTTTGAACTGGAAATATTTTAAAATCAGATTTTGATTTATTAACGATTTTTTTCTATTAAATTTAAATGTCAACTTCATAGCTATGACATTCTTCATTTTGCACATTAAAATTCTTTAAAATTCTTCATTTAGCACCTTGTCAAAACATTCTTGACCCGCGAATGTTTACCAAATTACACTGGTTGATCTATAAAATTCGTTAAAATTCTTGCTTCTTTGGGCTTCCATAACATTCTCGCACCAAGAATGTCATAGCTATGGTCAACTTATTCAATGATCCATGGAAGAAAACAACTTATATAGTTCCTCATAATGAATTACAAAATGCCATAAACTATTACATGATAAATATCCATTCAAAAACATCAAAACAAAAATGTTACATTATTGTCGCAACTAACACTATAAAAAAGGTCCAATATGTAATGATATCAAATACGTCAAAAAACAAACAAGTCCACAAGTAAAACTCAATGTTTAACACCTTTCCTTATAATCTATAAAGGAATGAAAATCATTATTATTGAAAATTTATATCCTAAATTTGAAATTATAAATGGAAGCATTGGATACATCAAAAATATGTGCTTCACAGATTTGGAATGGATACAAAAAGACGTTACAATGCATCCCCCCATAAATGTTTTCGTCAATTTTAATGATTTCATTGAAAAGAACATAAAATTACAAAACATAAAACTAGAAGGCCTCCCTAAAAATGTCATACCAATAATAGCCATATCAAGGAATTTCCAATATCACCATCACATATTGGAATTAAACACCTTTAAAACATTCAAAATTAATAATGCCAATTGCCCTAGCTTTTTGTCTCACATATTTCAAAGCGCAAGGACAAACATTTGACAACTTAATCATAGACCTTCAGCCACCACTTGACAATGTGTGTTTAAATGTGCACAACATATATGTAACCTTATGATGTCTATGATCCATAGATGGACTCATAATTTTACAAAATATTACTATGCAGGACATATGCAAAGCTAACTTCAAAAAAGAATCCCTACAAATTTTAAAACCTATTTGAAAACATAATATAACCAAAAAAATCCAAAATAATAATCCACAAAAACCCTACCCAAAAAAATAAAATTTAATTATGATCGGTGATTTAGATGACGACAATATTGACAACAATATCATCAATTATTGGCATGAAGAATTCCAATTAACTAAAAATGATGAGAATATTTTTTTCAATTGGAATGGATGGTTGAATGATTAACATTTAGTAGTTGTAATGCAAATATTATATGTTCAAAACTTACAATTGTTAGGATACCAACAACACATAGACACAATCATAGGAACTGTACATAGATGCTTAATTAATGAATTGTCTTCAATATATTTTCATAAATAATCATCATTGGATTTTAGTCAAAATACACACATCCACACTAAACCTACATTGCATAGTATATGATGCAAACATACAAACAATAAAAAATTACTAAATGACACTGTTCAATTGTTAACCAACATCATAAATGTAAAACACTTATTATATTCATATGCAACAACTAGATAGTTCATCTTATGGACTTTTCACAATAGCATATGCAATCGATATAACATTTGAACTAACTCAAAAAAATCTATTTACAATGTGCCACAAATGCGATCGCATTTGCATAACAAAAACAATAAAACTATATCTCCATTCCCCAAATACTCGCATTCAAACACTATAAAAATGAAATGGTAGATCATCACTAGTAGTGCATAAGAATGTGGAGCCTAAGTATATATATGTAAATGGCTTCAATTTGTTATACATTAATGGAACAGAT
>Ga0209611_10014049_pt1 | contig 10822 bp, 9 predicted proteins | sample S1TSphgellanicum_3_FD_187693 | JGI IMG/M metagenome (GOLD analysis project Ga0209611, IMG submission 187693) | Host-associated microbial communities from peat moss isolated from Minnesota, USA - S1T2_Fc - Sphagnum magellanicum MG (SPAdes) (version 2) | ecosystem: Host-associated > Plants > Peat...
ATTTTCTTATTAAAAAAAAAAAAAAAAAGACCATTTCCATAGTACGTTAAGGTAGATTGTGCCAATAAGTATTGAAACAAACAATTTGACTCAAAGATTTAAATAAACTTTTTATTTTTCACATTCACTTAATTGTGCACATAATAGTGCAAAACACTAAATTTAAAAAAAATAAAAATCAATCCGCCGAAAACAGAAAAAAAAAGAAAAAGAAAAAGAAAAAGAAAAAGCAAAAAAAAACACCTTCAGTTTTCTTGTCCTCACAATTATAAATCAAATCATTTACTAAACCTAAATAAATAAATAAATAAATATTTTCGGCTTCTTCTTTGTTTTTACTGACAATAAAAATTGATAAAAATTTGAAAAAATCAACTCATTTTTTAGTTCAACCCAATTTTGGGCCGGGTAGATTCTGAAAATTCCAAAATTCCAGTCTTTTTATGGTGGCCAATCCGGTATGTACGTATCCAACTATCTATCGATGTATTGTACACTCTTCTTGTACGTGTGAAAGTACACACACATGCGCGTAAGTACGTATTTCAGGTATTGTATAAATACACATGTGTATAAATGTACATACGTGTTTTACGTACATACATACATACATATGTATGTATGTATGTATTTATGTACGTACGTATGTATGTAGAGGAGAGGGGAGGAGGACGCGAGCGAGCGAGCGAGCGTCGTGGGAACTGTGCGTGATGATTGTGTCGCCGAGCCTGAATGAGTGGGGCGATGATGGGGGAGGGAGGAAGAGCGGGCGAGAAATTACAGTGAGAGAATGGAATCGTATTCGTGAATGAATCATGATAACCCAAATCTCCACAACCAAAACAAATCCTATGTTGCAGCGCAAAGTAGTGTCGTCACATTTGGAGAGAGAGAGAGAGAGAGATCCCGGGAATCAGCAACAGGCAAGCGGCAGTAAAGCTGGGCGGTAAAATCTGCGGTAGCGCCCCCCAAAGGTGGCGGAGAGAGAGAGAGAGCGAGAGAGAGAGAGAGAAAAGGTCCAAGGATAGCAATAGCGGCTTGATGTATGCATTGCTGCAATGGGGATTTGCAAGTTTGTAAGTTGAGAAGTAGCAGTAGTGGTAGTGGTAGTAGTCAAAGAGGTGGTTGTTGTTGTTGTTGTTGTTTTGGTGGTTTTGAAGGGGGGGGGGGAGAAGAACATAAAACACTGTAGCTAGTGGAACAATAGATGTGGTTTGGGCAGTTGTAGACAATGGACGAAGAGTGCAACAGGAAGAGGTTGTGGCTTCAGGGGGAGTATCGACAATGTCGGTGTCTTACCACCAGGATCGGTGTGCAGGATCCTCGGGCTCGCATTAAGAAGGAATGTGCAGGAACCACCGGCTCGTTCTCTTCCTCCTCCTCCTCATCATATCGCTGGTGAGGATGATGGTGATGATGAGGTTGATGATGATGATTAGTGCATGATGCAGAAAGTGGTGCAGCGATCAATAGCATTAAGTACTCCTCTTTTGTTTTCTTTTGTCCTTTTCCGTGTCCATGTCCAGTCTTTATAACAACGCGTGAAAGGGAGAGAGAGAGAGAGAGAGAGAGAGAGACGGGGGAGAGTAGGAGAGCATTGAAGGTGCGTGATCAGTGAAGCCAACCTTGTGGGGAATAAAAAAATATTTTCTAGCAGCTGCGAGGAGGAGGAGGAATCACTGACTAGTGTCGATTGCTTCTGCACGCAAAACAGTGCGCAACTGGGTCTCTGTTTGTCGTGCAGTCTCGCGGGTCCTCCGAGTTTTGTGGTGAAGAAGAAGACGAAGACGAAGAAGAAGCTCCGGATCTTCCTTTTTGCATTGCGTATCTATCTATCTACCTATCTATCTTTCAACAGACCTGTAAATCAACAACAAACCATTTTCTCTTTTGTCTAGAATCCTTGACGATGATTTTCGTGGCCGAGAGCTGCTGCAGCTAGTTCCCGCGATCATCCCTGCTTGCAAGCAGTTGTGAAATTCCATTCCAGATTGGGAAATGGCTGCTGGTTGTAGATGGATGAGGAGGAAGCCGAGGGGTTCAAGGAGACCTACTCCCTCAGCATTTGGCAACAGTACTAGTTATATTCACTGCAGCAAGCAACGAAGCTTGTACTACAAAAACAACACTCTGGGATCATCGTCACATTGCTAGTATTCACAGACATTGAAGCAAGCAAGCAAGCCACAGAGAGAGAGAGAGAGAGTACCTAGTGGAAGGAAGCAAGGAAGAAGCAGCAGCATCAGCAAGAGCTGGGAGTTGTTATGACGGGAATCTTCCATCTCTTTGGTCGCAAGAATGGTGCCAAGAAAGGCAGTGGCAATGGTACTACTGCATTTCCATCTTTCTTCCCTCATGTCCTAGTTCTTCATTTTCCATGCACACTTTCTCTTTGGTGATGATGATGATGATGATGCTCCTCTGTACGTGTGTGTGTGTGTGTTCCATGAGCAGGACATGCTGGGAGCCAGGATCCAAGCGCTATTCCTGCATACTACATGGTATGAACCTTTCTTCTTCTTCTCCCAGCTCTCTCTGTTGTTGGATCTTTTGAGAGTTGAGAGCTTTTGTGGAGTTGTTTGTGCCTTTTTGGAGAGAGTTGCAGCTTTCTTCAGAGCTTGGGTGACACAGATTTGTGGCTCTTTTGACTAGAGAGTCTAGCTTCTTCAGAGATCCTTAGTGGGGATTTTTCTAAACTGGCCTGTTTCTTGTGCATGCGCATTGGGCAATTGTCTGTTGTGATGATGATGCTAGTTTTTTTGTTTTTCTTCATCTCCGTATTCTCTTTGGTAGAAGATTTACTGAAGAAGATGAATTGGGTTTTATTGCTCATGCTGTCCCAGTTTCAAGATGTGGCGGCAGTGGCAACAGCAGCGGCAGCAGCACAGAGGAGGGTTACACTGGATGGAGGTCTTATTAAACCAAAGGCAGGAATGGAGACACCGAGAGTGGATGCTCGTAGGGCATCTGTTGACAACGGTGAAGTAGCAAAGTCCTTGGCTGAAAAGAACAAAGATGCACAGCTCTTGGCAGGTAACCAGAAACCACAACCAGCTCGCATCTCATTGGACTCTAGACCAAAACCTGGGCTATCTTTCTATTTCAAAGAAGAGGCTCCTGCCACCGAAAGCTCTGCAGAACCTGTTGATGCAAAAGAAGAAGAACCCTCTGGAAACTCATTCAGCAGTGGTCTCCTTCAACAGCAGCAGCAACAAAGCAACTCGGATTCTTCTCCATTGGCAGTGTCAGCCAGGGCAGCTTCTGTCGTCAAGAGAACAATGCTGCCAGCAAAGCCTGAGGAGAAAGAGAAGAAAACAGCATCTCGTGATTTCAGAGGCATTTTCAAAGGATCATTCCTGAGGAGAGAACCAAAGGCAGCAGTGGATAACAACACCACCACCACCAACAAGATCAACCAACAACAAGAAGCTTCTCCTGGATCTTCTTCATTCAAGGATGGTACAAGGTCACACAAGGATTCTCCAGAGCTGCCTCCAAAGGAGGAGCTTGAATTGTCGCTTGCTTTGGCTCACTTAGCTCAAGATGCATGGTTAGCAGATGTCAGGGATAATAACCAGCTTTCTGGCAACAACAGGTCTGCTGAAAGCTCTAGGAGCTGGAGCAATAGTGGAAGAGATGGGTTGCCGCCGCAGCGGCTGACAGTAGAACTCAGAGAAGGCCCACACTTATCATCATCACAAAATAATGGCAATTCACAAGTGTCCATCAGTGATGATCATCATCCACAAAGTTTCTCTTCTTCCCTTGGAAACCATGGCTGTGATCCTGTTGAGGGGTGGAGCATGGCAGCTCCCGCAGCACAGGTGCTTGACTTCAGGGAGATGAAGTTAATGCCAAGAGGTGGCAGTGGTGGTGCAAGGAGAGATAAGGATCAAATGTTTTTGGATGGGAAGAAAGGTGGTTTTTCCAGGCTAATGTCTCTTGATGCGTCTAAAGTGGCTATGTCACCATCGTCATTGTCATCATCAAGGCTTTCAGTAGATGGAAGACTTGAACAAGTGAGTCAACCATCAGCGATGCAGAATCGTCTCTCGACTGATGGAAGAGATGCACCACCACCAACAACCCGCAGCAGCAAGAATCATAGTCTGGTTGGGGATCTGGCTGGTCATCATACTTCACATCATCTCCCTGATGTTGAGACTGCCACAGACTGTTCACAAAAGAGAGAGAGGGAGCTCTTCTGGGAAGGCAATGGTGAAGGCACATCATATAGGTCACGTGCATCAACTGTTGTCGCTCGATTGATGGGTCTTGACAATCTTCCCAACTTTGATGTGGTTCCAGTGCCCCATCCTGGTGGCAGGTCTCCAGCAAGGGAGTTCAAACAGCAGTGGAAGAATACCCACACTTATGCTCCAGAGGAATCTTCCTCACTCTCAAATTTCGACAATTTTCAAAGCATCACGAAGCACCCTACAGACAAGCTTCCACAGCTGAAAGACACATCTTTGATACAAGGATTGAATTTTGCTGTACTTACACCAGGAGACAAGCACCAGCAAGCAAGGAGGAATTTGCCTTCAAATCCACTCAACCAGTTCCACTGTGAGAGTCCTCCAGTGTATGAGAACACTGGACAACAACAACAAGCAGCAGTATTGTCACCAAAGCCCCTGCCAAGTTCACCAAAGTACAATCTGATGGAAGGGATGCCACAAGTAGTAAAACATGCAATTCAACATCCGCCTCCTGAAGGATTTCTGTCTGGTGATATGGATCAACGCTTACGCCAACTGCGCTTGCGGAACTATATCCAGGAACGCAAGACGCTGAAACAGATTCTGGAAGCCATGCGTCTCAAAGGTCTCCTTCACCCTCACTCTCCTACTGTCAACACCAAAGATCTGAAATCTGAAGGCGTAGCAAGATCACTGTTCCAACAACACAAGGTACCTCAGGAGGAGTGCTCCACGTCATTTTTTGTGAAGCTGCCGTCACAGCAGGTCCTTGATCTGTCCAAGTACAATGAAACTCCAAAAGATACAGCGATTCAAGATGGAGGTGGTGGTGGTGGTGTTCCACCAGTAGAAGAAGAAGATGATGAGGAGACGTTGAACTTCAAGGACAAAAGACTTTCTGAGTCAGTTCACGCAGAACGAGCATTCAATGGAGGTGCATCTATTGTGGTGATGAAACCTGTCTCTGTGAAGACTGCCTCCAAGTTACCTTTGTCTTTGAGACCTTGTGTGGAATTGCCTGTAAGCGAAGAATCAGAAAGTGTGTCAACAACAATGTGTGCATCCAGCATGCCAACAATGTTGGCTACAACTCAAGCCTCTGAAAGAGACAGGGCAAAGCTTGACAGGTTTGTTTTACTCTTCTTGCCTTGATGATGTTACAATACAATTATCTCCTCACCTCTGCCAAAAAAAAAAGAAAACCACAGCTTGGAAAACCTGTGAAGAAGGAGCAACTGCAAGCAAGCACAGACCAGCTGCAAGCTTGTCTTCTCTTTTATTTCTTGTGTCTTTTTCAGTGTGGAACATGGGGGGTGTATGTTGTTGCCATTGCAGGGGCGTTAGTACAAGGAACACAAGTGCTAGAGGTGCAATGAGCCAGAAGCCATTAAGGTCCTCATCCCAGGAACTGAAGAATGGGCTGAATACAAAAGAAGCTCTTCCAATTTATGCAAGATCCCGACACCAACGCACAGTACCTGCTGCTGCCCGCACTGTGAAAGTCTCGAGTGATGTATCAGAGTTAGCTCTGCATGATGTGACCCCCAAGGGTACAACAAGATCAGAGTCCTACTTGGTGACAAAACTCCGACAAGGCAAAGAGACAAGTCCTTTGAAGCCCAGCAACAACAACAACAACAGCATGACTAAAAGTGCATTTGGTAGCACGATTACGCAAGTTGATAGTGGTGGTGGGAAAGTGCGAGCAAAATCCACCACCAAAGACCATGAAGATGCTAGAGTTGCAACACCTGCCTCAAGACGACAGTTGAATTCTGGTAGAGAATTTGAGAAAAGGAAAGTGAGCATTGAGCCGCCACCTCCAAATGTGAAGACATTGACACGAAGCAAATCTGATTCTAGGCTTGTCTCCAATTACTCTGAGAGATCTGTTTCACCCGAGCCCTGGAGCAGATCTCAGACTGGTGGGAAGACTGGGGAAAACACACTTCCCCGAAGCAACAACAAGCATACAACAAGTGGAAGGGTAGTAGTAGTTCGTGAAAAACAGCAACAAGCAGCTGTTGACAAATCCCGATTTCCACATTCTACCAATATGGAATTAGTGGTGGGTACAGCTGCTGTTACAAAACTCAATGCTAACGATGACAACAATGATGATCCTGGTAAACTTGAGTCAGCCGCAGAGTTGCTGTACAAGGGAAGTGCAAACCAAATGGACTCTCCGATCTTGGAGAGAATACCGATTTCAGAGCTGGTTGTAGTCATGTCGCCTCCATTTTCATTACTAGACAACTGCAGACCAAAAGTTGTCAAAACTCTTCCAACAGAGAAGAAGCTCTTGTTGGGTCACCAAGACAAACAAGACAAAGAAGAAGAGGCGACACTGTGGTGCATGCTGCAAGACTCAACTACAACACCTTGCACCAAAAGCTACCTCATGGAATCCTACAGGGGTGGCAATTGCAAGGTGACTGGCAGTGCTGCTGCCTCCTTGATAGGACAAAACTCAGCTGCTGCTACTACAGCCTACGGAGTTCCAAAGCAAGAGGTATGTGGGAAGGATCATTATCATCATCATTCCCTTTGAATTTACATGTTTCTTTCCAATGTGAAGCTCGTGAGGAGTGCATGTATCTTTGTGTACAAAGCTCGACATGGTATGGATTTGCTCTTGAGACTATAGCAACTGAAGTGAATCTCTGGCTATGTGGCCTTTGTGAAATGTATGCTCAACAGGAAGTTTTGGTAAAGAAACCTCATGCACTCCAAGAGTGTGAGGGTGGACAACTTGTTGAAAGTGCAGAGCAGCCGAGCCCAGTCTCGGTGCTTGATAACACTCATTTTCAGGAACACGAATTCACACCAGACCTGGAGCTTGCAAAAGCAAACTGTGTTTCCAGCTTTCATGGTGAACATACAATAATACCCATACTCTCATGAATCTTCTTCTTCTTCTTGTATCTCTCTTCCTCATCAAACTGTTTCTTCTTTGAACTTCATCATCAAACTGTCTGAACGATGCATCAATCCACTTTGCATTTGTTGTCTATTGCAGATGGGATTCAAGTAGTTAAGACTGAAAGAGCATGGGCAACAACAACTCAAGAAAGAACATGCAATTCTGCAGTAGCAAGAAATTTGTCAACCACAACAGCGCATCCTTCTGAAGAGAATACACTGGCTGAGAATGCTGACAATAATCCACTCAAGGACTTATTCAGTGCAGTTGCACGATCACTTGACCTTGATGATCAAGACTCTTACCTCAACAAACCGACAATGGAAATACAGGTGCCATACATAACTGACATCACAGGTGCCATCCCAATTGCACCTGCTGCTGCTCATTCGCTGGCATCTCTCCAGCTCATGAGGAAAGATGATGATAGGGGATACGTAAGGCACATTATGGTGGTGTCTGGTGTCACTGAAGAAGAATGGAGCTCTCTGAATGAGTTGTGGCCTCCTGAGTCAGGGCAGCAGATCATCAACACATTTGTATATGATCAAACCGAGGAGCATTTGGAGCTTTTGGAAGAATCCACAAACACCCAAAATGTTTACCTTGGTGATGTAGATGAGGAACAAGAACGACAACAAATGCTCCACAAAAAACGCACCCTCAACCGCCGCATCTTATTTGACAGTGTGAATGACATTTTGTTGAGAATTTTGAACCGGTATTTGAATCACCACCCACACAAATGGAGAACAATGATGTCAACATCACCATGTCTTCTTCGCAAGAAATCCACAGGCGAAAAACTAGTGCAAGAGGTTTGGGGAGAAATCCAAGAAATTGTTTCTGCAGCAGCATGTGGCGGTGACTTCCTTTGCACTATTTTCCAGAAGGACTTCGCTCAAAAGGGCGAGATGTGGTTAGATTTGTCAGCGGAGCTTGGCAAATTGGGTACAGAGATGGAGGATTTGATTTTTGACGAGATGCTTGATGAACTTGTTGACGACATGATGTCACAATTGTATGTCTGGAGTAATCGCACAGATCGGTACAACATCATCCGGATGACTTGAATGTACATTATACCCCCCACAAATTTCTAGAATAGTAAAAACGCCAAAGACACACAAAAGGGGCTCAGGTTTTACATACAATTATGTGCCCTTTTCCTTCAATAGAGTTTAAGGACATTTTAAGGATTTCTTGAGTTCTCTCCATAAACTGATCATCTGTAGCCCCTTCATGAACAAAGTTTCATCAACACATTAAAACCACACAGGTCTTTCTGCCAATTGCTCTTGGCAAAGCTATTTGATTGTGTGATTCAATGAAGTTTTATGAGCCTAAAGATATGCAGATCTCAAGGTGGAAGGAGTGAGAGGCAACTCATGCTTACAAGAGGTGGCTTACACATACATGTTCAAAATGGATTGTCAAGATGCAGACACACAAGCTTTGAATGGGTCCAAAGGACAAAGTAAAAACCTAAAAATGTGGTTGCAAAGAGTGAGAAATCCCCTTTCATAAGAGTTTATCATCTCCATTCACACTTTGAAAGTAAAACTCATTTGCACCTCTCTCTTGTTAATGGGATATAATCAAGAGGGAAAGAGCATTTGCATCTTTGTAGGAGTTGGGATACAATTTTGGCTTGAATTGGGAACCAATTTGTGTGCAATGGCTTGAGAACTAACCCTAACTCTTCAGGATAGGATGTTTATTCTATTTCCTTTTATACTCAACACATGGTATAAGGTTTCACCATTAATTCCTTTGGATCTTGATAAGAAAGTTGGTACATTGGGACTTTGAGAAACATTGTGTAGAAAAATGTGTAAAACAAAAATAAATATGAAGTAAATTGATAAATGACAATAATGATAGTTGTCATTATGTGTAGGATGTTCTCAAAATGTAGGGCTCGATTTGGCCTTACCAAGGTGTTTTTTTTTGGTTGGAGATTTTGATATTCTAAATGAATGTCTATTGTGATTGCAAAGTGGAAGTATTGCTAGTTAGAAAACATAGGTTAATGCAATTTTAGTTTGCTACTTATGTTCAAAATTAATAGTTGAATGGTTATAAAACACAAATTGTTTTCAAGTAAAATTTGGTTATAGAGCATGCATTATAACACATTCAATTGACAACAACAATTTTAATGTTCATCACAAAAGTTCATTATGCAATATTATGAAATAGCTACTCCAAGTAGCTCTTGAACAATAATTAAACTTCAAAACTACTAAAGTTGAAATGTTCTAACATAGGCATATGGTTTCTTAAACCTATTGCTCTTCCACTAATTTTTTTCCTTAAGTTTAATTTTTTTTTCAAAAATCAAAATTCTAGTGATGAGAATTTCGAAAAACTAATATATGGCTGATTTTCAATAGTTTTTGGTGATCTCCTTATTGATTTTGCATAGTCCTTCCTAGGGTCGTCCTCAGACAATGCTAGAGACATTTCCAAATATAACTACTTCATTTCCTTCTTAATAACTATCTCTTTGTTTTTAACTTATCTCATTTTCCCCCTAATAATTATATTTTGTTTTTTAACTATTTCACCTCTTTCTTTACCAACCAACATGGATATGAAAAGACAAATTAAAATGTGCCTTTTCATGTTCATAATATTTATATTAATTAAAAATAAATTTGACATTAACATAAATAATGATGAATTATCGATAATCGTTTGGAAACATAATAAGAAGGAAAATCATCACTTGTAATGTGTAACAATGTGAAGCCCAAATATTCTAAGCACTAAACTTATGACCAAGAACATAATATGAAACATCTGACTTGTAAACATATGAATCTAAAAAACGATGAAGATTAATCTTAGGTGTGGTATTAATAATGTCATAATACCTTTACAGCTTTAGCACAAATTACATTATCTTTGGAAATGTTAAACCTTCTATAAAAAAAGTTTTTAAACACAATAAGGCATCCAACCTAACAAGCTAATGGAACCCCCAAGTCAAGCTTGTTGACAAGGGCTAGGAGGAATTTCACCTACACCCACTAAGTTTGAACCTAGGGCTTTTCTTTAGTCCCAAGGTCATAGAAAGGGCTATACCAATGAGCCATCACCCATGGGGTTAAATTTTTTTTTATTTTTTAATTTCAAGATTTTTTTGTGATATATATATATATGGTAATATTTTTGGTATATTTTCTTGTTGACATGGAATTTTGTAAATTAATTGATAATATTAAAATTGTTGTTAAATATGGTAGATAAGTGGTTGGTAAATCATCTACATATTAGATATTGAATAATGAAAAAAAATCTCAAATATAACCCCCACAACTATCTCAAATTCCCAATTTTTTTTAATCAATAGGCAAATAATTTCATTAATTTTCAACATTTTGGGTAGATATTTCTTTAAAATAATATATAAAAACTTGAACATGTACTATGTTAAGAAATTTTTTTGGGGGGCAAATTTTCACACTACAATTTTAAAAATTTAAAAGTGCAAAAATTGTTATATTTAAAGGGAAAAAATTCAAAATTATCATATTTTAGAGCATGAGTTCATAAAGGTCACCAAAACAAAGTGAAATCCTATAAAAACAAAATATACTTTATTGGATGAGCTTTAGCCAAATTTGGCTCATTTCTCTTGTGGATGATCATTATTCAATACCTAGTCCACCTACTTGACAAAATTAGGAAA
>Ga0209611_10014050_pt1 | contig 10821 bp, 4 predicted proteins | sample S1TSphgellanicum_3_FD_187693 | JGI IMG/M metagenome (GOLD analysis project Ga0209611, IMG submission 187693) | Host-associated microbial communities from peat moss isolated from Minnesota, USA - S1T2_Fc - Sphagnum magellanicum MG (SPAdes) (version 2) | ecosystem: Host-associated > Plants > Peat...
AACACATTGGGAACAATCTATGAACACATTAAGAACTTGATGTCAACTTGGTGGGAACAACAAAGTCCAAAACACACAAAAAATTTCTGATTGCCTTTCAAAAGTAAAAAGTAAATTTGGGCTCGCGGATACATGGTGCAATTTTTTTTCTTCTAAAACCTTTTTTGTCATGCATTTTTGCATAGACTAATACTTCCTTTTTATTGGCCTTGGCTAAAACAACGCCTGTATTATATCATGGTTTTGACGAGTGTATATGGTTATGTCCTAGTTACATCAAGTAAATTAAGGTAAGTTAAAACAGTATTTAGTTTTGAAGAGATTTCAAACATTTAAAGTAGTTGAATGGGGGTGTTTCAATTTAGTTTTCAAAAAATAGGAAGGTCATCCAAAGGCAAACAACAAGATGGGGGGGAGGGGGGGGGACGGGGGCGGGAAAGAATGGGCAATGAGGCATTGCAAGAAATCAAAGGCTCAAGCCATCATCACTAGTGACCTCAAATTCACTTGGATTTGCTAGGTTTGGGAAGCAAACCAAGCTCATGTGGTTCATTGTGAGGTCATGATAATGTAGGACTTGACCTTTCTTGGACCTCCTCTTTAGTTTTATTATATAATTTTCATCCATGTGGAAGGATTTTCATTTGTATTTTGAATGAGAATGGGATTTTTCATCCATTAGGATCCTCTACTTAACTCTCACTTTTCATCCATGTAATTGATTAGTTACCATTTTTTGAATTTGTTTAATACTCGAATATGGGAGTTAATTAACACATGATTGGGCTACTAATTGAACATTCTACCTAAGATTAAACACTAAATACTTAAAACCCTAAGACCGGACAAACATTGAATAAATCTAACCTTGTAATTCTGGACATTTAAAAATAAACTTAAAGTACTGTCAACATTTCTTTTAGAATTAATTGGAATTTTTTTGAAAATTCATATTTTTTTGAGTACCATGTTGGATTTGGGTGTTGTTTGCACCATTGATTTCTTACATAGGAGTAAAATCCACATGGAAAGTTTTAGGCCATTTGGAAACATAAAGTTTTGAAGGTATTTCATAAGCATGGAAAGTGGTGTGCATTAAACCTTTGCTCGACAAATTGACAACATTCAAATGCTTGTGTTAGTAAGCACGAAAATTTACATATCACAAGTGGTGGAGTGTTATGTAGTCAGGTTTCAATTTCACTTCTATGTTTGGTTGTAAGTTTATTGTTGGGAATTTTCAAAATATTATAAGAAATCACAACTTTTCATAAGGTTAATTTGATTTAAGTGTTTGCATTGATTAAAGAGGATTTTCACTTTTACTAAAGTTTGATCATGAAAGATATGTGTTATTTTTTATTAATAAATTATAATGATGATGAATTTTTATTGAAGATGGTGGAGGTAGGATGAGAATAGGCTTTCATAGTATTTCCTTTACCATATTTCTTCCCGTATTATGCTGAAATGAATTATTTTAACTCAAAATCTGTTATATAACTACCTAGAATGACATATTTAACAACCTTTTTTATGGTTGCAACCTCTTAGATTTCTTGTTTTTAAATTTTTTTATTGCATGTATCTTTTGAAATCTCTTTATTTTATTTCTATTAGAAGCTTGCTATATATATATATATATATAAATAAACACACACACACACACACAATATTAATGGCCTTTCTCTTCATTTTTATTTGTATAGTGAAAAAGATGAAAACATATTTTATTTTGAAAAATTTGAGAAATTTTTCTTTGTTTATTGTAATTTTGTTATCATAATCACAATTCCAAATACACATAGAAGTTTATTGTCACTCATAATGCATAGCATCATGGAGCCCAACTTTGATTAAAATAATATTTTTCATCAAGTGTCAAACCAAACATATATAATCAAATTGGCAATAGTAAATGATTAAAGTTTACTCAAATTGGCCTTTCTGATTTGACAATTAGTCAAATCAGTAATCACCAGTAGAAGCACTTCCTTTGATCACCCTTCGCCCCCAACCCACCTACCACTCCGTAGAATAAAAGGACAATCACACTTCCCTTTGGCCTCCTTCCCTTTTAAATTTATATACATTAAGGTAACACATGACAAAACAGTATGGGATAAGATTGAGGTGCTATAAGGGTTTTGGAGGAAAGTTGTGGGTGCCCTTGGGAACATGGTGGGAATACATTGGGAATATGAGAAAATCAAAAATCTCCTCCCCAACAAAACGAAAAGGCCCTCACAAAAAAATTGATCCCCAAAAGTGCAGGTAGAACCACCTCATTGGTTGTATGAAATTTTTATTTCAAAAACTGATTGTGAACATTTTTAACCTAGCCTAATGTCCCTTCCTTAGAGCAAATGTAGTGAGTACCTATTTATTGGTCGAGCCCATAACCATATACACCCATGCTCTTAGGGCCGCTTGCCATTAGGCCTTTGTGATGACATATTTTGGTTTGCCTTTCCATTGAAATGGACCTCACAATTGTGATGACAATTTCGTCACAACTTTGCAGGTCATGAGTTGATTAGGATTGTGAGGGTTGTGACTCAATATGTGACTCAATAAATTTAAGCAATGATTTTGGGGGGGTTAAGTTTAAGCAAAATGTTTCCCTTTGTCTAATGTGTTCTCACTATATTCTCATCAAGTTTCCAATGAGTTCCCAAAAGGTTCCCAATTTCAACATTTTCCCCAAAACATTCCCAATAGCACCTCAATTTTATCCCATATGCTTTGGCAAATGTTGTCCTCCTTGCACCTATATAGGTGAGGCAAGTGGGAGGAATCCTTTATTTCAAAATAGAACCTTCTATTTTGGGGAGATTTCATAATTTCAGTTTTTTTTTTGTTATGGGCAATCAAGTTGGCAAATTGAAAAAGGTTGGCAAATTAGTTGGTTCTCTATCCTTGAACACCTATTCTTCAGTTACTTTACTTGTGGTAACATTAACATCCACCACATTCACATTCACATCCACAATGATTGTTTATGCCTTAGCAACAAGTCAAACTTTTACTATTGTCACAGATTTCCTATGAAACATTTTCTACATCTCAACAAACTTTGGACATTTTGTCATTTTATGTCCATTCAAACCATAGATATGACATGCATATGCATATGTCTTTTGTGTTTTTTGACTTGGTTGTGTTACCTATGTGGTTGCCACAGTGCTTTGTTCTTTCTTCTTTTTGCATGTCTCCACATTGTGATTTGTCATCCCACAATTTGGGCAATGTTTGTCATTTTTCCTTGCATTACTTTGTGTTTTTGTTGGTGTTGCCTATTTGGTACTCTATGGTACTAACAATGCACTCCTTACTTTTGCAGTAGTCATACCCTCTTCAGACAACATTGCCGCCTCCTTATGTTGTTTTAGTGTTGATAACTTTCATCCTTGTAGTTGCAATTATGAAGTATGATTGCAAACCTGCTTTAAACATAGTAGTTAAAAAACTATTTGTGGTTAGTATTTGTAAACCATGAGCCAACTTCTGAATCCACTCATAATAAACCTCCACCTTTTTAGTCTCCTCTTGTTTTATGTTCTTCAACTCCATGTATATTTGCTCGTCATTCTGAATCTTCTGATGACGTTTGTAAAATGCCCGTGTAAGCTTCGAAAAAGTATAATCAGGAAATTCTGACATGTAATTATGGCACCAGTCCAATGTCGTATCTCTTAACGTATAATTAAACGCATTGATGATATACTCTTCAAAAGTCTTTGCATTTACTTTTACTATAGAATTGAACATTGTGACATGAACATTTGGATCAACCATTTTTTTGAAATCAAGATACTTAATAGTTACCTTGTTTGGCCTAACATAATGGCCATCTCTGTGATCAAGAATTGGTGTAATTATAGCAAATGGTTCTCAGTATCCTCTTCTTGGATGCATGGCATTTGCACTTTTGTACTTTCCAACAACCATTGAATTCATTAGTGGTCAATTGAAAGTCATGTTCCCATGAATAGTTGTTATTAGATTAGTGAGCACCATTTGAGGTATGTCAACAGCTCTAGTAAATAGATGTTAGTAGTGCTGAATTTTGACTCAAATTCCTTCTTATGGAGATTCCACCTAATCTGTTACCCAATTTTGGTGCAAATCTAATTGATATTCCCTTTCTTACAACATCTATGTTGGGCACAACAATCGTTTCCACTCTTGTGATTGTTATACTTACATTAAGTGATTGAATAATTCCTATTCCAACATGTTGTCTCTAAGTTTCAACAATTGCCGCTTTTGACACCATTGGTGGAATTGTGTTGACTCAAAATGGATGTTGTTATAGTTCGTGGTTACCCATTGGTATCCTTTGTGGTGCAATATGTGGATGTGAATACCCCTCTAGTTATCTGCTCTTGGTTTAAATAAATGGATGAGTCTACTGACTTTGTGGTCTTAATTGGCTTCCCAATTCCATGCCTTTAAATCTATTCTAGACTACAAGAATTCCTAATTCTTGTTCCTATGGTTGATCCATTAATGCTCTTGCCACATTTTGTAATTCCACATGCCTAACAATATTTGCTTTGATGTGAAAAGGCACAAAAAGATAATCAATGATTACATGTTATTCTTCTTCACATAATGCACAGTAACCTGATCATTTCCAAATCCATAGATTCATGATATCATGTTTTGGTTGTGTACTTTGGTTGATCCAATTTTGGATTTTGTTAATGTGAATATGACTACGATACTTCATCCAATGCATTCACCTGTGCCTCTACATACTCAGATGTTCTTGGGTAATTTTCCTCGGTTTCCATAATCACATCAACATTGGTGTTTTCATCCATTTCCTAGTGTTCCATTAGTTCATAGTAATCTAGAGATGTAGATGTTACACAAACATGGGTTATGTACCTCTTATAACATCCCTACCTCAGCTTGTCACTAACTTTAGACTTGAGATTTCTTGCGGTCGATTAGATATTATAAAAGTCCATGTTCCATTTTGATATTTACGACTTTGAACCACAAATTACGGGTGAAAAGTATAATGCATCCATTTATTCGGATGAATAGTTGATGGCATCTCTTTGTGTGGAGATCATCATTTGGAACTGTGCCTTCTTTGAAAACCCCTAGTCCATACATCTTGGTATACCACTTCTTGTGGTAGAAACGACTTGTGCCTCACAAGCCTTTCCTCTATTTTCAAAACTCATGTGTCCAACATCAAAATTTGAGGTGGGGTTTATGTAAGCCTTGCATACTATTTTCCATTTTTGATTTTGTTTTTTGTTAGTTTTTCAATAACTTGCTAATTTGCCTCCAAGTTCAACTTGTCATTGTAAATTTTAAGTCACCATCCAATTCATTTTGTTTCACAATTTTTTGTCTTTAGAGTCTGTAGATCATTCTGCAGTCCTTACGGTGTTAATCATGTAGACCTTTTATACTTTCTAACATACCCTTTAAAATTTTAAATAAAAAAAAACAGTATTTGTCTAAACACTTTCATCTATATTATATAACAAAATTTTTAGAAAACCTTCCCATTATTGAAAGAAAGAATAGAAAAAATAATTTCCTCACAAGATGGTTACCAAATGGTAAAAGTGAAATTTAAATTCCTACAAAATAATTCACACTATTGTAACAACAAATTTGTAGTTCACATGCATATGTTCACTATTTTTGTATTAAGTTTCAATAAACTTAACACTACCATTCATTCCAACATTAGATTCATGGTTATTACATACAACTAGAATTTGCACTTCACAATACATTGTAAAAAACTCCAGAAGCAAGATTACAATTCATTTCATCATAATCTGACATTACAAAAAATTCACACACAAATTGAACATAGAATTTATTGTAGAAGTTTATGCTTATTTGTATTCTTGAAAACATGAATCCAAATTATAGCATAACCTTAGTTTTGTTTAAAAAAATCCAAAGAACATTTAAAATCTATGCTATATCAAAACAAAGTTTGTGATTTTCTACTATAAGTCCTTCCAAATCCTCCTACTTTTCTCTCCAACTTTTCTCCCTCATCTTCTATTTTCTCCTCTCCCTTTTTTTTTTTCCAGAACTCTCCCCTTTTGAACTATCCCAAGTCACATCATCATGAATCAAACAACAAGAATTCAAAATTCAAACTAACAAAGTTCCCTAATCAATGCTTATCCTAATTGCTTTGTTTATCCAAAATCACATATTCATCCTTACCCCTTAACAACACCCGATAGATCTATCAATAATTTCACATGATTGATAGATGTGTGCATTCACATGCTTGAACATACTGAATAATATTCAACACGATGAAAAAGGTTGCGATGACACTAATTCTAAATGGTGACACATGTCATTTAATGTGAAAACGTCCAAAATATTAAAAGTAAGGATCGTTTACATTCAAACTTTAAACCTTTAAATTTTTCTACAGACATTGATATTCTTCGAAATAATTAAACTTTTACGGTTTCCAAAGGGATTTTTTCTTGAGTACCATGGGGAAGGGGTAGATTTTATTGTTTTTAAAGGTGCAAGAGATGGACCTAGGCCTTCTAATATATGCTAAATTATTAAGGAAATAAACATAGGTTTCTATTAAGGGTTTGTAGATTAAATTAAAGTTTAAACTTCGTTGGTTTTACAAATGAACCAATCATGTATTGTGGGAAATATCATGTAAATATGAATGAAAGGTTGACATTTTCAATTTGAGAACCAAGTTGTCACCTTGTTTATTTTTGGTCAATACTAGTTGATCATCATACTTTTGCAACTATTTACTTTAAAAGCAATCAAAAACTTAATAGATTTGTTTATAACTTGTGACAATTTTGATAACCATCAACTTGTATTAAATCCAAAATTAATTAAATAACTGTTATCTTGAAGTTTGAAACAAGTAGATATAATGATCATTAGAGCATTTCCTTGGGGGGGGGGGAAACACTAATAAAAAAAAGTAAAAAATATAAGGTGAAATATATTGATTGTTGAGTAAAAATTATAAGTTAATTAATTAAAGAATAGGTTACATTTTATTCAAATAATCAACTTAATTATAATATAAAATATGCAATAATTTGAAATAATGGATCATAATTAATACAAGGTGCCTTATATATAAAAATAATAATAATAGGGTGATACAAAATAGGTTGTACAATTATCTAATATCCCTTAAAAATGGTCGTTTGACACATGTAAATCCCAAACTTTACACTAATGGTCCCCCCGGGGAGCATTTCACGTTTTTAGCTACTAGGATATTGATAGATGAACGAGATATAGGTTTTGAAATATTGACATAGATAATGCAAGGTGGATATTCTAGGTTAAACATTAATATATCTAGTTCTCTCATTTATGTGAAGATTGGTTGCACATTCACTAAAATTGTGCAAACATATTTTGTTGAATTTTTTCGAAGTCCCAACATTTTAATACCCTACCTTTATATATACACCCCTTGTATGTCAAGGTAATTTTTGATATATTCATGATTAAGACCAGGGCATCTAAAAATTCAAAAATACTCATATCATGAAGATATCCTAACTTGGAACAATTTCTCCTGCCCAGGACCCTACCTATTTAACCACATAAGACCCTTGAACATATACATACCAATCTGCTATGTGAAAAATGCCATCCGAATACAACACTAGCTGTTCCATTGTTGGGGCAGTTCCTAGGTTCTAGGAGGAACCTCCATTTTTGGTCCCTACAAGTTTAAAGGATCCAATTCAGTTTTGGGTTCTCCTTTCAAAATTGAGACCTGGTTTCAGTTTCAGTTAAAAAAATTTAGGGGTGGTTCCAGTTTCTTCAATTTCAAATTAGGCTCATTGCCCAGACATCTAGCCAGGGTCCTAGTTCTTTGTTCCATAAACCCCAGTTTTGGGTAACCTCTAATTCAAGATCCAAAACTCCAAATTTACAATGCACAAAACTCGAGCTTTAATTTCATTCCTCAGAATTTTTACTATAAAGGTTTGACAATATGAAACCAACACAAGATATGTTATTTTCATTTATAAATTACACTAGCAAGTTTTTTGACGATCAAGTCCATTTTTTCCATTGCCGTGTCGCTTACACTTAAGGTTTCAGGCAATTATATCTGCTACCTTGACATATGGCTCTTTTCACGCTGATATTAAGTCCTAACAAATTTAGCTTTGTTTTTCCTCAAACACTCTCCTTAATTTCAGGCTCAAATACCTATTCAAACAAACCTCAAATTTTGTCTGAGAAACAGCTCAAAAAGCTTCCCTTGTTCATCCCCTCTTTTTGCCTCAAACAGCCCCCCAATTCAGCCTGATTTCAAACCTTAAACAAATTCGCCAATTCATCTCAAAGATTTGTCACATATGTGATTTCAAATCTCCCACCTTTGATATGTCGTACATGTGATTTCAAATCTCCACTTTTACTCCTTGCCTCTTCATGTAATTGCTTATTTCTCATTATAGGCAGTGTGTATTATAGCCCTCCAATGTGTTTATTTGATATTCCATTTCATTTGTTTCAAGTCTACTTTGCCAAAATACTAGGTTGCCAAGTCTACATTGCCAGCTTGCCAAGTGGAATTCATTTTTTTCTGGCTGCTCTAGGTTTTTTCAAACTGCCTCCTAAATAAAGAATTAGTAGTTGCCCAGCCTAAAATTCTTTCCTTGGCTGCCCATTTTGTTTTTCAAGAATTATTTTTCTAGTCCAAGCAATCAGTGGTTTTTTGGGAGGCTAATTCTCGCAACTTAACGATTTTTCTTTCAAAAAATGAATAAAATGAAAAATGAAAAAATGCAGAATTTGTGATTTTTAGGGATGTTTTTTGCCATTTCTCGAAATTAATACGGTTAAATTAGCTACATGTAGAACTAAGCACTTAGGGGGTCGCCACTTGTAGCAGCACTTTTGTAAAACATGCTACAGCCCACGCAGGACAGTCGTCATTTAATGCTAATCAATGCTGGGTATCGTCACCCTTTGACCTACCTAAGTAATTTGGGAAAAAAAAAGAACCCCTACTGTCAATGGTATTCTGTAGGGAGTAGCACAAGAGGTCAAGAGCGGTTTGCAGCGGTATCAATCTGGCTCTTAGAGAAGCCGGCTGAGTTCAAGTGTGATGCAAATAAATGTGAAGGAAGTGGAAAATGGCAGTGGACCTTCGCACTTGGTGTTAGGACTCCAGTGTTAAGTCACTTTACACCAAGCTGGATGTTTAGGACCTAAACCTACTTGTCACAAGGATTATCTATCAAGCTAACATTCAATTAACATTAAACGATCACCTATTTAACATCGGTGTCACCTAAGACACCACCTAGATTTGCACTTAACACTGACTTAACATTAGACGTGAATGCATCTTAAAAGTAGTTGACTCACATAAGTTTTTGAGCTGGGGACAGCAGTGTTGTACGGCAGTGTTGAAGGGCAGTGTTTGTAGTGGATCCCTCCATTTTCGCGTTCAAATGCTAATTTTAAGAAATGGACTAGGTGCGCTTGGGCTGATGTCGCTGTTCACTGTCTTCCTACTGCGCATATGATCTCTTCAACATATCTTGCGTGTATCTGGTGGTCTTCAGTACCATTCTCAGCTGCTGTCTTGTCTCTGTAATTAGTAGAGATGATGAATGGTTCGAAGGAGCTGGTTTGAAAATGTGTTGGCTAAGCCTTGCTTAGATTAAGTAGGATATCTTAGCTGAGAGAAGGAGCTAAGGAGATGTAGGTTCAGAGTGTTGAAATCTGAGGGTCGTGAGTCGGGTGCATTGTATCCTGAGGACAAGTGTTCTACACCCTCCTCCTCTTTCGTTAAAAGTCCCTTTTCGTGGAAGTGTTGAACAAAATAGGAACCAGAAGAGAAACTGGGAAACGAAGAATCGGGTGTGGAAGATTAAAAAAGAGACACGAGCGTGAGGGAGGGAGGGATGGAAAGTTTTCCTGTCGAAATTGTTGGTAAGATCCTATCCCATGTTGTAACTGTTGAGTAAGTGGTGAGGGCGTCTTTGACATGTCGGAAATGGAGAGGCGATGCGTAATCACTTGCACACTCTAAGATGCGATTGTAGGAGGAGTTTTGCCCGTGTACAAAAACCTTACTACTGTACAGTTGGAAGTGTCTCTCACGGAGACTATCCTGCAAACTTCTTGTCTGCAAGATTTGTACGTTTCGGCTGAAGAAAGAATTTCGGCAGCATTGCTTATTTCCTGGATTTTGCATTCTCGTAGTTCTCTTCGTATTCTGAGGTACGAATCACTGATGCTGATCCCTAGCTAGCCCCATCGCTTACATACAAGCGTGCTGGAGAGGTTTGAAAAGAAGAATTGTCTTGAAGTCTTGGAGTTATTTCGTGTTGAGGTGGGGGACGTGGATTTCTATGGGCAACACTGGCCTGTTCTTGCGTCCCTTATTTTGTGCGAGGTCACTGTATCGGCATCAGGCCTCCATTCACTTCTCCTGGCATGCCCAAAGCTTGCGTCTTTCACTCTCCAAAGTCCTATCGTATTTCCACGGTCGACTCTCGCTCTCACAGCTTCAGTCTAAAGGCATTTGAGCTTGATTTCACCACAACCCGACTTGACCGTGTATTACTTTGGAGGCTGAGGCTCTGGAGAGCGTTGATCTGAAGAACTGCATCCTCGAGCATCTTGGCCTTGTGAGCAAAGGAACTTTACGGATACTGAGAATCGAGGATGCACGCTTTTCTGTGTTGGACATTGGACCAGACACAAGCATGTTAGAAGCGCTCCATGTTAGCTATGCTAAAACCCGGTGGCCAGGATTAGGTGATTTTGTTTCCAAAACTCCAAATCTGA
>Ga0209611_10014051_pt1 | contig 10820 bp, 12 predicted proteins | sample S1TSphgellanicum_3_FD_187693 | JGI IMG/M metagenome (GOLD analysis project Ga0209611, IMG submission 187693) | Host-associated microbial communities from peat moss isolated from Minnesota, USA - S1T2_Fc - Sphagnum magellanicum MG (SPAdes) (version 2) | ecosystem: Host-associated > Plants > Peat...
GACAAAGGTTTATGGTTCTATCTCCAAAACCCAGGACTCTTGTGTCTTGATGCACATTTACATTTTTGCAGCTAAAATTCTGCGAAGAAACTGTAAATGTGAGCTTTTGATATGCATGCAGCAGTCTCTTCACACCTCAAGAGCAGAGCATTGTGATCCTCTCCATAGCTCAACAAGCCATATGCAGGACCGTCGTGTTTCCCGACAATCATCGAAGGCTTTGCTATGCCTGGACTGTTTGAGTCATTCCCATATCCCCAATCCCCTCAAGCCATGTGCAAAATTGTAGCAAGAATGTTGGCCAATTTCATGATCAAATGCTCCTCAGGTTTTTAGGTTTTCCGGGTGAAGGTTTAGCCTCTATCCCTCTTCGCAGTCCATCCCCTTCTTGTGATTTTCTCTTTGTGTTTTTCAAGCTTGTGCAAGAGTTAGTGGTTTTCCCAAGCTTCCACTGTAGGACATTTCAGAGCCCACTCACCCTCCCTCAGAGCTCAAAACATTTGCTACGGTTTGTCTGCATATCTTCTTCTATCGGAACTTCTGTTGTGAATTGTTCCAGGTTTCGTGATTGATTTCTCTCTCAATGCTGTTCTCCATTTCAGAATCTCTTGCAATTGTCTGGGGTTTAAGCCCTTCCAGTAACAAGCAAGGTGGTGCTGCATGCAGGTCTAAGATTTAGGGTTTTTGGTTCATTCTGTTTTGGAAGCTTTGAAGGATCTCATATTCTTGGTTTAATACAAAGCAATATGCACAAGGTGATCAGAAGAGGTTGAGAGAGAGAGAGATGATTCTGAGGCAAATGCACTATTGGTTGCAGTATACATCAATCACATGGAAGGGAATGGAGCTGAATGTTGTGGACACTCCTGGTCATGCCAACTTTGGTGGGGAGGTATGATTTTCTCTCTCTCCTTATCTCTTGCCTGAATTGTCCATGGAAAGCTCATCTTTGGACATACAACAGATCAAGGCTGCAGAAAAAAACAGAGGATTCGTGTGCAATATTGACCACTGGGAGGTAGTGGAAGAGAATCTGATCCCTTAGTCTGATTCTCAGAGAGAGACAGGGGGAGAGAGAGAGAGAGAGAGAGAAGGGTTCAGGATACCAATTCTCATGTGTTCTGTGCAATGTGTCTTTTGTGGAGCAAAGGTGGAGAGAGTGGTGGGAATGGTGGAAGGGGCAGTATTGGTGGTGGATGCTGGTGAAGGTCCATTAGCACAGACCAAGTTTGTTGTTGCTAAGGCTCTCAAACTTGGTCTTTGTCCTATTCTTCTTCTCAATAAAGTTGACCAACCTTCTGGTTTTTGTCTCCCTCTGCCATTTTCTCCTCTCCCCCTGCTTCTTGTAGCCAGGAGTTTTCTATATCAAGTATTGGAATAAGAAAAAAAAGTTTTCTTCTCACCCACAGTCACTCAAGCTTATGTGTCCTTTTGGCCACTTCTGAAGAGAAGGCCCACCTTTACTCAAACTGGTGTTTTTTGTTGGCAGTCACTGAACAAAGGTGTTCAGAGGTGGAGACTTTGGTTTTTGATCTCTTTGCAAATCTGGGGGCATCAGGTAATTCATATCTTAAGGTTTTTGCCGCAATCCAGTTTGGTGGAAATTGACAGAGTCTTCCTGTTACTAATGGTCTTGTGACAGGCACTCGGTTTGTGGAAATGATGAGGTCATTGCTCAATTTTATTCAGGTTGAGTTAAAGTGTATGTACGGAGAAGTTGTTGATAGTTGTGATCAGTTTGTTGGAAATGATCAGGTCATTGCTCAATTTTATTCAGGTTGAGTTAAAGTATGTATGGAGAAGTTGTTAATAGTTGTGATAGTATTTTTTTTTTGTGGAAATGTTTACTAACTAAAATAATGTACATATTGTCAATCATTTGTAATATGGAGAAATTATTGATTATTTGAAGGACACAGAGTTCTTCGCACTGTCTTGAAAGGCAAATCTCATTCTGTTGTTTCTCAATTTGAAGTCAAGTGCAGGTTTTGTGTTCCCAACTGACAGTCGCATCTTGATGACTTAACAACCTGCCTACAACCAGGAATGGAACAACCCTCCAAGCCAATGGCTGGTGGGTCCTAGTTGGCCTTTTCACTATTCACTGAATCCTTGACCTCATGGATTAAGATAGTCATGGGACATTATTGTTCTCTTGAGACAGGGAGCCAATCATCTTCTTGGTGGACCTTTCAGTAGTAGGAGAATGCTAGCTGCCTAATTGTGTAGATGGGGTGGCATGTTGAAGCATTTTCATCATCTGGACACCCATTGAACATGCGCCAATCATGGGGTTCCAAGTGACCACATCTTGAGATGCTATCTTGTTGAAGAATCTCCAAGCATCCTCAGAAATTCCCACATTCTGCATACATGTCAACCAAACTACTGCCCACTAAGCCACCTAAATCTCATCCACATTGAATGATCTGATAATGAGCCCACCTGCCCACTTCAAGTGCAGCGACATTGGCACATGTATTCACCAATCCCACAAAATGGTCACACACCTTCCTGTTGCATTTATTGAAATAGTTTCAGTGCCTTTTGCCCCCACATTTCACATACATGTCAACTAAGTTATTCCCCATAAAGACATCAGACCACTAGACGTGCTACTCAAAACAAAATGAACTTGACACAGTGATTGACAAGACTGATTACTGGCATTACCAGTAGGTCCATGCACGAACAAATACCATCTTCAAAGGCATCAAAGCGATTCGCTCATCCCTTAGTATGTTTGAGGTGAACTTCTTGGAGATGTGGCAATCTTAAAAACCCACAGATTTTTTTTATTCGGAGAGGACTACTAGGAGCTGGGTTGATGAGCCCAAATGCAATAGCCAGTTTCTCACTATGGTGGCACAACTGAAACACCAATTCTTCTTCTTCCACAACATGCAGAATGAATCTTGTAAAAGGCACATACCCCACAGTGTGCATGAGCCCTGACAACCTCTGCAAATCTGCATGAATTCAATAATCTGGCAGTGCCTTGATCCTTTACAACAAACTTATGCACCTCATTGTTCACTTCAATCCAGGTGCGACCCGGCTATTTCATCCCACCTTTTCCTCTCTCTAACATTTAACATTCTCACAGAGATGCCAGTTGCCAGCAGCAGCAGAGACGTTTGACGGCACCCCATAATCAGCAGCATTGTCAGGTTCCATTTCAAGAATTCGTCTGGCAACACATTCTGCCATCTCCACATTACCATGAATCCTGCAAGCACCAAGTAAAGCCATCCATGCAGCCACATGCAGTTTCCAGGGCATTGCCATGACCATATTCTCTACCTCCTGTACATGACCAGCATGGTCAACCATGCAGGTGTAATGTTCCAACTTTGCAGAAATCATACAGTCAGTGACCATTGAAGTGTAACAGTGCATGCCTTCATCAACCAAACATGCATGGTGACAAGCTGACAGAAGACAAATAAAAGTGGTATCATCTGGCTGTACACCTTCTGCAAACATCTGTTCAAAATATTTAAGAGCTTCCTTACCATGCCCATTCATGGCACATCCTCCAAGTATGGCATTCCCAGTGACCACAGTTCGGGATGGCATCTTGTTGAACACCCTCCAAGCATCCTCCATGCTCCCACACTTTGCATACCTGTTAACTAAGCTACTCCCCACAAAGACATCAGATTCCAATCCGCTTTCGATAATGTCCCGATGAACACACCTACCCTCTTCAATTGCAACCATGCTGGGACATGCTGTCAGCACCCCCACAAAAGTAACAGAGTCTGGTTGCACACCTTCCTGTTGCATATGTTGAAATAGTACAAGTTCCTTCTGCCCTTGCCCACATTTCACATGTCCCAATATCATGGTGCTCCAAGTGACCACATTTCGAGATGGCATCTTGTTCAACACACTCCAAGCATCCTCCAGGCTCCCACACTTTGCATACATGTCCACCAAACTACTCCCCACAAAGACATTAGGCTCCAAACCATGTTCAATGGTTTGCTGATGAACACAGCTGCCCTTTTTGAGGGCAAGTACACTGGCACATGCATTCAGCACCCCCACAAAAGTAACAGAGTCTGGTTGCACGCCCTCCTATTGCATTTGTTCAAATAGTTCGAATGCCTCCTGCCATTCCCTGCATTGCATGTGTGCCAATATCATGACAGTGCAACTAACCACATCTCGAGATGACATCTTCTTGAACACATTACCAGCATCGTCAATGCTCCCACACTTTGCATACATGTCCACCAAGCTGCTCCCCACAAAGACATGAGACTCCAAACCACTTTTGCATGATCTGCTGATGAACACACCTGCCCTCTTCAATCGCAACCACACTGGCACATGGTTTCAATACCCTTGCTGACATTGCACATGTCCCAATATGATGGTGGTCCAAGTGACAACATTTTGAGATGGCATCTTCTCAAACACTGTCCAAGCTTCCTCAATGCTCCCACATTTTGCATACATGTCCACCAGGCTATTGCACACAAAGGCATCGGACTTGTAACCACTTTGAATGAGCTGTTTATGAACAAGTCTCCCATCTTCAAGTCTTCCTAAACCAGCACATGCCTTAATCACCTGAACAAAAGTGAATTTGTCAGGACTTGTTCCTTCTTGTTGCATTTGTTGGAGAAGCTGCATTGCCTTCTCCAGTTGCCCATCCTTTTCATGTTTTGTAAGCTTCTGATTCCATGCAAAAATGTCAATTGCACTTTGCCTAGTGCCATTGCAGCCATCTCTGCTGTCACCATGCTGGGCTTCGTCTGTCCTCAATCCAGAGTGCTTCTCCGATCTTCTTGTGTTTGAAATCGGGGTACCTTTCATTTGTCTACAACCAGAAATCCAGGTCAAGCTGATCGGCCATGTATTCTCCACATCCTGGCATAATTGGTATCATAATAACAGAGAAAGTCACACTGACCTTCTCCATCTTCATATTTCATTTACTTATCTTCTCCAGGAGACTGATACTAGCCCACCAGTGCAAAGGACCTGAAAAGAATTTCTGCCAAGTTTAGACCAGGGCAGGATTGCAACAACCAACAGAGAGCAACAAGATTGACACCAACTAGAGCTATGGCTCCATTGACATGTGAACTCTGACAGGAGTGATGTTCAGTTACCTTCTCTGGTCTGTGGTCCCACCAATGCGAAGGATCCACAAAGAACTCTCGCCACAGTGTCTCTGTGTGACCTCCAGGGACTGCAGAAAAACTTCCTTCCGAGTCATGCACTTTGATCACATAGAAGTCACGCTGAGGTCGTACTGCATCTCGCATACAACGTGTGCAATCTTTCTATTCGCTTCCGAAGATATCAGATCAACAGTTTTCGGCAAACAAACCACGAGAGGCAGACAGTAGACACACGATGAGAGAGGAACAACGCAAGAAAGCTTACATTCGCCGGGAGCTCTGATTGCCGCCTCAGTTTCTATTCGGTGCACTCTGGGAAGAAACCCGGCGTACTGCAAAAGTTGTTGATGGGTAAATTGGGATCGACGGTGCACACAGACACGGAGCAGCAAGCTCCTCCTGGTTGAACTCTCTCTTCTCCATGCGGTGGTGGAGCTGGTGCTGCTGCCTTTGTGGCCTTCAAAAGAGTTAGATGTTGCACATGGACATTGAACTTGCTGCATAGATGATGAGGAAGACATCGCTGCTGCTCAAAAAGCCTTGGCAATTTCTCTCTCTCTCTCACTCTTCACAATCCAAGAGTATCCGAAGTAGACGGAAATGCAGTTCCCTCTGGAGTGTCTGAAGTCCATTTGACTGCAATCTCTCTCGGACCGTCACAGCTTGTGGATTTCTTGGTGTAAGAATTCCAGTTCCCTTGCAATTGCCGTAAATCGATGAAGCCAGGAGCATCGGGGTTTTCTTTTTCCAGTTGTGTGGTGTAGCCAAACTGGCAATCATCCACATGAAGATTTAGCCAAATCTGGCTATGGACCAGGTATGAAAGTAAAAAACATTAAAAGAATCCTTTTATATTTTGGCAACCCTATTGGAACCTGTAGTAGAGATAATTTTTTTCCTTTTGAAATCTGATGTATTTTGGCCTTTTGTATGTTACAGAAATCCTTTGCATATGTGGAAATTATTTTTTCAAGTAAAAAAGAAGTGAAAATTTGCTGCTAGGGCGAAATGACAACAGGGTTCCGAGATTACTTGGACAGAAGATGGATGAGATTGCCATCCTTGTTCCCATGCCTTATTAGAATTGAATTTTGCAATAGCTTCGCATCATGTTGGGGGTGTTGCAAGAAGGTTGCAGTACCCATTTTAATGAATGATGTAGATTTGAAGCCAACCTATGTTCCCATTGTAACAGTTGAAATGTCATTGCACATTTCAGACATCAATGTGTTTATTAAAATGTGTTCAAAAGAACGAGAGAAGGATAGTGGGGAAAAGTATAGGCAGCCTATGAATTTCAAAACAATTCAGGGACAGTGTGATTTTGTGGGGCAGAAGTTACATTAGACTAGAAAAAATGGGGCATTGGACAGCCCAGAAATTAAAAAAATTGTGGGCAGCGTGAAGCTTATTTTGGCAGCCCACAGAGTGAAATAGACTTAGCAACAGTGGGTTTGAAGGTGAAAATTGGTTTTAAATTGAACCTGTACGTAATCTCTAGTGACTGGTGCTTTGGTTTCAGCCAGCAACACACACATTCTATGGCATTTCAACTGTTGCTTGTGCACACTTGAAATGCTATTGGCAACTCAAAATGTTTGAGCTGGTAGCAAAGCATGCCTAGCTTAAACCTTCATCTCCTTGAGTAAGGCCTCTTCAAGGCTGTATCTGTCCTGGGAAATGTTAAATTTGGACAAAGACACCCTGAATTTCTTGGAGGACCATATATCTATAATGTTGAGAAGCTGCCCAAAATTTGGGATTTTTTTATACCATGGTATGGGTGTAGGTGAACTGTTAAAAGAAGGTTATTAGGGTATATCTTGCGGAGATGAAACAAATGGCAGGAACATGCAGAGAGTTCACTAATTATCTCAAAACCAGAGTAGATAACTAGTGACCCTGTGATGTCACAGAATCATCTGGAATGAACCATCCCCACTGGGGGATTTGGCAACATCCACTTTGGAATTGGAAAAGTGTGTACTTTGCAATTCCATAAAATCGTAAAGTCAATTTGGGTTGGTGATTTGGCAAAGTGGACTTGTGATACAGGTACAATGAACTTCGCAAAATAACCAAGCAGATTGTATTCCATATTATATATTAACATCCATGAAATATCATTTGTAAATTTTCAACCAATGAACTTTCAAGGATTAAACTTCACAATATTGCAGGGATGAAATAAAGATCATCCCTGAAATGCTATCTGAAATTTTATTCCACTCAAAAAAATTCATATAAATTTCATTTGTGATATTTTATCCATGATTTACAAGAGGGGAACATGGAATCAGATAGGACTTTAACTTTATCCAGGGGCAAAAAATTTGGCTAGCAAAATCCCTACCACCTAGTACATTTTCCCCCCTCAGATGAGTAACTAGATTAGACTTTACACCCCACCCCCAAATTGCAATGACATCATATATACAACAACTGACATTTCATGAATGAAGTTTGGATGAATTTTTGTGAATGAAATAAAATTCTCAACAAATATGTCATGAACATAATCTTTATATCATATTGAAATTGCATAAAATTTTATCCCTTAAAATGTAGCAATTTCATCCATTGAAATTCATGGGTGATATTTTATGACGTTCATTCATGGGATTTAGATGATTTTTAATGGAGAAGAAAAAATCTACATGAACTATTTACAAATGAAGAAAAAAAGAAAAAATATTAGTGATATTCCATGTATGAAACTTATTTCATTTCTAAATAACATGAACTTTCATGGGATTGTTTCAATCACCCATAAGGAAAAAATTAATTTAGTTGGGTCATTCAATATCCACCTGAAATGCATTTGGGCATAATTTATACATGTAATTCATCTAGTCACTGGGGTTCAATTCATTAGTTAATAAACTGAAGGGTAGGGTTAGAGGCCCTTCCTTGTTTTGAGGTGCCTAGGCACGAGGGCAGTAGCCTGTGATAGGAAGGGCTAGGGGCATTACCCTTTTCCATCATAAGAGCTTGACCTCATTTTCATGGGGTTTGAGCTTCCACCATGGAAGATTTCTTCCACTTCGAAGATCCTTTTTGAGTTCTTGCACTTGACAATTGTTGTTTAAATACATTATAACAATCAGGGTGGGTTTTTATTTAGGTGTAAGATCCCTCTCATTTTTATAGGGCCTCTAACTCTTAAGGAGTATTGTAATATCCTTCTTTTTATCTAGGAGGGATACTCTTGGATATAAGGTGCTTTCCCAATACATTTAAGAAATTTCTCTGTGTGCTGTATCTATAAGGAAAGGGTCTATTTTAGACCCTTCTTGGAATTGAGGCACCCATTGTGAATGACAAGGCCAGTGAGCCAATCGCTGAAAATCCAGGAAGGGTCTAAAAATATACCCTTTGCCTATAGAAAGAAACATGATTTTTTTTCCCTGCATCTTCATTTTATTGGCTTGTTTTGGTGTTAGCATGTAACTCCATACTTTGTTGGCCTTGCCTACCAATGCAAGGATATTGTGTGTAGATTCGCAATAGAGTATAGTAGTTTAATGGATTTTGGCCCCTAGGTAATAAGTCTAATTTTATATGAGGATTTTTGAAAGATGAAAATTTGGCTTGTGTTGAAACTTCAAATTGGTTATAGAGTTATTGATATTATGAAGGACTTTGGTTTCTTTTAGAGGATTTTCTAAAGATTATATTTTTGCATGGTAAAATATTTGAGTTTCCATAATTCTTCTTTTGCCTTAAAATATTTTTTAATGTAAATAGCAAGGCCACAGTGTGACACACCCCTTGTTGTTAGTGGCTGCAGATGTGAGAGATCATTTTTCTGTTAATTTTTGCGCCGACGATGGTCCCCCCAAAAAAATTTAGATAGACAGAGATCAAAAGAGGTGCCTTCCATAACTTTGGAAGGCACTGTTACAGGCTGATGCTTTAGGGATAAGCATGAAAGAACATATGGGAAGGAGCGTGGAACGAGCCAGTGGGGTCCTTTTTTCAACGCGTTTTTGAAAATGCTTTACAAACTGTGGCTCCTTTTCTCCACGCGTTTTCGGAAACGCTTTACAAACAGGTGAGGAGAAGAACTTCGCCACTTCTCTGCGAACCCCAGTGTTACATACTTTCCTACACGTTTCTGCAGCTCTCTTGGCTTGCCTCTGAGATTCAGCCACGCGCAACAGAATTGTGTAGCCTGCCATTGCGAGATCAGATCACTGGAAGAGGATCGAATACTACGCAGCTTTCTTGCGTGCGATCTTGCTTCCTACATCAACTCCGCTCTGTAGAGCTGCTCAACATGTCGGTAGGAAGCGATTCCATCATCTGTTGAAGAGCACCGACGATTTTGTGGGCTGCGCCATCGTGAAATCAGATCATTGGAAGAGTTTGGAATACTTTGCTTGCCGTGAGCTTGCTGTCTACATCTGCGATCTGCATAGCTGCTAATCATGCAGGTAGTGAGTACTTACATAAACTCTTGATACAGGATTGAATTTGTTGTACACGATCTATGTTATGAGCTCGCTATTAGCAAATTCCTGGACTTTCGATCTTCTTGTATTAACAAGTCATGTTCATGAATGCAGACCGCAGTTCATCAGCTATGGCCGCCTCCTGGAGACATGCGGAAAACAGAAATGAACATTCTGTTTTTCCACAGCTACCCTCGAGATCCGGACGAATGGAAGAGTGCGTGGACCCAGCGCAGCCACCCCGATGTGTGTTGGCCAGAGAAGTGGCTACCCGCTGACTTAGGCTTTGACGTCCGGGTGCTGTTCGTGTCGTATAATATTGGTCAATCTCGTGTCGCTGATGTCGTCGATGACCTCTTCAAAGCTCTTGTCATCAGGTATGCATCTGTCACGACGTAGAGAATTTAGATCGGGCATTCTGTCTGATTGGATTCCCTTTGGATTACTGGATGACTGGAAAACAATTGGTTTGTCAAGTACATCAAGCAGCAATGATGAAATGGATCACAAATTTAGATTCTAAGGCCATATGTCCTTTGGCCGGGACATTGATGTGTGTCTGTGCAGGGACGAATGGGATCTATGCAAGAATCATCAGCCTCTTGTGCTGGTAGGCCGTGGCTTTGGAACACTAGTGCTAGATAACTTGTTTCTGAAGGCCACGGAAGAGGTGTTGACCAGCCCCACAGAGGCAGGGGCATTTGTGAGGAATGTGAGAGGTGTTACCTTATATGGAGACGAATTCAAGAGGTATAAAATTGAAAAGTTTTTCGGGGGGAAGTCGGAGCACATCGAACGTGTTAGAGTTTGGACCTTCAGTTTCCGTCTGAACTATGCTGTTTTCATTACGCAAGGGAGCATACTCATTAATCCTGCCATCTACGGAAAGAACCTCACACGAGATGTACGTATATACAGCACTTACAACAATTCGGAAAGCTCTTGTGGTCTAATATGTCTCTGATATTCTCATTCCTATGTGGACCACAACATCTACGTGCATGGTTCTACCTGTGGATAATTTTGATGAACTTGAGTTATGCATAGGTGGTGGGAATGGATCCACGGCAATGGATTAAAGAGGAGGACATGCGGCCAGACTCTGTCCCTCAAGCCCGGTGGAAACCTGAAAGCAAACAGAGTGGAGGCTACAATCTGCTTCTGGAATCATGTCGATTGGTGGTAAGTGCTCTAGTACCACTTGTTCTCACCTACAATAACTTCCTAC
>Ga0209611_10014053_pt1 | contig 10817 bp, 9 predicted proteins | sample S1TSphgellanicum_3_FD_187693 | JGI IMG/M metagenome (GOLD analysis project Ga0209611, IMG submission 187693) | Host-associated microbial communities from peat moss isolated from Minnesota, USA - S1T2_Fc - Sphagnum magellanicum MG (SPAdes) (version 2) | ecosystem: Host-associated > Plants > Peat...
CGTTTGGTGCCGCAGCCAGGCGTCGTACTTGCTGCTGTAGGGATAGAACTCCGCGGCATTCTGCTGATAGGTCTCGAGCGAGCGCAACACCGCCTTGAACGCGGCGGCATCATCGTCGAACACGGCGGAGCCGAACACCGCGCGCAGCTGCGCCGCGTAGCTCGCACGACGCACCTTGGCGACCACCGCGGCGGCGCTCGAATTGGCCATCTCGAACGGCGAGAACAACGGCAGGCGCGCCTGATCGTGCGCCGACTGCGCGCGCCCATCCCAGGTGCGGCCGCCGGCCGGCCCCTGATCGATGCCGTCGTCGCCTTCGTCGTCGAAGTAATGCAGGGTGAACGGCGGCACGTTCTGCGCATACATGAGCGACGGCGCCGCGCGAACGCCGAAGCGTCGTCCGTCGCTGCCGCCGCGCTGCACGGGCCGGTCGTTGGGCGGCCCGAAAGCGTAATGCGGGTCGTGGCAGGTGGCGCAGGCGACCCGCCCGCCGGCCGACAAGGACGCATCGAAGAACAGCGCGCGGCCGAGTCGCGTCATGGCCGCGGCCGATGGCGTCTGCCCGGCTGCCTCGGCATAAAACGGCGTGTCCGCGGCGACAGTGCCGGCGCGTCCTGCAGCGGCATCCTGCAGGTCCGCAGCGACGGCGCCGGCGTGAACTGCATCGGCATACGGCGTGTCCGCGGCGGCCGTGGCGGCGAGCGCCGCGGCGGCCATCCAACCGAGGACCAGCGCCTCAGTGCAGCGAGCCGCTATCGCCCGGTACGCCCGCATTGAACAGCTGCGCCACGTCCACCGCATCGAACACATAGGCGCGGTTGCAAAAATCGCAGTGCACCTCGACCGCGCCGCGCTCGGCGAGCACCGAACGGGTTTCCGCCTCGCCCAATCCCTGCAGCATGCCGGCGACCCGCTCGCGCGAGCAGCGGCAGCGAAAGTACACGGGCGACGCTTCGAACAGGCGCACGTCGTCCTCGTGGAACAGCCGGTGCAGAATCTGCGCATCCGTCAGGGTGCGCAGTTCCTCGGCGGTGAGCGTCTCGCCGATCAATTGCACCCGCCGCCAGGCGTCATCCACCGCCGCGGCGTCGATGCCGCGTTGTGCGTCGCTCGCCGGCAGGCGCTGCAACAGCATTCCCGAAGCGCCGTCCGCGTCCGCGTGCAGCCACAGCCGGGTCGGCAACTGCTCGGAATTCTCAAAGTACACTTGCAGTGCATCGGCCAATCGCAGCCCGGCGATCGGCACGATGCCCTGGTAGCGTTGTGCCCCTTCGTCGGTTTCCAAGGTGACCGTGAGATTGCCGGCGCCGATCAGCGCGCCGATGGGCGGCGCGCCGGCGCCGCCGGAAAAGCCGTCGCGGAAGCGCGCCAAGCCGCGGACCCCGAGGCCGCTGGTGCACTGCGCGAGCAGCAGGGACATCGGCCCGTCACCCTGCAATTGCAGCGACAGGACGCCTTCGAATTTCACCGTCGCGGCCAGCAGCAGCGAGGCCGCCGCCGCCTCGCCCAACAGTTCGCGTATCGGCGCCGGATAGTCGCGGTGCTCGATCAGTGCGCGCCATGCCGCATCCAGATGCACCAGGTGTCCGCGGATCGGGTATTGCTCGAACAGGAATCGATGCAAGCTGTCGCGGTCATGCATCACGCGCCGCCGTCCAGCTTGGCCTTGAGCAGCGCGTTGAGCTGCGCAGGGTTCGCCTTGCCCTGCGTGGCCTTCATCACCTGTCCGACGAAGAACCCGAACAATTTATCCTTGCCCGAGCGGTAATCGGCCAGTTGCTTCGGGTTCGCGGCGAGCACCGCGTCGATCACCCCGCCGATGGCGCCCGAGTCGGTGATTTGCTTCAGACCCTTGGCCTCGATGACGGCGTCCGCGGTCAAGTTCTCGGACCACATCGCCTCGAACACCTCTTTGGCGATCTTGCCGGAGATGGTGTCATCCACGATGCGAATCAGCAGGCCGGCCAATTGCTGCGGCGGCACGCGGGACGCCGCAATATCCAGATTCTCCCGATTCAAGGCGCTCGAGAGTTCGCCCATCACCCAATTGGCGGCGAGCTTGGCGTGCGCGGCGCCGACGGCGGCGGTGAGCGCCTCGAAGTAGCCGCCGATCTCGCGGCTCGCGCACAGCACGCCGGCATCGTAGGCGGAGAGACCGAACTGCCGCGCGAAGCGCGCCGCCTTCGCGTCCGGCAATTCGGGGAGCGTCGCGCGCACGGCATCGATGAAGGCCTCGTCGATCTGCAGCGGCAACAGATCCGGATCGGGGAAGTAGCGGTAGTCGTTGGCCTCCTCTTTCGAGCGCATCGGCCGGGTCTCATCTTTGTCGGAGTCGTACAGACGCGTCTCCTGCACCACCGTGCCGCCGCTTTCCAGCAGTTCGATCTGCCGCGCGGCCTCGTAGAGAATCGCCTTCTCGACGAAACGGAAGGAATTCAGGTTCTTGATCTCGGCCCGCGTGCCGAACTTCTCGCGGCCGCGCGGCCGCACCGACACGTTCGCGTCGCAGCGGAACGATCCCTCCTGCATGTTGCCGTCGCAAATTTCCAGGTACCGCACCAAGGTATGCACCTTCTTCATGTAGGCCACCGCCTCCTTGGCGGAGCGCATGTCGGGCTCGGAGACGATTTCGAGCAGCGGCGTGCCGGCGCGATTCAGATCGATGCCCGTGGCGTGCGCCAGGCCTTCGTGCAGGGACTTGCCGGCGTCCTCCTCCAGATGCGCCCGCGTCACCCCGATGCTCTTGACCGTGCCGTCCTCGAGCATCACCGCGAGCTTGCCCTGCTTGACCACCGGCAGTTCGTACTGACTGATTTGATAGCCCTTGGGCAGATCGGGATAGAAGTAATTCTTGCGGGCGAACACCGAATGGCGTGCCACCGTGGCGCCGATGCTGAGTCCGAACTTCACGGCCATGCGCACCGCCTCGCCATTGAGGACCGGGAGCACGCCGGGATACGCCAGATCGACCAAGTCGGCCTGGCTGTTGGGCGCCGCACCATAAGCGGTCGCGCTGCCCGAGAAAATCTTCGATTTCGTGGCGAGCTGCGCGTGAATTTCCAGGCCGATGACCAATTCCCAGTCGGACATCTAGTCGTACCCGCGCGGCGAGCGGCGGTGCCAGGCCGTCGCCTCTTGAAACCGGTGTGCCGCATTCAGGAGCTTCGCTTCGGAGAAATGCGGGCCGATGAGCTGCAGCCCCATCGGCAATTCGTCGACGAAGCCGCACGGCACGGAGAGTCCCGGCAGTCCCGCGAGATTGGCACCGATGGTGTAGATGTCGTTCAGATACATGGTGACCGGATCGTCGATCTTGGCGCCAATGTCGAATGCCGGCGTGGGCGTGGTGGGTCCGATCAACAGATCGACCCGGGCGAAGGCCGCGCGAAATTCATCGGTGATCAGCCGCCGCACCTTCTGCGCCTGCAGATAGTAGGCATCGAAATAGCCGGCCGACAGCACATACGTGCCGGTCATGATGCGGCGCTTGACCTCGGCGCCGAACCCCTCGCCGCGCGACCGTGTATACAGATCGAGCAGATCCTTCGGGTTCTCGCAACGGTAGCCGTAGCGCACGCCGTCGAAGCGCGACAAGTTCGAGGAGCATTCGGCAGGCGCCACCACGTAGTACGTGGGCACCGACAACGGCAGGTGCGGCAGGCTGACCTCCACCGTCTCTGCGCCGAGACTGCGGTACACCTTGAGCGCATCGTGAATCAACGCCGCGTTTCGCGCCTCGAGTCCTTCAAAGAACTCCTGCAACAGCCCGATCTTGAGGCCGGTGAGCGGTGCGCCCAGGGTGGCGGAGTAATCGGGCACCGGCGCATCGATGCTGGTCGAATCCTTGGGATCGAAGCCCGCCATGGCACCCAGAACCACGGCCGCGTCCGCCGCGCTGTGCGCGAACACGCCGGCCTGATCGAGGCTCGAGGCGAAGGCGACCATCCCGTAGCGCGACACCCGCCCATAGGTCGGCTTGATGCCGGTCACGCCGGTCAGTGCCGCCGGCTGCCGGATGGATCCACCGGTGTCGGTGCCGGTGGCGAAAGGCGCCAGCCGCGCGGCGGTCGCGGCCGCCGAACCGCCCGAAGAGCCGCCCGGAACCTTGGAGGTGTCCCAGGGATTCTTCACCGGGCCGTAGTAGCTCGTCTCGTTGGAGGAGCCCATGGCAAATTCGTCCATATTGGCCTTGCCGAGCATCACGGCGCCGGCATCCTTCAGGCGGGTCACCACGGTGGCATCGTAGGGCGCTATGAAGTTGTCCAGCATGCGCGAGCCGCAGCTGGTGCGCACCCCGTCGGTGCAAAAAATATCTTTATGAATGAGGGGGATGCCGAGCAGGGGGCCGGTCTCGCCGGCGGCGCGCCGGGCATCGGCGGCGGCGGCGTGCGACACCGCCCGTTCGCCGTCCAGCGTGATGAGCGCATTCAGCGCCGGGTTCAAGCGCTCGATCCGCGCCAGGAAATGCCGGACCAGTTCAACGCTCGAAATCTCGCCCGAGTTCAAGCTGCGGCCGAGCTCGCCGATCGACAGGGTGTGCCACATGATCGGAGCTACTCGATGACTCGAGGCACGACGTACAAGGCGGCCTGGATGGCCGGCGCATTGGCCTGGTACTTCTCGTGATGATCGCTTTCCGCTACCACGTCGGGGCGCAGTCTCTGATGCAGGTCTTGCATGGGATGAGCCATCGGCAGCACGCCGCCGAGCTCGGCGCGCGAGAGTTCGGTGACGAAATCGACGATGCTCGACAGGCTGGTGACGTAGACCGGCATCTCATCTTCGGTGATCGACAGACGTGCGAGGAGTGCGATCTTTTCGACGTCTTGACGAGTCAGGCTCATAGGATTGGCCAGAAGTGCGTGCCATCTCACGCAAAATAAGCCCCACGAATGATACACGTTACCTTGCTGAATGTCCCATCGGTTGTTACATTACCCGAACTTTTTTTTAGCCCCTTTTTGCAAGCAAAAATATCCCATGTTCAAACGCCTTAGAGGTTATTTCTCCAATGACCTCTCAATCGATCTTGGAACCGCGAATACGCTGATTTACGTCCGCGAGCGCGGCATCGTTCTCAATGAGCCGTCGGTGGTCGCTGTGCAGGACGAACCCACCCGTGGCGGCAAGATAATCGTCGCGGTCGGGGTCGAGGCCAAGAACATGCTGGGCCGCACCCCCGGCCACATCACCGCGGTGCGGCCGATGAAGGACGGGGTCATTGCGGACTTCACCTATACCGAAAAGATGCTGCAGTACTTCATCAAGAAGGTCCACGGCAATCGCTTCTTGAGCCCGAGCCCGCGGGTGCTGGTATGCGTTCCCTTTGGTTCCACTCAAGTGGAGCGGCGCGCCATCAAGGAATCGGCCGAAGGAGCCGGCGCGCGCAGCGTGGACATCGTCCCTGAACCGATGGCTGCGGCGGTGGGCGCCGGCCTTCCCGTTCAGGAGGCCCGCGGCTCGATGGTGCTCGACATCGGCGGCGGCACCTCCGAGGTGGCGGTCATTTCGCTCAACGGCATCGTCTACGCAGCGAGCGTGCGCATCGGCGGCGACAAGTTCGACGAGGCCATCACCAACTATGTGCGGCGCAACTACGGCATCTTGATCGGTGAAGCCACCGCCGAGCGGATCAAGCTCGAAATCGGATCCGCGTATCCCGGCCAGACGGTGCGCGAGATTTCAGTCAAGGGCCGCAATTTATCCGAAGGCGTGCCGCGCAGCTTCACGCTGAACTCCAACGAAATTCTCGAGGCGCTGCAGGAGCCGCTGCAAGGCATCGTGGGCGCGGTCAAACAAGCGCTCGAACAGACACCACCCGAACTCGGCGCCGACGTTGCCGAACGCGGCATCGTGCTGACCGGAGGCGGCGCGCTGCTGCGCGACGTCGATAAACTCCTCATGGAAGAAACCGGCCTGCCTGTAGTGGTTGCGGACGATCCGCTGACCTGCGTCGCGCGCGGCGGCGGTCGGATCCTCGAACTCACTGAGGAACACGGACCGGGCATTTTCGGACTGGAGTAATGCAAGCGGGACGGCGAGCAGCCTGCCTGAGCAATCCGCGCGAGCCGCTTCGCCTTCGGCAGGGAGCGGATGCAAGGCGCGAGGGATGGCTGACCTGTGGTCGCGTTTCGTAACACCGACCCTTCCGGCCGGACCACAGGACTGCTGGTACGCTGCGTGCTGTATTCCCTGCTGGCTCTGGGCTTGATCATCGTCGACAAGCGCTACGATCATCTCGGCAGGATTCGCCGGCTGCTGTCGATCGTGGCCTATCCGGTGCAGATCGCCGTCGCGAGTCCCTTCGAGGGATGGGACTGGTTTCGCGAGAGCGTGACGACGCGCGATGCGCTGCGCGCCGACAAGGCGAAACTGGAGGCGGAACTGCGTCTGGCGCAGTTCCATCTGCAGCGCTACGAGGCGCTCGAGGCCGAGAGTCAACGGCTGCGTGCGCTGCGCGACGCCACCCGGGACGTGACCGATCGCTTCGTGATCGGCAACGTGATGGATGTTGATTTGGACGCGTTCCGCGAGCGGGTACTGGTCGACAAGGGCGCCCAGGACGGCGTGTTCGTCGGGCAGGCGGTACTCGACGCCGGCGGCGTCTTCGGACAGGTTGCCCGCGTCGGCCAACTGACCGCCGAGGTGATCCTGCTGAGCGACGCGACGCACGCGATCCCGGTGCAGGTGAACCGCAATGGATTGCGCACCGTCGCCGTCGGCACCGGCGACATGAGCCGTCTGAAGCTGCCGTACCTGCCGACCAGCGCGGATGTGATCGTCGGCGACCTGTTGGTGACGTCGGGCCTCGGCGGCGGTTTTCCGCCCGGCTACCCGGTGGGCACGGTGGCGGAGGTCAAGCGCGATCCCGCCCAGTCGCTCGCCGAGGTCGAGGTCAAACCGGCGGCGGCGCTCGATCGATCGCGCGAACTCATGTTCGTTTGGCTGAAGCCGCAGCCTGCCGCTCCCGCGGCCACGCCGGCCGCCCCCCCTGCGGCCGCGCACACTGCTGCGGCCGGGCCGGCGCCCGGGTCAGCACCGGTGGCCACAGCGGCGGCCGCGGCGGCGCGCGCCGCGAGCGCGGCCGCCCCGTCCGCCCCGCCCGCCCCGGCGGCCTCCGCGGCGGGAGCGAACGACGAATGATGCGCGACACCCGACTGCGCCGCTTGCCCATGGCGCTCTCCGCGCTGGTCGCGCTGGCACTCGCGGTACTGCCTCTGCCGACGGCTCTCGACCCGTTCCGGCCGGATTTTCTGGTGCTGGTGGTCTTTTATTGGTCGATCGAGTCGCCGCGCGCCGGCGGCCTCACCCTCGCCTTCGTCGCGGGGATCGCGCTCGACGTCATCAAGGGAGTGGTGCTCGGCCAGCACGCGCTCGCGCTCACCTTGATGTCTGCCTGGGCCACGCACCTGCGCCTGCGGCTGCGCGTGTTCTCCATGGTGTCGCAATGCCTGACGATCTTCGCGCTGTTGACCGGCTACCAATTCGTATTGTTCTGGATCGACGGCGCGACCGGCAATCCCGTCACCACCTTCGGCCGTTGGCTGGCGCCGGTGATCGGCGCGCTGTTGTGGCCGCTGCTGACCGCCCTGTTGGGGCACTTGCATGAGCGCTGAGCGGAGTACCAATGATATCCGATGACTTCGCACCGTCCCGTACCCGCCGCACGCTGTCCGCCGGCACCCGCACGCTGCGGGCGCTGGGGTTGGACGGCCCGCTGACCGGTGTGCTCGCCATCATCGTGGTGATCGGCATCCTGGTGGTGTACAGCGCGTCCGGTCAGAACTGGAAGATGGTGGACCACCACCTGGTGAACATCGGCATCGCGGTGACCGCGTTGCTGGCGCTCGCCAAGCTCGCGACCCCGCAGTACCTGCGGCTGTTTGCGCCGATTGCCTACCTCATCGGAGTGACGCTGTTGATCGTGGTGGATGTGACCGGCCACATCGGCAAGGGCGCGCAACGCTGGCTCGACATCGGTTTCATGCGCTTCCAGCCCTCGGAAATCATGAAATTGGCGGTGCCGATGCTGTGCGCGTGGTACATGCACGACCGTCCGCTGCCGCCGACCTTCAAGGACCTCATCATCATGGGCATCATCATCGCGATCCCGACCGCGATGATCGTCACGCAGCCCGATCTCGGCACCGCCCTGTTGATCGCCGCCTCCGGACTCATCGTCATGTTGCTCGCCGGCCTGCAGATCCAGATCATTCTGATATCGATTCCGCTGCTCGGCGGTGCGGCCTGGGCCGGCTGGCATTTCATTCACGACTACCAGCGCCAGCGCATTCTGACCTTCCTGAACCCCGAGAACGATCGGCTCGGCGCGGGTTACCACATCATTCAGTCGCAGATCGCCATCGGCTCGGGCGGCGTGTTCGGCAAGGGCTACATGAACGGCAGCCAGGCGCAGCTCGAATTCCTGCCGGAGCGCTCGACCGACTTCATCTTTGCGGTCATCGGCGAGGAGTTCGGCCTGCTCGGTCAGCTGCTGATCTTGTCGTTGTACGGCGTGGTCATCGGGCGCGCCTTGTATCTCGCGATGCAGGGGCAGGATACTTTTTCGCGCCTGACCGGCGGCGCCATCGCGCTCAGCTTCTTTGTCTATGTGTTCGTCAATTCCGGGATGGTGAGCGGCATTTTGCCGGTGGTCGGGGTGCCGCTGCCGCTCATCAGTTACGGCGGCACGTCGATGGTCACATTGCTGGCCGGCTTCGGCATCCTCATGTCGCTGCATTCGCATCGCAAACTGATCGGATCCTAGCCGGCACAACTCATGAACACTCAACCCATTTGTGCACGGAAGCCGGATTTGAGCGATATTTTCCGCTCCCGCTCCCGCTCCCGCTCCCGGTCTTTCGCTGCCGCCTTGTGTCTCTGCGCCGCGCTGCTCTGCGCGGCCGCCGATCGCGCCGCGGCGCTCGACGTGAAGCGCCCCGACGTCAAGGAGTTCATCGACCACATGGCCGACACGTCGTCCTTCAGCAAGCATCAATTGCGCAAGCTGTTGAAGGCGGCGAATTCTCAGCCGGCGATCATCGAGGCGATGGACCGTCCCGCCGAGAAAGCCAAGCCCTGGTTCGAATACCGGCCGATCTTCGTCACCGACCGGCGCATCCGCGAGGGCGTCGATTTCTGGATGGCGCACCGCCAGGCGCTCGATCAGGCGAGCGTGCGCAGCGGCGTCGCCCCCGAGTATCTGGCGGCGATCCTCGGCGTCGAGACCTACTATGGACGGCTCACCGGCTCTTACCGCGTACTCGATGCACTCGCCACCCTGGCGTTCGATTATCCGGCACGCGCGAAGTTTTTCCGCGACGAGCTCGAACAGTTCCTGCTGCTGACCCGCGACGCCCGCCTCGACCCGTTGAGCGTCAAGGGCTCCTATGCCGGTGCGATGGGCGCGCCGCAATTCATGCCGTCCAACTATCGCCGCTACGCCGTCGATGCCGATGCGGACGGGCGCATCGACCTGTGGAGCAATTGGCCCGACGTGTGCGCGAGCGTCGGCAATTATCTGAAGGAACATGGCTGGAACGCCGGCGAGCCGGTGCTGAGCGAGGCCAGCGTCACGCCCGACAAGCCGGCCGACCTGGATGGGCGCAAGCTGGCGTTGTCGGAGACCGTGGGATCGCTGCGCACCAAGGGCGTGAGTTTCGACGCGGCGTTGGCGGACGACGCGCCCGCCCTGCTGATCGCAGAGGACGACGCCGACGGCACCCACTGGCGCGTCGGCTACAACAATTTCTATGTGATCACCCGCTACAACCACAGTGCGCTGTATGCCATGGCCGTGTACGAACTGGCGGCGGCGGTCAAGCAACGCATCCTGCTGCTCGACGCCGAGGCAGCTGCGTCCCAGGCAGCTGCGTCCCAGGCAGCTGCGTCCCAGGCAGCCGCGTCCCAGGCAGCTGCGTCCCAGGCAGCCGCGTCGGAAGCCGCCGCGAACGAGCGCGCGCTGCCGCCGGCCGCACCGCTCGTAAACGCGCCACAGTCCGCCGCGCTACCCTCGGCCGTGCCAGCGTCGGGCGCAGCGCAGTCGGCCGCAGCGCAGCCCGCCGCACCGCTGTCCTCCGCGACGCGGTCCGCCGCGCCACCGTCGGCCGCTCCGCTGTCGGCCGCGCAGCAATGACGCGGCGCTGCGCACGAGCCGCCGCGCTTGGGCTGGCTTTGGCGCTTGGGCTCGCGGCCTGCCGCACCGCCCCGCCCGCACCGCCCCCCACACCCGCCGTTCCCGCCGCGAAGCCCGTGCCGCCGACGGTCGCGGTCCCCGACGTCATTCCGCGCGTCGAACCGCGTTCACGCTACGGCAACCCGGCGTACTACGACGTGCTCGGCAAGCGCTACTACGTGCTGTCGTCCAGCGTCGGCTACTGGGAACGCGGAGTGGCGTCATGGTACGGACCGGGATTCGACAAGGTTCGCACCTCGACCGGCGAAATGTACGACATGTACGGGATGACCGCGGCCCACAAGACGTTGCCGCTGCCTGCGTACGTGCAGGTCACGAATTTGCAGAACGGGCGCAGCGTGATCGTCCGTGTCAACGACCGGGGTCCTTTCGTCGACAATCGCATCATCGATCTGTCGTACACCGCAGCGTCCCGGCTCGACATGCTGCGCGAGGGCACCGCCATCGTCGACGTGCGCAGCGTCGACCCTTCCTTCGCGGCCCCGGCCTCCGCCGCAGTTGCCGCGCCTGCCCCGCAGCTTGCAGCGGGCGCGTCGCCCCCTGCGGCCGCGACACCCGGCGCACTGTCCGCCGCACCGCCCACCGCCAACGCGCAATCAACCGTCGCCGCGCCGCCCACGGG
>Ga0209611_10014055_pt1 | contig 10815 bp, 7 predicted proteins | sample S1TSphgellanicum_3_FD_187693 | JGI IMG/M metagenome (GOLD analysis project Ga0209611, IMG submission 187693) | Host-associated microbial communities from peat moss isolated from Minnesota, USA - S1T2_Fc - Sphagnum magellanicum MG (SPAdes) (version 2) | ecosystem: Host-associated > Plants > Peat...
AGCAGCAATGGTCTTGTTTTAGGGTTTGTTACCGGGAGCAATGTAGCCATAAGAGCCTGCAACTGCGGACATGGACTCGCCCTTCAATGTCGTAATGGTGGTGGTTTCCAGGACGCGAGCAAGCCCGAAGTCAGCAACGTGCGGCTCGTAATCGGCATCAAGGAGTATGTTGTTGGACTTCACATCACGGTGCACAATCTGTGGCAGACAGTCGTGGTGCAAGTACTCCAAACCCTAAAACACCACAAAAACAAAAACATGTCCCATCCCTCTCTGCATAAGAGTTGTGCAGCAGATCGATCCAGTACTCCGCGCCGCGACATACATACAGCAACGGAGAAAAAAACATGGGTCGTGAAGATCTCGACGAGCAAGTCTCATTTAGGGTTCAGGGGTTAGCTACCACCTGCGCTGCGCCGAGTGCAATCTTGTAGCGCATAGCCCAGTCCAAAGTGCCGCCTTTGGTGCTGTGCAGGATGTCACCCAAGCTGCCGTTGGGCATGTACTCGTAGACGAGCAGGTTTGATTCCTCGTTGGAGCAACAGCACAAGAGCTTGACGATGTTCCGGTGACGGATTTTCCCTAAAGTCTCTACCTGCATGGCATTGCATTCATGACCCCCCAAAGAAAGAAAGAAACAAAGATCAGAATAACATACATGATCACAGAATTTCTACAACTCGCAAGCTACAGTGTATCCATCGAACTTTGTGTGAATACTCGGAAGAAGCAGCTGCGATTGCGCATCGAGGATCGGATTCTGTTGCAAGAGTGATGATGAAGAATGTAACCTAGGAAGAGTTCGGAACTGATTATCAGCTGAGCTCCTGCATGGCGCCTACAGTCGAGAATTATTACCTCAGCTTTGAATCCGTGATCGTGTACTGCTGCATGATCGCCTGCAGGTTTGCTCTCACCCCATCCCAGCTTCTTGACAGCCACGGCTTGGCCGTTGCCAAGAACAGCCTTGTAGACTTTGCCGGATCCACCGCTTCCGATGACATTGTCGGGATCATTGCAGAATTCCGCTATCTCGTAGTCCCGCACTACCATCTTGTGGAAGGAAGTCAGTTGCCACGAGGCACCAAGTCCCTTGCAGCGTTCCTCCTGGAAGGTTTTGTACCTGCGGTAAAACCAGCAGGAACCGACCACGAGTATGATCGTCGCCGCAACAAAAGCCCCCACCACTACAAACACCATGGGTGCTCCTCCTCCTCCTCCATTGCTAGACTTGCTGCTGCTCGTCGCTGCAGCAGGTTGCAGGCTGCTACCTCCTCCTGCACATGTCGTCGAGTCGCCGCTGCTGCTACCCTCTTCGCACAAATCAGGATTTCCTTTGACATTTGCGACATCGAAAAGACCCGACGGCAACACACCAGAAAGATTGTTGTAGGAGAGGTCGAGATTCTCGAGTGGCAAACTGCTGAGCACTGCTGGGACATCACCGCTGAGACTATTGTGCGAAAGGTCGAGGACTGTGAGGCTGATTAGCTCGCCAAGCTCACTGGGAATCTCCCCGGAGAGGAGATTCGTAGAGAGGTTGAGAGTGCTGAGCTGCGTACAGTTGCCGAGTGTTGCTGGGATCAACCCAGTGAAGCTATTCTGACTGAGATCAAGCCCATTGAGTTGAGAAAGATTGCTAATCTCTGGAGGGATGAAACCCGAGAGCTTGTTGTCCGATGCAACCAGCTTTTGCATGAGAAGAAGCTTGCCGATTTCTTGCGGAAGCGGACCTGAGAACCCATTGCTAGAGATGTCGAGAGTGGCTAACTGGGAAGCGAATCCGATGCTGGAAGCAGCTATGCTTCCGTTGAAGAAATTGTTGTTGACTGTGAGAATCTGCATCTGGGGTGCACCCCAAAGACCATCGGGAATGGGACCCCACAGTCGATTCTTCTCGAAACGCACGCGAATGAGACTGCTGCAGTTGCCATACACATCAGGGATAACACCCGAGAACATATTCTCGAAGAAGATGAGCTGATTCAACTGCTGTCCATCGCAAAGATGCGCCGGAACAGCTCCTGAAAGCAGATTCGTCGACACATCGAAGCGGACAAGCTTGCTATTCACACCCAAATTCTCGGGAATATTTCCAGTGAAGCGGTTGTCGAAGAGGACAAACTCCGTCAACTCCGGAAGCTCAGCCATACCCGATGGTATGGACCCATTGAACGCATTCTGCCAGACATGGAAGCTCGACAGGTTTGTCAAATTGGCGATGGACTCTGGCACACACCCACTCAACTGATTCTGCGACACATCCATCAGCGACAAGCTCTTGAGGTTTCCAATGGTGACAGGAAGCTCTCCAGACAACTGGTTGGAGTAGAGCTCCATCACTTCCAGCTGCTTAAGCTCCATCAGACTCAAAGGAATGGATCCTGTGAGCTGATTCTGCGACAAATCCAAGTTTCTCAGCTCTGTCAAGTTCAGGAAAACACTCTCAGGTATGCTCCCGGAGAGAGAGTTCTCGTTTAAGTACAGAGTCTCAAGAGCCCCCAAGCTGCCCAGGAAGTCTGGAATGGTGCCAGTAATGTTGCAAACTGCGAGATCCAGGTAGTGTAAGCTGGGCATCAAGCGGATCCAGTCTGGGATGGGTCCTTGCGTGAAGTTGCTGGAGCTCAGGTCCAGGATTTGGAGCTTGGTGAGATTGGCAAACCAAGAGGGCACAGGTGCAACTGTGAAATCGGCAAGTCCCAGATGGATTTCTATCAGGTTTGTGAGCTTGCCAAGGCTGGATGGCAACAACCCAGATAGATTTGCTGCTTGCAGATTCAGCCGCTGTAGCTTGGGTAAATCTCCAAATGTATCAGGAATGGGTCCTGCAAAGCTTGAGTAGGAAAGATCCAGAATTTCCAGATTTGTCAGCTGTGAAATGCTTGTGGGTAATGGACCACCCATGTATGTCTGACTCAGATTTAAGCTCACTAATTTGCTGCAGTCAAGCAAATCCAGAGGAAAGGAGCCTGCCAGACTTGTGTTTCCCAAGTCCAAAGTTGTGAGATTCTTCAGCTGCCCTGCAAAAGCAAGCAGTCAAAAGCACAAGCCCCCACCACCCCACACACACACACACAAAGTTCAGTGTCAATCCCACCAAGTCTTTGTAACTCTCAATCTTTGTGGCCAGCTGACTATATTGTGAATGTACCCATCTGCACTATTAGTTTTCAAGCAGTTTTTGTGGTGTGCTATATTGTGAATGTAACCCATCTGCACTATATTTGAGCCAGTTTTTGTGATAAATTATACTGTGAATGTACCCCCCCATCTGTGCAATTTTAAAATGGTATTCAAAGAATTTTTCAACTTAGAGGAGGGATGCAATCACTGCTAACCAAAGAGAGACCAGAATTAGGGCTGGTAAAATTTATTTATGTGGAAAGATATGCTTCAACAGCCTTAGATTTCCCTCACTTTTGACAGCTAATTTTCAGATGAAACTGGACTCAAATGGGTCAGTATGTGACTTGAGAAAGCTTTGTACATCATCAAAGTTGTCAAATTCCCAGAGAAAAAGTATGACAAGCAGGAACCAACAACAAGGAGGAGGGTCCTTCAGTGCTCTTTGCACTTTTGTAACATAAAACAAGAACAAAGCAGCAGTACATATTTGGCCCCCAATATAAAAAGTTCATTACTTAGCTCTACTTAAACAGCTCAGAACAACCAAACAGATCAAGAGAAGTCAAAAGGGAAAGAATGAAAGGCACCACCAACTGTAGCAGTCTCTTGACCACTCCCCTTAGCAACCAGTTCACCCACCCTCAGCTGGAAAAAAAATACAATTGCTTGAAAAGAGATTTATTAGAATTTATTTGGAGTTTCAATACATTACTGGGTTTAGACATCATGATTTTGGAATATCTTGCTTTTCGTGATTGGCAGAGAAAACTAGTTCAAAATTACATTTATATGGGAAAAATGAAGCAAAAGGAGTGCCTCCAAGAAAAAAAAATAAAAATCCATAAATTTGAATGCGCAAATCCAACACCCATGTTGATTAATTTTCCTAGTGAGTACAATTTTACTGGAAAAAGAATAAGAAAACCCAAATTAAAAAAAGCTGGTTAAAATGGTGAGTGTGACAAAAAGCTTTGTCACATGAGAACAATCATGTCCAGCTTCTGAAACAGGACAAAAGATGGGCCACCAACACCAACAGTAATAATTTATGGGAAGAAGGCCTCAGCCATGATACTAACTAGTTAGCTCAACAAAAGCATAAAGGAGGAAACAGATTCCAGTCACCAAACAAAAACATAAAAGCAAGATTTAAGAGATGACCAAAAAAACCAAGAAACAAAGAGACCGATCTGATATGCTTTTTAAAAAGGAAAATTTACAAAAACTCAAAGAGGAAGACAAAAGAGAAAACAATAACAATAAAAAAAAAGACTTCAAGAATATGAAGCTTCCTAAAAAATTGCTTCTAAAAAATGAAGAACTTTTGATTTTAAAAAACCCCAAGATGCAGCATGCTTCCAATAAATTGCTAATTCTCAAAGATGGGATGATAAAATATTATGAAGACTTTTGAGCAAACCTCAAGATGCAATTTGTTTCCAACAAATTGATTAGACTTTAAAGATGGGATGATCTGAAAATATGAAGACAAGTTTTGATCAAACCTCAAAGATGCAATTTGTTTCCAACAAATTGCTTTGACTCAAAGATGGGATGATGATCTGAAAATATGAAGAGAAGTTTTGATCATTTAAACCTCAAGATGCAATTTTTTTTTTCCAATAAATTTCTTAGACTCTTGAAGATGGGATGATCTGAAAAAATATAAAGACATTATTGGTTTTGATCAAAATCTTGAAAGCCAAAAAGCCATGTGAGAGAGATTTTAGGTTAGACATGGCATTGGGAACTTGAAAGGGTCCAAGCTTGGCAAAGAGAGGTGTTGGAGAAGAGTGTATGTAGTATGAAGAAGAAGAAGAAGAAGTTAGAAGAAGAAGTTCAATGGATTTCAGAGGCTTTTTTGTTGAACTTACCCAGTACATCTTGTGGAACTTGGCCTGCGATAGGGAAATTTGAGAGATTGATGGCAGTCACCCAGTTTCCTGTGCATGTGACTCCTGTCCAGTTGCAAGGAAGCACATCTGTATCCACCCAGTTTGCAAGCAGATTGTAATCATCTGTTATGTTTCCCTTGAACTGCAACAGCGCTTCACCCTCCTGTGACAATCCATGTACTGCAGATCTAGTAGTGTGAAGCCAAAGCCCCTGGAGCAGTAACAGCACATATACTTTGTCTTGTAAATGTCTCCAAGTCTTCCACAGTAGCAGCTTGTTCATGTCCATGGTCTAGTTGCTTGATCAAATTCTGCTTCCAAAGTTGTAACAAAATTTCACAAAGCCTGCTCAAGTATTATAGAGAGCTTGCTAGATTCGACTCAGGCCAGCAGCTTCAACATTGAAAGATTCTCGCTGGATTTTTGTTGGAGACAGATCTTGAGAGTAGTACTGTACTTCCCAAGTTCTGATCTGTTTCCTCTGGTGACCCCTGCTGCAAGTGATTGCATCTAATCTCCACAACACCCACAAACCCCAATTCTATAAAATCCATCACTATTCATGATCCGAGCAATCCTGATCTCCTCACCTGCAAACAAGTACGTGCTTTTGATCGATCTGATGCAGAGCTTATAGATCTTGATCTCTGCATGCAGCAGCTAGCTAGCTAGTACGAGGACGTAACTTCAAGAAAACAAAGACAGAATAACAAAGCGAGACTTTGGAAAGCAGGAAGTGGAGCTGGAACCGAGCTGTTTCGATCGATCCCATGGCCAGTCAGCCAGGCGATTCATCAATGGACTTGGCATCAGACTTCTACAGTATTTCCTGCGGAATATACCCGTGTTGAGCAGCTAGCTCGACTGGGTGTCGTGTGTGTGTGTGTGTGTGTGTGTGGAGAAATGAATGCAGTAGATGAGCTAATGACTAGAAAGAGAAAAAAAGACTGAAAACTAAAATTTACTTGCAGCAGTATGCATGAGCTTCAGATCAAAGCTGATCGGGGACAGCAAAACTCCTCTAGTCCAGCTCCCTTGCTGCGGGAGGATCAGGACACGCTCACTTCCTCCTTAGATGATCAGATGAATCACAAAAACAAAAAACACAACCAGCACGTGAAGGTGGTGAGGTTGCAGGAGGCCAGGGGTAGTGAATGCAGCTGCAAGCACTTTTTCCCAAGTCGAACTAGGTGACAAACTGATTAATTCTCTGGCAACCAAACCAAACAACCAACCGACCACATCGATAGACAACGGCAGCAGCAGACATGAGCAGCCAGAGATTACAACACTATTGTTAATGTGATTCTCCTCCTCCTCCTCCTTTTCCTGCTGCTGCTGGTCCTCCTCCTCTTCCTCCCTCTCTCTGTAGTAATACTACAGCTGCTGCTGCATCATGATCAGCTTCTCTCAATACTGCTTTCTCATCAAATGGGGTTTTTTTCTGGGGTTCTTTTTTTTCTTGTAAAGCTGGAGACACCGACGCAACATAGACATCATAGCGCACTAGTGATGATCATGCTGGAAGGATCTGGATCTGAGTAACAAAAACCCAAAAAGACAAAAAAGAAAAAACCCAGGACGCGAGCAGCCGCAACTCCATCGCCGGCGTTTCCGGAAGAGACAGACACAAACAGAATAAGACCAAGAAGACGACGAAGAAGAAGAAGAAGAAGAAGAAAGCAGACGCCAGCGGTCGCCCTCTAACTAAGGTTACGATTCTAACTCAGGTTTCAAATGATCACTGAATTCACCAACCGCTGGACCCGACCGGACCACATAAGTGGCTATTGACAGGCGGGTATTACCCAACATATTGATAACCTAGAAACTGCCACTCAAATTTGTCTGGTATTGATAACCTAACTGGCATCCAATATTAAATTTATTATTATTTCAAAAAAAACACCTTCCTGGCGGTTATGAAAAAATCAAATAACCGGACACACTGGACTGGGACCACTTTGGTTGCAAACCTTAATATTCTAACTATGGTTTCAAGAGCTCACTTGCACCATAGCCCGGAATGGACCACTTTGGTCGGATAGGTACCTTAAAAGGTATTTATTCTAAGGTTTTTATAAAACTCACTTTCACAATAGCCTAGACCACTTTGGTTGCAAACCTTGGTATTTTCATTAAGGTTTGAAAAGCTCACTTTCACCACCACAATCCGGACCACTTTCACCATAGCCTGGTCCACTTTGGTTGCAAACCTTAATGTTCTAACCAAGGCTTTGTGAAAGCTCACTTCAACCACCATAGCCTAGACCACTTTGGTTGCAAAACCTCAATAAACTTTCTTACTCAAGGTTTTAAGATTTCACTTTGTTTGGTGCTCTTGTTCCTTCCTTTCAGCACAAAGAGTAATGGATTTTTATTTGCTCAAAAGAAGTCACTTACACTTGTTTATGAAATTTTGAATTTATGAAAGTTTCAAAAATAAGTTATTTTGATTTTGGATTTTGGATGTGTTTTTTGACATCATAATTCATGAGTTCAAAATCAGGTATCTATTATTATTATTATTATTATTATTATTATTATTATTTCTTTTGGGACTTCTTTTTCTTGACATCTTGAGTTCAAAGTAAGGAATTTTTACCTATTTAGGAAATAGATTTATACTTAAAAAGTAAATTAGGCTTACAAGTTTTTCAAACGAACTTCCATGAAAGAATAACCATCTTAAGTTTTTATTTTATTTATTTATTAACTTTTTCTATATCTATCAATTGATAAATTTTTATCATATTCATTTGATACAATGTGTCAATAAATATTTACATTACATTCACCCCATTTATAAGTAAATACGGAGCCAGTAAAGTAGTGTAATTTAGGATTGTAAGCTTGATCATGCCTTTCCTCCTTAAAATTTGGCCTTAATTTTTAGAGAGCCATGATCCATCCAAGGTACCCATAAAGAGATTATGGGTACTTGGATTTCATGCAAATAATAATTTTGAGTAAGAAATATATGGGATGGTTTTGTTCTTGATTATAAATATTCTCCCATTCGATTATATGACCAGATCAGGGTTTTTGTTTCTTTTTTCCCCCCATTTTGTGATACTGAAAATTTGGAGATTTTTTCCCCAAAATTATTTTTTAAAGAAATTTACACTAGGAAAAAAAATTCAATTCTTTTGGGTCAAAATAACAACAAAATTTTCCAGGAGAAGAAAAGCTGGACCAGACCATGGTTGATGATATGGTCACCACAGAATGGATAAGTGACATATGATAGAAATTGTTCCAAAGTGATGAAATATTTTGAGCCATGATGATGACACGTGAGATGTGTGCAACCAATTATCAAGTCCATTAGTAGTACATGGCATGCAAAAAGCAACAAGAAGAAGCACACTAATAAGGAGGGGGGGGTGGGAACCCAGATGCTCCGGTGCAAATGATTGATCACTTTGCAAATGCAAGGGGCAAAAGGGACCCTTTGATACACTCCGGAATATTGGTTCGTGTGTATGCTCACGACAATTATTTACAAAACCCAATTGGGAAAACTCCTAAAAACACATCAAGAAATTATTAGTCTTTGTAGCTTATGTATGTTATACCTAGTGAGTACTAACCTAACCATGTTATGCCTTAGGTAAGAGATGTCAGTTTGCTTGGTATGCTTGTTACTCTGCTATGTATTTTTGACATCGTGTGTTGTGTTCAAGTTGGAATTTGTTGTTTGGACATTTGGAACTGTGCAACTTTTGAAATCATGTGTGGACAACTTGGGTTCAACAACTACAATGAATTCAATAGCTTCCACTCCTGATATCAAAAGTGTAAAATTTTTAAACTAAATAGAACCAAAAAAGAAAGTGGAAAAGGCAACCTGGAAGTGGGCCTAAGCATAATAACAAGGATAGTAGTAGATAATCCATTATTGGTATGGACAACAATAATACCCACCAAATAGGAGAATGCAACCAGTGTTTGGTGGCTACACTTTTGGTGAATTAGAACGAACTGCATGTTCTAGTTTGAGTCAGTAGAATCTGAACTGGTAAGGACCCTGAACTGGGAACGTGACATAAATTTTGGAACCACTTTGAGACTAGAAAGCAATAGTGCACAAAATTCCATGAAACCAGAACTGGAACTGAACCCAAGTTATTGGTGTCAAGTGCCAACCGTGGAATGCGACTGCACTGATGATTCACTAAGGAGCAAACACAGAGAGAACCAATAATGCAAAGAACCATAACTAGAACCAATGCACAGAAGAACCATCACTGGAACCCGAATCAATCAATCCGCAACCAGATCCAAACCAGACCCACTTTTGAAATTTTGTGAAGAACCAAACTAGATCAAGAGAAGCTGGAAGTTCCTCTTTACTAGGCAGGAACATCTAATACCAGATTTAACCCATTATTAGAGTGATGATGAGCAGCCTGCAAAAGAGATTTATGCATGAAAATTGTGGAGGGTGGTAAAGTATCACTTTACTTCTTCTTTAAGTCTCTAATTCTATTGAAAGAAGTGGTTAACAAATTGCAAACAGGGGAAGGATGCTAATATAATAGCCTAGCTGATCCGTGGATAATGTTGCATTAGGTAATCGATGAAATTGTGTCAAGCAATCCATGTTACCTACCTACCTTGACCTGATCTCCATGAAAACTTGACTGAGTTGTTGTACAGAGAGAAGAAGTAAAGAGGGGTCACACTTATTTCACCAGAAAAGTGCACAAGTAGGCTAACATCCTGATTACTTCATGGGGAGGTGATCATTCAAAAGAAAGATTTGGAATCAACAAAAAAGAGAGGTGGGGTCTGCATGCTTCAATTTCCCAATCATGAGTCACATGAGCTTGGACATCAAGGATGGATTTCATAACCCAATTTCCACAAGCCTGGTGGTGCCCTTGAGACTTGTAGCCTTTTTGTTTTGCTTTTTGGTTGTGATGCCAACCAAACTGATGATTTTGTCCATAAGAAGATTTTAGCCAAATTTGGCTATAAATGAGATATGAAAATTGAAACACGTAAGCATGCTTCTCTATATTTGGGCTAAAGTATTGGGAACCAAATTAAAAAATCTGTCATTCTTTCCTTTCATCAAATGTTGGCTATTGATAACCTAAAAAATCACTTCAATATTTTTTCATTTTTCATTTCTAATCTCTCTTTTTGGCAAAATTCCACCATTGAAAAAAAGGCTGCTTGAGAGAGAGAGAGAGACTCACATCCACACACCAACACTTACACAGATACTATATATACACTTACAAATAGATGGTTTAGGGGCAAGGCATAATGGTTATTGATCATGTATTTTGTGACACTAGATTTGGAATGGAAAAAGGGGCTTTCACCCAACAATATGCCATTCCAAAATGATGGAATAATATTGGATATGTTTGTCCAGCTTTATGAGATTTTGGTCTAGGCTTGGAAAGAATGGTCAAACCGCAATAATTGGGTGGATTTACTCCTTGCCAATCGGGTCTAGCACAACGGCATAGGACATGGGTTGTCATGGAGTGTGAGCCCATGTCCTTCCAATGAGACGTTTACCTGCCATTTTGTTTTTCCATGATGACCAATGTTCAATTCATACGACAAACCCAACCAAATGTTATGTTGGCACCACAATTGCCAATAACCAAAGTGTGGTGACATTACTTGTGGTGGACATTTTTCAATGCGGATGACGTGTTTTGGCCAATGATATATGAATATTACAAACTACACTGTATAAATTGTGTATGTATGATTGCATGTGTGCATGTTGTATATATTGTTATGCATAGTTCTTTTGTTCAAAATGTCA
>Ga0209611_10014059_pt1 | contig 10811 bp, 5 predicted proteins | sample S1TSphgellanicum_3_FD_187693 | JGI IMG/M metagenome (GOLD analysis project Ga0209611, IMG submission 187693) | Host-associated microbial communities from peat moss isolated from Minnesota, USA - S1T2_Fc - Sphagnum magellanicum MG (SPAdes) (version 2) | ecosystem: Host-associated > Plants > Peat...
TTAAACTGCTAAAAAAAAAAAAAAAAAAAAGGCAAAAAAAAAAACCAAAAAAAGGAAAAAAAAGAGAATGGAACAAATTGAACCCTAATACCTTCATGTGCGTTAGGGACTCGTTGAAAGCGCGCATGCGACGATCACGGGCTTGCATGATGCACTCTTGTTGTTTCCTCTGGACTCTGGCAATCGCCAGAATCATGGACGCAGTGAAGGACAAGGCCAGCAGACCCGCAAGAGTGGCAGATCTCCCCACCACGCGTGCCAGAATGGCGATGGCTACAGCCGTTTGCAGCGGCACGGCCCACAAAGTGTGCAAGTGAATCATCACATCCGACATCTGTTGCGCATCTACTGACATGTAGTTCACGATCTGTCCCACTCCGTGTCGTTGTCTGGATTCGCTGGAGAGGCGTAATCCTTTGGCGTACACTGCAGTGATGAGTGCGGAGCGGATCTGCATCCCCAGTTTCTGGCATGTGAAATTGTATTGATGTGTGAAGAGAACCTCTACTCCCTTTCCTGCTACAAGGATTGCCACCAGAATCAGACCCTGTCCTGAGCTACTACTGTATGGAGCTGCTGCTTGTGTCCATGTTGATGATTTTGATCTGAAATCTGTAGTAGCTGCTGTTGTCTCTGTGTTTGATGAGGATGATGATTGTGATTCTGTACAGAAATCTACGAAGCTTTGGATCAGTAATGGACCCACAAACGTTACACCCACTTTTACCAGTGCCAAGAACGCTGTGTACAAGATATTGCCCCAGAAGCAGCTCCACAGCGTGTGCAGAACCGTGGTTTCTTGACCTTCTTCTCGCCAGTGTGAGTGGAATAGGGAGTGTAGCCGTGCAGCTCGGTGTTGTGGTGCCAGTTGTGGGACGTCTTCTTTCTGTAGTGTTTTGATAGAACCCAACTTTACAAGCGGATTCAACCATGAGAATGTTGCGCGGCTCAATACTCCAGCTCTGCTATATGCCGTCACTGCACTGCAGTCGGCAGAATTAGGAGCTGTAGCTCCAGCTGTGCCTGATCTCAACAACTGTGACAACCATGAATGCCCAACTGCAGTAGTAGTACTGCCATTTCTTTCTCGTGGATGCAGCCTCAACAGCGGCTCCGTCAAATTCATCTCCTCCTCCTCCTCCTCCTGCTGCGGGGAAGAACCCATTTCTAACTGCTTGATCCTAATCCTGATCCTGATCCCCCCACAGCAACAAGACGTTCAGAAATTCGAACTCCCAAAGACAAATTCTTCTTACTGTACTTCCATATTTCATGCGCACTACTGTGGTTGCAATCTCTGGGTGGAACAACAACAACAACTTCTGTCCACTAGAGAAATCAAATTGCTTTCAACAGGAAAGAAAGAAAATTCTGGGACCATACATACCACCAGCAGCAGCAGCAACAGCGACAACAACAACAATAGTTCAGAATCTAAGGAAGAAGAACCAAGTCTAAGAATTGTTGTCGCAGCTTGCAGTTGATCAATCACGACCCAATTCTCAGAAACACATGATCATCAAAATGTCTGAACAACCAAGCTAAATAAATTTCCTCTCTCTCTCTCTCTCTCTCTCTCTCACGGTAATAAACTCCTTCCCAGCCTCCTCTTCCTCATCTTCCCCATGGATCCTCCTTCTCCTTCTCCTCCTTTCATGTTTTTCTTCAGTCTTCTTTCTTCAATGAAACTGCTGCAACCAAAATCTGTTTATAATTGAGGACTCTCACATGAACACTGATCTGAACAGAAAACAAAACAAAAAAAGATTCTATTGTTTGTTTGCATACCAAACATTTCTCTTTTTCTCTTCACAATTTCATCAAAATTACATATGTCTTCCAGACAACTAGATAATTTCATTTTTGATTCATTATACATGTGTATGATAGATGTGGGTTTTTTGGGATTATTATTATTATTATTATTATTTCTGGGTTGGTGTGTGTGTGTGTGTGTATGTGTGTGTGGGGGGGGTGGTTTCCAAAGTTTGGCAAAAAAAAGTTTCCTTTCTTTTTTTGGGGCATTTTCGTTTTACACTTAAGAGCAGTTTTAGTCCATGCTTGATTGATTGACAAAGAGGGAGAAAAAAGGGGGGGGAGGAGAAAAGGTGAGTGATACCCAGCTGATGAAAAGCCAAGAGGACACTACTACTACTACTACTACGACTACTAGTGTCAGCTGAAAGCCATGGCATGGCCTATTAGAGAGCCTGAGATGGCAGCTGCTGCATGGCCAGCACTAGTAGCCTAGTTGCAGCCCTTTAACTATTTTAACCTATTCTCTCTGCCTGCAGCCACTGCACTTACTAGTAACTTACCTAGTTAGTAATAGTAACTACTCTGTGCAATTGAAGTGGGCCTTGTGTAGCTGGGCTTTTTGTATGAATACCTAGTAATTCCTTTTGTAACATAAATGTATTATTTAAGGCCTACTAAGGTTGGTTTTTCTCCCCCCCCCCACCCCCTCCCCCAACTACAAGAAAATGTGATTTTTTCTCACACAAAAGGTCATGGCTTTTCACATATGTGTGAGATACATTTTGTGGTTTCATCCATTACAATGCCCAATATGTGATGTTTACTGTACTCCTTGGTCGGATTCGGCAACAAATAATTAATTTCAAAATCTTAACTTCAGCACTTGGTTTTTTAATTCTGAGATTTTCAACAGATATTAGAGATATCTGCAAATTCACCTTGTCTTCACCCTGTCTTTGGGCCTCCTTTCAACAGATATTAGAGATATCCACAAATTCACCCTGTCTTCACCCTGTCTTTGGGCCTCCTTTCAACAGATATTAGAGATATCCACAAATTCACCCTGTCTTCACCGTGTCTTTGGGCCTCCTTTCACCCCCTAACCCCTCTTTTAGTGGTATCCGTAAAGTAAGGAAATTTTATTAAATCTCGGTACGAAAATGCTGAATCTCAGTACGAAATGCTGAATTTAATGCAGCATTTAATGCACAAGGTTCGAGAGGAATTATAGTAGCTGGACAGGTAGGAGCAGTGAAAATCTATGTAGCAGCAGTGGAGCCGCTCAGGAAAAAAGAAAGACAGGGTGAAACTCACGAACCATCAAAATTGATGGTTTTCTGAGTTTCACATCCCCCTCGAATGCTAATGTACTTTTTTGCAGGTTTTTTTATTGAATCTCACCCTGTGTATGACCAAACTCAGGGCACTGGTGCTGTCTTTTCCTGACTTTACAGGTATCTCTATTGCTTATAAAAAATAATTGGCATAATTTTTTTAAAATCAAGAATTAGACATTCCAAACCTGACTGTGGATTTTTGCAAATTCTTGATTTAAAAATAAATTAAAAAAATTATGCCAAAATTGTTCAGGTACTTACAGTATTGTGACATATATTAGATTAAAATTAAGATTTGACATGAGTTCACATTCTCTTGTAATGCCCTCCTCCTTCCACCCCCTCCCCTTTCCCCTTGTCAAATTGTGATTTTAACATAATATATGTCACAATAAACATCACATATTGTACATTGTAACGGATGAAACCACAAAATCGACCTTACACATTGTATGTGCCTTGAACCATAGTGACCATTTGGTGTAAGAAAAACTGTATTCTCTTGTGGTGCACTCCCCGCTCCATTAACCCTACACCCCTCTTGGGTGCTTTCCAAGGATGACCACATTGGAAAGTACCCAAGAGGAAAGGTGATCTTTCCTTCCACCACCACAATTTGTTTTTTTGCCACCCATAACACAATTTTGAATCGTGCTTGGCTACGTGTTTTTGGTTTAAAATGCTAGGAATCTTGGAGAAGTCTCTTGGATTTGGCCAGTCCCTCTTATTAGTATTGAATTCACAAGGTGGGCCTTGCAAGTAATGCATGAAGATTCGAGTCGGGGTGTTATTTGCATGAAGGTATATGTTAAAGTCACCCAAGGCTCCATACTCATAATTCGGCACCCTCAAGTGTTGTTGCAGAAAAAGCAATAGGTATTACCCTAGTAGCCTAGGGTCAGTTTCCACATTGACAAAACAAATAATTTTTATTTTTTTTCAAAAAATGAATTCTTTTTTACTGTTTGAAATTATATTTGTTTCCATCATCTACTATATAAATATTGTGCTATACGAGTAATTAAATTATTTATTCAGAGTGTAGCCTATGATAAATTATGGTAAATTTTAACATGTTAACTTCATATTTCCACAAAATTTTATTTCACCATTTTGAGGATTATTTAATGAGGAAACTGACCTTAGGGTGAGGTAGTGTCACAAAAACACCCACCTCAAAATACTTTCATATACATGATGATATTGGATATGGTAAAATTTATAAAAGAAAAGAAAAGAAAAAATAAAATTCTGACATAAAAACTTGACTTAAATTGGCCTTTGTATCATCTGCAAGTACCTTAACAAAGCATAACCTTTTGTGGAGTCTCCCATGCAGCTTGCAGATTACAGAGATAGAATATGTAAGGTGCCTCTAGGGCTGCCAGATTCAAATTTATGTCAGTTCTTCATGTGCATGTAGGGCACAGCCCCAGGCTACACAGGCTTTACCAAGCCTAAAGATCTGCTCCAAAATTTTTTTTAATTAAATAAAATTTAAATTTAAATTAATTAATTAATTATCCACATGATACCTACCTACCTACCTACCTACCTACCTGCCATATTATGCACCTGTGAACCATCAGTTATGCTCTGGAACAGGCCCTGGCAGAACTTGTTACCACATGACGGAACAATATCTTGTCCTACTCAGCTAAGCTCTTTCCGAGGTGGAATGCGCCCTACCAAGCTCATGCTCTCTCTATCCAAGCAATAGAGGAAATTGTTGGTAGCTCATACATGCATTTAAACATCCAAGTGCTGGAAGCTTTTTTTTTTTCCCTCCCTTTTTTTTTCTTTACATTTTTTTTTGAGGGGGAAATAGGGGAAATATTATTTCAAAGGAGAAAACAAAAGACAGATGAACTCCAAAAGAAAGAGAGGAAAACTAGTAGGTAAATAGGTCTACCCTTCATTGATGTCAGATTTGACACAAATTAATTTCAAATTTTCCTTGTTGAAATTTTTTTTGAGAAAATAATTTCCTCTTGATATATATATCTGAAATTTCAGAATAATTTTACATTATTGAAAAAATTCTTCATCATCCTCTCCTTCCTTCTCTATCTCAAAACCTCATCTTTTTCACTAAACTTACTTACCTACATTCAAAATTTTGCTTGAAAAATTATATGACTAAAAAGTGAGGTGTCAAAATGCTTTGACACCTTTGTTTTGGCACTTGGGTGCTGAAACTGCCTATGGTAGTAGTTGACACTTGACACCTGTGTTTTAGGGAATTTTTTTCTTTTTGCAAGTTTTCAAATATTCAAATTAGGGTTTCATACTCACGCCTTTTTCTATCCAAATTTCATGCTTAAATTTTGGATAGAAAAGGAGTGGGTATGAAACCCTAATTTGAGTACTTGAAAAAAAGAATTCTAGTAAGTTTGAGGTTTAGTGGAAATGTTTGGTACTACGAACGTTCTTTTCCATTTTTGTGTAAACACGACTTTGGGAATTATTAGATGCTAGTTGCAATTGTAGATAGGATATCCATCCTACCTTTCAAACTCGCCAAAGAAAAGTTGTTTTGGAAACAACCCTCATCGTGTACAAAAACACACACACACACACACATGAAGCATCTTTCCTTTCTGACTGCATGGAGGAGTCAATGACTATCTCATATGTCATGTAGATTTTGGAAGGTTGGGTTCCTTTGTCTCGTTGTTCACATGCACAAAGAAATATTCGATTATGCATGAAAAGAGTCATGTTGAAGAGATTGTACAATAAAATGAAGATTTTTAAATTTTTTTGGGCACCCTTCTTCACCTTTAAATAAGTAATAAAGTTAGCATAAGTTTTGTTTGGGGTTGGGTACTTATTCCATTCGTATCTTTGTTGGAGTTTTTGAAGAAGTTAGATCACTTGAGGTTAGGAAAAGGTGGGGTAGATTTGTGATATGAAACCGACCAAGAAGAGGCCCATGTTACTACCCATGTGGCAACTTTATAAGGCTATGGAACCCACCTTTGAGAGGAGGGAAGCCATAGGACAAATGGTTGTTATTGGACATAGACTTCACATGTAAGTTGTAATAGAGGCAAATTTCAAATTATTTAGTTTGTCTTTGCCCAACTTAGATAGATGGACTTGAGAAACCACTAGCCTAGTAAAGCTTCATTCCTAGTAAGCTCTTTTATCAAGGACCAAAAGTGGGTTACTCCTTTTCCGTAACATGTGAAGTCTATGTGTGCCTTTCAGCATGACAAGCTGACCATCACAACAATGTCTATTTCCAAAAGCTTTGAGCATCTCTTCGAATCCTAATGGAAAGTAAAATGCAACTTTGAACCTTAAAGGACATTCAACCTTCTCGTGTGTAGAAGAATCAAGCCAATTACATATTATGGGTTAGGTTAATTTTGACCTTAGGATTAATTTTGTGGCTTATTTACCTAACTAACCCACAAAATTCCTGAACACTAGTTAAGCTCTTTTATGTAAACAAGTTGATTCTTCTTTAATGTTTGACAAGTGGGCTGAACTTCATATTTAGATATTGTTTTTCTTTGGTTGTTGAACTTTGTATTATTAAGTTCTTTAAGGTAGATAAGTTGATTTATTTTTTTAACACTTCACAAGTGGGTTGAACTTTATATTTTGATTTTTTTTTTAAAAAAAATTAGTTGTTGAACGTACTTATATAGTCCTTGGTTTTAATTTGTTTGTAAAACTTTGGACATAACCCATTTTGGAACAAAACCCTTTGTAGGTGGAGGGGGGTTTAATCCCATGTGCTGCTTTTTTAAGCAAGGGGTCCCAAAGTGCAACTCACTCTTTAGGCTAGTAGAGTGGTTGAATATCTTATTATTTTCAAAATGCTTTATGTAGGGTAAGGGATGCTTTCAATGTTCCATAGGGGCACAAACTTGTGAAACCTTGAACAGCAATCCATTACCCTACTCCTATACATTCCCTAACATTGGGGGAGTGTGTAGTGTGTCCATGAAATCAAACCTAGTTTTTGAACCAAGCTCGGAATTTTTATTTTTATTTTTTAAAGTGCCAAATTTGGAATTAAAAGGTTAGAAATGGGAAGAACTAAATTCAAAATTCACACTCAGAGAACCTCAAAAAAAAAAGAAAAAAAAGTCAGAATTGGGATTGCAAGTTTTATTAAAAAAGAAGAACCACACAACATTAGTCAATATATACTAGAGTTATTAGTAAAGTGCCTTGGACATGGGATAAAATTACTCATATGGGTTCCAATTGAGGTCAAAAAGTTAAATAAACTCAAACTCTTACATTAATATACCTTGGGCATTGCAATTAGGATCAAATTAGTTTGAATGCCCGTGGAGGTCCTTAAACTGGTTTGATCTTAGTTGTGATGCCCAAGACAAACCTTGAGGCATGCAATTTTCCTCTATTTGCCAACACACCTTCAATAGTCACATTGAATCATCTAGCCTTTAGTTTTTCAATTTTTTCTTAAATTTGTCCCATTGAATTGAAATCAAATTGGGGGGATGATAAGTTTTAATTAAATTGTAAATTGAGGAATTCTCAATAGAATATGCATTATAAGAAAATCATATTTGTGAATACTACACTAATTATAATTACAGGTCTATACCAATTACATTGCAACTAGATTTCAACTTTGTGTGAAAAATAAGGTCAATTTGAAAAATCCTGTTAGAAATTGATTAGTTGCACATAAGTTTTAGGAAAGTTGCAAGGAATATTTTAAGCATATTTTTATTGATCGTATTATTTTGGTCAACATGCATTGACTTTTTGTTTTAGTTGTTATATAGTTGTAATATGCAATTTATGTAAATACAATTATGTGAGTTAAACAATTGTTCTCAAGATGAACACACACAATGTGGTAACTATGTTCAGTGAGCACAAACATTGCCATGCCATATGCATGGTCTTTGCAATGAATCCATATGCAATTGTCTTACAACTTTAGCAAGATTATGTTAAAATTAAAGATCAATTTTAATGTGACTTGAATTTTTGGCATGTACCACCTTAGTATGGCTACAATTCAATTGCAATATGACTAAATGCCAACTATAATATATCAATAGTTTAACTAGAATCTCATGTCTAGTCACCTACATAATATTTTGATGGTGTATTGGAGTTTAAACATGTGAATATAAATTGTCAATGTAGTTCAAGTTCATAGTGTATGATGCATGCCTCTATATATTTTATTTTATTTTATTTTATTTTGAATTATTTCATCCATAAAAGTTGATTCTTTTATTGATAGTTTTTCGGTCCCTACGAGGTTTGGGCCTAGGGGTGTAGGTGGCATTGTCAAGGAATTATTTGGTCATGGCCATTCTTCACAATAACACATCTAGCATGGCAATTACCACTAACATGCATGTTGGTCTCTATAGGGGACACTAGTAAAAAAAAAGTAGAAAATACATCAATAAAAAAAGAAGGTGCAATATATTGGTTGTTGAATAAAAATCGTAAGTTAATTAGTTTAAAAATAGGGTACATTTTATTTAAATAAATAATTTAATTATGATATAGGGTATGTAATAATATGAAATAATGGATTATAATTAATATAAGGTGACTTTAATATATATAAATTAAATATTAATGAGATGATAAAAAATAAGTTGGACAATTATCTAATACCCCTCCTACAAATGGTTGCTTAACACAAATAAATCTCAAACTTTACACTAAGTGTCCCATCGAGGTTGGGCCACATCATTTATGTGGTCCTTGCGATCAACCCATGTGTAACTACTTCATAATTATAACAAAACTACATTGCAATTAAAAAACTAATTTATTATTAAAATCTGAATTTTTGAATGAATCATCAAATAATTTTAAGTTGAATGTCACTTTGAGGATTCATCTATTTGCAATTGCCTTAAAACCTTTAGTAACTTTGATAATATTCATCTAATGGTAGAATCCCCTAAACCTTTCATGTATTTTGAATGCTAGAATTTGAAATTATAACATTACATTACTTTAAAAGTTTCCATTACATCAAATTTGGCAAGCACTACCTTAGAATTGTGGCATAGTTGCATGTTGACACCCATTCAAGCATGCGATAGTTGAATATTACTTGCATGCGAAAACATGTGCAAATTGAGTTCTACCTATTAATTAATATAAGTTTAATTCCATGCTTGTATTAATTCTAATTTAGTCACATTTGTTCTTAGTAATAAATTAAAAAAAAGATGAACGACTATGTGAACACAAGCTTTATGTGCACTAGGATGGGGGCATTGAAAAACAATGTGAACCATTTTCATGAAACAAACATGACACATCACCTTTAGATGCTAAGATGATAGTTTGGCATGTTAGGTTAATTGCAAAATGTAAGATTATTGATGATGTTAGTTACAAAATAATTATTTAAATATTTTTGTATTAGTTGTAACATGAAATCATTTGCATGCAGTATAATTACATGCATGTTCCATCACCATGTTTGGTAGTTATAAGTTAGCATTCCAACCCTTATCTTACCCATTGAATTGGACCATCAAACCTTCCAATGGGTCAAAAGGAACCAAAAACAACACACCATTTGCTAGAAGCCTATTAGGACATGGTTATGGATCAACCCTAATTGAGGGACTATCCATTACCTTTCACCTTTGTTACCTATGCTATTAAAAATAGGTCCTATGTGTAGACATATAGGTAGGAGCTTGTTGGCTTCTAGGTAAGAAGATGCATGTGGATAGTTCGTACATAGGTAAGTGCTAATGGGTCGTTACTCGTTACTAGGGACGTAGATTCCAATGGAGACATGGTAGTAGTACCTTGGTGGCTTTTGACACAAATCATATTATTTTTTGAAATGCTGAAATTTCAATTTTTTTTTTTTTTTCTTTTTTCTCTCAAAGAATTTTTTTCTTCTTCTTCTTCTTCTTTGGGTGAAGGAAAAGGGAAGAATCTTGTGGAATATTGAGGGAATATTCTATGTTGGAAATGGAATCTTCAAAATTAACTAATTATTTGGCAGACATTTTTTTACCGAAGCTGCCCCTGTACAAGAGTAGTACATATAGCACATACTGTTCTCCTGAATCTGATTGTTATTAGATAGAACCAGCAGATAATTCATTGTCCCCTATCCATCCAGTGTGTGTATTTTCCACTGGATACACACATTTCAGTAGAACTCAGTAAGGCCTCAAAATTGACAAATTGTTTGCAATCCAGTTTCCCTCCCCCCCAAAAAGAAAGAAAGAAAGAATAAATAAATAAATAAATGAATAAATAGATAGATAATTCAGGACTGTAATATGTTCTAATATATACATATTTCAAATTAAAAAAATTTATAGCAAATATACTAACTAGGGTTTTTTTTTTATACAAAGGATTTGTGCCAAGTTGTCTTAAGAGTGACACTATGCCTCAGTAGGCAGCCAAAATAAAATGCCAGAAGACCTATTTAAAGTCTACAAACACACAAAAACACAGTAAACTGTATTGTGAGGTATATTGTGAGTATGGTGAGAAAGGAGGTCACTTACTTATGGAGCTAGCTGGTGATTTTGTCTTGAAAAAAAAGATAAAATCCCTTAACATTCTAGTCTAGTGATAGCTAGACCCAAATTTAGGTTGAAATCTGACAACTTTTCACAACTCAAGAGGAAGAAAACAAGGGGTGTGTCACATTGTGGCATTGCCATTTACATTAAAAAGTATCTTAAGGGGAAAAAAAAAAAAAAAAAAACA
>Ga0209611_10014062_pt1 | contig 10810 bp, 8 predicted proteins | sample S1TSphgellanicum_3_FD_187693 | JGI IMG/M metagenome (GOLD analysis project Ga0209611, IMG submission 187693) | Host-associated microbial communities from peat moss isolated from Minnesota, USA - S1T2_Fc - Sphagnum magellanicum MG (SPAdes) (version 2) | ecosystem: Host-associated > Plants > Peat...
GATCTCGCTCCTCACAATCTAGTTCACGAGAAGAACAACATGGGAATTAGACCCAAATGCAAATCGCTCTCCAGCATCCGAAATGGACCCAAAACCAAATCCCTTCTCGAGCATCCGAAGTCGACTCATATTCCCCACACTCACTCACTCACTCTCTCTCTCTCTCTCTCTCCACCACCACAGGTGCTTCTCAGTGGGACAAATTCCAGATTGAACGTTGTCATCGTGAGGATTCATACGGTTCCAATTGCCCTGAAACCGTCCAGAACCCCGGCACCTTAAACGCTTTCAAGCTGAGGGGTAAGCAGGCAGGTCTTAGTACACTTAATCACTCAGAAACGATTCCTGATCTCAATTGGGGTCGTCTGGATTTAGGGTCTGAAGATAGATTGCCAAGCTTCTCTGGGCGGTTCTGTTGCCCTTTAGATCGCTTGATTTGGTTAAGGGATGCCCAACATATGACCACCAAAATACAGGGGTTCGAGTGAAGGCGTTCGTTGCTTTCAAAAGAATCTTCATCAAACATGGGACATGAGTTTCCCTAACTTCATCCTATGTAACTCCTATTCTCATATACAAGGATCCCACCTTTAATTTACATTAAAAGGCGACTGTCCTAAGCGGACAGTAGAGTCTAGGCGAGCTACACGGACTCATTGTCTAAATCTGGTTTGAACATTCGCACCGTCTGTATTCCACTGTTTTCTTTGCCCTGTCGGAGTAAACAGACCATGACGGGACGGATGGATGACAGGATGGACGACGGGACGGATTCAGAGGAAGCTTCATTTCTCATCCCGACGTCCTTTACAATATATGATGTTCCTACTGTTTGTTTGTTTGGTCGTGGGAAACTGTTAAATCAGGACAAGGGTCTTTGGAGGTACCGAAAATATGCCACGTCATCACCACGTCATCAGGTTTCCTGCCTCCTATATCTGTCCATTTTTCGAGCCAAAGTGAACCAGCATCCACCAGTGCACCAAGAAGGATGGATGTGTGTGTGGTGAAGAAACAGTTTTTGGTTGGGCTCTCTAGCTAACCGTGGTCGTTATCTCATTTGCTTTTTTTTTCTACTGACCTACTAACATGCAAGTGGATTGTTTGTAGGCAGGTAGTAAAAACAGCCCTTACCTATGTATAAGCTATCTACGTACCCAGTAATCGCCAGTTTTCCTCCCTATCTACCTATATATAGGACCTACTTCTTACAGAATGGGTTACCTTCGTGAAACCAGATGGTAACTCAGTTGAGGTTCATTCCAACTGAGTCATACCAGACATTCAGTGGATGGTGAGCTGGTTGGTGCTGGTTCACTCCGGGCCATTTTATGATCCATGTCACACAAGCCATGATAATACTTTGGAATAGATTAGGTCGGTAGTGCTCTTCTCAAATTCTTTATACATATTGGAATAAGAGTCAAAAGTCAAAATGCACACTCGTGAAGCATGAACAAAACATGAACCATAATGTGTTATGATATTTGGTAGTGAACTCCACTTGCAAAACATGAGAAACATTCATTCTTGGTCGGCCATCAAGAAGTATAACAATTTACACAGGTGTAACATTCATGAACGTCAATGACCAAAATACAATCCATATCATTTTGCAACCACCATTATCATCAAGTCATTTGCTCATTACATATAAAGTTAATTGTTTCACCAAAAAACTGAACTTTTTTTGAAGACTTGGTCAAATATCTGTCATAGGGAATTTCAATCTTTCACTATCACATATTAAATTAAAAAATCAGTCGTATTGCAATAATTCATGAAAAGGCATATTATGACACTACACAATTTGCAAAGACTGCAACACTATGTAGGTCCCAGACTGATCATTTATTTCTCATGGCATTATAATCATCAAACTCTTAAACTCCTCCACATTTGGTACATTGACATTTTACCATACATAATGTCAAAGACATATACATAAAGTGATACATCATATATGTTCAAGATTTGGTACATCTTTTAATATCATCCTAGTGAACAAATCCTATCTTAATATTGGTATCTCTCCTTGTTTTGAGGTTTATTGGCACCAATGGCTAGTAGGCATATCAGAGAAAAGTTTAGTATATTGATTATTCCATCATTTTAAAAGGGGCACTCTCTTCATGTATCTAGAATAATCGAGGTCCAACCTTTCATGTCTCTGATGCAGCCTTTTCTTTTTTCAAGGTGGCTACACAACTCATGTATGGAGTAGCATGGCTGGATAAAATTGTGTGCGAGGTGATGCTGAGATGGCGATTTTTTCCAACTAAAATTGGCTATGATGGTGAGTTGTAAATTGACAATATCCACAGAGTGGCGACAACAGTCAAAGTTATGATCAACAATATTCGTGACATGTCCATTGCCAAGGGTATGTATTTCATGACGGCGCTATTGCTGAAGGGGGAATTCTTGGGTCCATAAAATTAAGATGCTTCTTTTATAATTTGTACGACTATACTTCAAAATCTAAATTCCAAAGTTAAGATGATTGCTTCAAGAATCAAATTGTAACCATCCTCCTGCAAAATTCAGAAATGAAGAAATCTAGAAAACCTTAAAACCATAAAGCCATGTACATTCTCTTACAAAATCCAGATTTCAAATAATCAAATTAAGATGCTTGCTTCATAATATGCCCAACTATACTTCCAAAGTTTGAAACAATTAGACTTTGATACATACCCTTCTAAAACCCTAAAGCCATAAAGCTATGTGTGTTCTCCTAGTGCAAAATCCAGAGATTCACACATTTTCCACCAAAATCCAAAGACTAAAAATCAAAAGGCTTGCTTCACAATTTGTACATTCTCCACCAATTTCTCTACCAAGCTTAAAAGCCATGCACCACTGAAAAGAAAAGAAAAAAAAATTAAAAATAAACCTTGAAGTGCAATGTGAACAAGAGAAATATGAAAATAGAAATTGATGTAAGAGTTACAAAAAGGGTAGTTTATATTTCAAAAGTTTGCCACATCATTATCTACCACTCAACTTTTCTTTGCAGGTGCAAAATCCTCCAAAAAACCTAGAGAGCTTCCATGAATTTGCTTGTAGCTATGCATTGACACAATAGTGGGTTTTGCCTTGCCACTTGGCAATGGCTTGATTGTAAGGAAAGTTATGGAGTGTAAAAAATTATTGGCTATAAAATTGAGTGCAAAGATCCAAATGTGTGTTGAGCTGATTTCGCAACTAGTTTTTCATAAAATTGAAAATGCTAAATGTGCACTCATTTTTAACAAAACCAAGAACTTGAGCAGTGATGATTTCTGTTAGCTTCATGTAATTTGAGAGCTTTTGGTTGAGTGTGGGAGATGCGGTGATTTTGCACCAAAGCTAGGTCATTGGATTCAAGTTGTTTTCAGAATCACGCATGACAACCTCATAATTATGGTCATAGTCATCTTGAAATGGGAGCATTGCAAATTCAGATTGTGAAATGACAACAATGCAAAAATGGTTTTCCCATTTTGACCAACCTTGGAAGGCACACAAAAGGTTGCCTTCAAAACATTCAAATGAAAGTAAAAATTACTTTTTGCTTCTATAGTGTTTGTAGCCCAAAATTGTAGGTAGATGACACCTAGAACAATCATCACCTCATGCTATGGGAATTGCTTTTCCAGCTTTCACATCAAGCCCTAAATTGCACCTTCACATTCATCTTTCACCTTGTTGACTACCCAGCTTAATGCAAGTTTGGTGACATGTTGAAGACCACCAACACCATCATCACTATTCAAGTATATAAAATATTTGTGGCCAACAAAGGAAAATGTCAAGTAATCCTTTCCATCGTTGAGATCAAAAAACCATTCCATGGGAAGGTTGGAATTGGTTAGGGTTTCAATAACATTGAAATCATCAAAATATAAAGTTAGGTCTTCAAATTCCGTATATTAATTAGAGTAGAGCTTGTAGAACTCTTGTTGGGCTACCTTCACAACTTCCACAAAATTGCAAATAAAAACATCTCTGCATTGTGCAACCTTGATCAAGGCATGAACACACTAAAGTAACGGAAAAATGTAAGGCAACCTTATAATTACTTCCACATCACACAAAGAATTTAAATTCTTCCTTGCAACATCATTTTGTTGACTCTTTGCATGCATTTTGACCGTGAGAGGATGTAATTTTGAATATAGTCGCTTGGTTGGAGATAGCATGGAAATCCAACAAGTTTTCACATTTTAGAAGAATTTGTTGCCTTTTGTTTGCAACAGATTGGCCAACTTTTGAAATTTAGCAAATTTCTTTGAACTTTGTGTGAAAAAGATGTACAAACTATGCAAAAGAAACTCCAATTCATGCATGAGCGGGACATTAGACAAAGTGATGATGGTGAGATTCATCTTGTGGGCAAAACAATGGACCCTCATAATGAAGTGAACCAACTTCTCCTTGAATTATTGAATCACCCTCGTCTTATGACCTTGGAACACAATGCTGCCATTGTAGCCAATGCTAACCAACTTCCCAACAAGGTCCTTTAAACTTAATCCACCAAAATCAATCACATTTCAACATTAGCCCAAAATGGCAGACACATCCATTCTTTCCACGTAGAGCAAAATTAGAATCCTTTTCTATTGTTGCACCACCTATAAGTGGATAAACAACCACCAGGTGTTGTTAATTGTAATAACCTCATCTGCACTAAATGTAATAAAATAGGTAATTGCAAATGTTGTTTTAGTGGCTTCCAACAAAACCCCATGCTTCATTTCTGCCATCCCCTAGCCCAACCCGTGAATCTAATGTTTTTGGGTAACAAATTTCACTTTTAGTAATTGAGAAAATTCTTTCAAGCTTTCATAATCATACATAGGATGTCCATGGGTAAGGAGATGGAAAAAAACAACAAATTGGACATATTTTTGTCGTTGTTTCAGATGAAACATTAGCTTATAGTTGGTCCAAGATTGAAAGGTGGTTGGTAGTTGTGTAACACCGTTCATTCTCCACATGGACAAAATCTTTGTTGAAGTAAAAGCTGCTAGCATTAACCTCGGATATGGAAACCTTAGCCTTATAGTGGCCTTGGTGTTTTAACAGACTATTTAGCTTGGGGGCCAACAATTGTTCCTTCCTTTCCACAAATGTATGCACCATACAATGAACTTAATGCATTTGGCCCTTCTCATCGAACATCAACTTTGCCCATGGCAAGCAAACAATCCACACATCTTGAAACTTTCGTGCATGCTCATACAATTTTTGATTCTTTGTTTAGACCTATTTTAGTTGAACCAATAACATTTTTGCACTTATCATCATCAAGTGACACAATAATTGTCGCAACCCTAGCCTTGGGCTTGTAACCAAGGCAAAGGGCTTACAAGGGTGCGGGCCAAGACTAAGCCCGGGAGTCGCATTCTCATGCCCCCGAGAGTGCAAAAGAGTGAAGGAAAAAACCCTCATACTCCCAAGTGAACTCCCATGTTGGGGGTTGGAGTCCCGGTGGACTCTTGAATGTTTAGAGAATAATTGCAAAGGTCAAAACTCAATGGCTCGAGGAGTTCTTTATACCATTGAAAATCTATTGAAACGTAAATGTCTAAAATGGTCTCGCATCACCCATTTAGACATCTAAAACACAAGTTATGGCCAAAAAAAAGGGCCGGGAATCAAATTGATAGTTTGACTCTTGACCACTAAAAGTAGGGAATCACTTCGATTTCCTTGCATGTAGGCGACGTGCAACATACAGTTGGAAAGCCCTTGACGAGGGCTACAACTTTGTTTCAGACCTTGTTTCAATCGGAGGTCTACACACAAAATTATGGGGCCCCAAATTCGCGAAAATCCCAACTTTGGCAATTTCGGGACTTCCACTTGGGAGTCCCAAGACAAAAAACCATTTGGATGTGGGCCTTGTGGAGAGGCACATAGTATATTATAAGGGGGAAGGTGGTGGTTTCCCTCAAGTCCGAACCGTGGTGAGTCTTGTGAGTCCAAGTTGCCCGTGGCTTGTCCTAGCACCAAAAGTGCTCTAATTATGCACTAACCACCTTGTGTTAGTTTTGTGCAGGTTCGTGTGAGTAGTTGATGCTTGTCACTCTTCCTAGTCGCATCCCGGAGTTCCAACATGCCCCTCTACCCCTCAAAGTGCTACGAGCCAAGGAGTGTGCCCTGACTCCTTGCTCTTCCGTTGTTTTAGTTTGGACTCACATTTGAGTCCATTAAGGAGCTTGGGGGTGCATCAATAATAGGAACAAAAGGGGAGGATTCAAGGGTAGGGGGGAAAGGGTTGTGAGCCAACCTCATTTGAGGGGTTGAAAAAATTTGGGAAAATGGGTTAAAATTTAAACCTTTTAGGCATCTATCAAAGGGCCATGAATATGAATTCTAAATTATATAGTAAGTTTGAAAAATTGAAAGCATGATCAAATATACATTTCGTGATCCTTAACAAGAAAAATTTAAAATAATTATAAATCAAGCTTTAACATATTAAATTTAAAAATATTATTTATTTTAATGATCAATATGAGCATATTCTTTGAAATTATGTCAATGATACTGAATAATCATATGTTTAAAATAGATTTAAGTAGATTTCTCAAAAACGCAAATAGATTTTTTTTCACTTTCCAAATTATTCGAAAAATCAAAATAGGCTTCAAATAGATGAAATATTGGAGTTTTTTTCTTTTTTGGTTAATGGACATCTAAAATTTATTTATGCACATTCAAATTCCAAGGTAAAAATGATAATATGTCAATCTTTTAATTTAAAAGTATTTTTTAACACAATTCCACCAGTCAATTTCAAAAATACTTTTGACCTATTTTTTGTACATTAAAGTTTTCCAAACTTTGTATATAACATACTATAAACTTAATATTGTGCACCATGATGGTTTAACAATGATTGAAAAGGTTCTGAATCCACTTTCTTGCATTTATGTGTAAAAACATGACTACAATTACTTAGAGCCACTTTTTGTGTATATTTGATCATACTTTCACTTGAAAAGAAAATAAAACCAAAAATCTTGAAAAATAAAAAAATTGCAAAGGCTAGATAGAAGGAAAAAACCTCAAATTCAAAACCACAAAAACTTGGGGAAAGTGGACTATTAGAAACTATTTTTAGAGATGGAAAGAAATTGAGAAATAAGACCAATTTGAATCCTAAAAGATTGTAGATTTGCAAAGGCTTTAAAGAAAAAAGAAACCCTCAAAGCCACAAAAAACTTGGGAAAATGGAATATTGGAAATGGATTCTAATGGCTGAAAGGAATCAAGAAATAAGACTAAGAAAATGTTAAGATGTAGTGAATTTGCAAAAACTCTAAAAAAAATAGAAACCTTAAATTCAAAACCACAAAAACTTGGGAAAATGGAACTTTGGAAATGGATTCTCAAAATTGAAGCAAATCAAGAAATAAAACCAAGATTGAACCTTAATTTGTTGTGAAAAAAAATAATTGGAAAGTTTGGATTTTGGTCCTTGGACATTGGAAATTGTGAGGAGGTTTTTGCCTTGCAAATTCTTAAGGTTGTGTAATTGTAGTTGTTTAAAGTTAAAGCTTGGAAGTCAAAACTCCTTAGCAAACCATAACTTTTGTTTATACACCATATCTCCTTTAAGCAACCATAAATTTTCAAAATCCATAAACTTGCTGAAAAGTAAACAATAAATGTGCATCATGAATCCAAAACAATATTATTACCATCCATTTTTAAAATTATGAATGCCCAAAATCCAATAAAACCCTAAAAATATTTATTATTATAACAAATGCTAACGATTTGCTACTATGCTTGCATTGCCATTGTTGGCAATGGACATAGACATGTTGTAGAAAGCTTGACAAAAAGCTCTTAGCACTAATAGTAAAGGTGGCAAAAGCAATGTTGTCGTGGGAGAACAATAAGTGATTTAGGGTTTGAAGATGCAAACAGTGTGGCAATTTTGCCATTTGGCAATCGCATTAGGTGAATTTTTTAGAATTTGGGGCCCATTTTTTCAACAAACTTGTTGTTCACCCTTTTTCTATGTCACCTTTGGGCGATTTTTTGCAAAACAAAAGGTTGGTTTGATGGTTTTGAGCTAAACTACTTGCATGAATGAACTACCTAAATGAATAGTCATTTTGATAGTTGAAAAATGCAGTTGTGGAATAGAAGGAGACATTTAAGTTGAGAAATAAACATTGTTGGCTAGCTAGCCCATGGCTTGCATTTTGGAATTGCTTGTAAATAAACATATCATATAACTTGTAAAGTTATTCATTTGTCTATTTATATTTTTGTGAGTAGAACAAAAAGATTTGGTAGATAATTTTTAGTGTATTTGGAAGGTACATTATTTGACATAATATTTCCTCTAGAAAGTGAAGAATATTTCAAAATGACAAATTTAATTTCGAAATGTTTCCTGGTTTTAAGTTTCTTTTGTAGTAAAAACATCTTTATGGTTATATTGTTGGACAAAAAATTTCAATTAATAGTTAATAAAATCTATTAAATTCAAATGCATTTTTAAATTTACAAATGAATGAAAAATCGCATAAGATGTGACAAAGCACAAAAACAAGTTTATTGCCATGGCCAAGACAAATGAACCAAGTTTTGTTTCAAATGGGACATCATCTCCCAAAGTTAACATCAAATTGAATTACAAAGAATCTAACTGATATAGGAAATGAACACCATTCCTTATAAAGATCTTGGATGCTATGAAAAAGAAAAATTGTTGAACATTAAGATTAGAGATGGAAAATGTAATGTTGCAATTTGTTAAGTTCTAGAACTTTCGGTATCCCACATGCACAACATTAGGTGGAATCCTATCATGTTTGAAACATCTCTTGTGATGGAGTAATATAATGCCAATGCATAATTTATTCCAATGATGATGGTACATCAAGGCTAGTTTACAAAGAGCAACTTTACTTTTCACAAATCATCCTTTTGGATAATAATTCCAGGAGACAATTTCACTCCAAAACCTTTTCATATCATTTCACCTTCTAATGTGAAAATTGAATGTTTTTGTATTTTCAACATAAAATTGTCCTGTGAAATAAATATTAAGCAACATAATTTAACATAAAATTGCTTTGCAAGATGAATATTAAACAACGAGGAAACACAAATTGTTTAATGCAAGATGATAAAGACAATGCAAAATTCAAATTGTTTTGCAAGACTATACAATAATACAAAAACACAAATTGTGGAAAGCAATATGAGTATCAAACAATGCACAATTTACACAAATTTGAAATTAAAATGACAAATTTGATTGCATAATTTCACAAATTGTCAAGACATGATGGATAAACATAAACAAAACAAAATGTCATGAGACATTATTCAAAAACAAAAATTACTATCATTGACATAATCCAAAATTTAGGTTTCCAAAGCAAGGATTCCACATATGAGTTTATTGTGTCATATATTGAGTCCCTATAAATGGTTTGAAATGAAATTCAATGTCACGAACTCAATCTAATGAGTGTACATTTTTTGAAAAAAATTTATACATATATATTTATAATCAAGTTATTAATCTACATATAATGGCCAATTGACAAATCTAAGCATATATTTTTTGCCATTGGTGTTCACACTAAGGGTACCTTGCAAAAATCATGTGCATGATGCACAAAGTGAGCCACCATACCATGCATTCACCTTATAGTTGCCTACTTTGACTTAGCTTAGCTTACATTAGGTAGTTGTCATGATTATACTATTTTTTGATTATAAAAAATTAAATTATTATTTATTTCCATGTGTACATCATTTTCTAGACAAATTTTATCCAAGTCCAATGGACAATTTTTTGTCATGTGTATACATCCTTGTTTTTTGTCATACGTGACTACACATTTTAGTCGTAAATCCAGTTACAAATGGTCATGTCACATATGCATATGCAACTACAAATTTTAGTAGTAAAAATGAGTCGCAAAATAACCATGCCACATTAGATGGATGAAAAGTTGGTGTTAGTCACATATTGATGTGATTGTCCTTTTAATTGGGCTTTGTGTTTTTTTTTGCAACATAAATTCTATGCAACTTGTTCAAGGTGATTAAACATTGTAGCAATTCACATGTGTCATTTATGATTGAAAATCTGTCATTAATTTACAAATTTTTTATAATGATAGATTATGCAAATTTGAGCGATAATAGAGAGAATGATTGAGTTCAAAAGACAAACCCTAAACTCACCTTCCAAATCATCCAAAATAAAAGTTGTAGTTTAATTTAGGTATTATTCCTTAACAACACAAGGTTTTTTATTTCTTAAAAAAACCACCATTCTAGATGAATATCTTCCCCACAACCCTTGAACAAACATTTATTAAACATGGAAAAATGACTTTTCACAAACCATGAATGATAAACATGTTTACAAAAAACAATCTTGCAATCCTAAGTAGGCTTGACAAGATTGATAAAAGGCGTGTTCAAAAGTCAAGATAATCATCACTTTTAGTACACAATAATGACAATGGTGATGGGTTCAACATTTTGTGTTCATTCCCATTTAGCATGGATTTGATTTCAACACAAAACATAGCTTTATGTTGCTTCCATGTAGTTAGTTGGTTTGACGTAAAACACCATGCTTCCTTTACTAATACATGTTTGGTGCATATTCGATTGTGTTCACTATCACAAAACCATGTTTTTATGTTGGTTTTTAAATTGATTTTAATCATATTTTCAATCATATTAGACATTGGACAAAAGTGGCTTTAATAAAAATAAATTAGTTTTGACTAAAATGAATACATATGACAAAGATGATTGAAAATAATTG
>Ga0209611_10014063_pt1 | contig 10809 bp, 10 predicted proteins | sample S1TSphgellanicum_3_FD_187693 | JGI IMG/M metagenome (GOLD analysis project Ga0209611, IMG submission 187693) | Host-associated microbial communities from peat moss isolated from Minnesota, USA - S1T2_Fc - Sphagnum magellanicum MG (SPAdes) (version 2) | ecosystem: Host-associated > Plants > Peat...
CCTCCAGATTCGCGATCGCCGAACCAGAGACGTCGGGCACGCTCATTCCGAGCACCAGCGAATAGACCAAGTTGCCCACCACGACGTTCTTCTTCTGAACGCTCTCGTGTTCCGCGAACCAGGCGTTGGTGTGTAACGGATGGTGATTCATCGTGATCATGCAAAAGAGGTGATCATCCGCTTCGGTGATGGTCTTGCCGGGCCAATGCTGGTAAATGTCGCCAACCTCGAAGTCCTCGAAGTAGCGGCCGAAGGGTCGATCGTAGGTCGTCATGGATCTCGAGGTGACGCCGCGGCCTAGGCCTCACCAGGGGCCGGCAACTCCGCGCGCGGGCGAGTCGTGAACGAGACCAACGCGCCGGGCAGTGAGTCACCGTCGATCACGAGGCGCCAGGTGAAGCGCGACGCGGGGGCGAGCGGAATCGGCCCGAAGTTGACGGCGATCGGCACGTCGACGGGCGTGCCCTGGGGCACGTCGTCGGGAGTGGTCGTCGAGAAATCGCCGCGCACCTCGATGGTCTGGGTGCCTTCGGGCGTCTCGAAGGTGACGAGTTGACCGTCGGCGTCTTCGAGGATGAGTTCCCAGTGGTGGGGCGAGTTGAACTCGTGCCAATCAACCGCGACCTTTATCGCCACGGCGGACGGGACGGGGTCCGGACCGGTCACCGACCATCCGCCGCCCAGTATGTAGAGTTTTCCGTCCGCCACCTGGGCGGAGTCGGCGAGCAGCATGGTGACGTTCATGCGCCCAGCCTAGGTCGCCGCCGTGTTCGAAACCCAGCGGTTAAATTCCAGTAATGCCGTCACCACCACGCGATCTGCACGCCGCGACCGTCCTCGTCGAGGACGCGCAGCGCGTCATCGACGCCGCCGTTCGCCAGCTCGCCCACCGAGGTGGCGTTGACGCGAACGAGACGCTCGCGTACGACGTGGCGCACGCCGCGAGCGCCCTTAGTACCGCGCGGGCCACCCTCGCCTACGCGGCCTACGGCGACACCGAGGCCGACCTCACCTTCGCCTTCCTCGCCCTCGCACTGAGCGATCTCGCCGGACGCGTGCTCGGACGCGAGGTCCAGTGGGGAGCGGCGAAGGACTGGTACGAACCGTTCGCTGAGTTCGTCACGACCTATCGCGACCCGACGTTCCTCGCCCGCCTCGCCGAGACGCCCGGCGATCGTCACCTCGATCAGGACTTCGCGATGGTCGCCGAGGTCTTCCACCGGTTCGCCGACGAGCAGGTGCGTCCCCACGCCGAGCACGTCCATCGCACGAACGCCGATATTCCTGAATCCATCATCGAGGGCCTGAACGAACTCGGCGGTTTCGGACTCTCGGTGCCCGAAGAGTTCGGCGGATTCGCCACGGGTGGCGAGTCCGAGTATCTCGGCATGGTCATCGCCACCGAGGAACTCTCGTGGGGTGGTCTCGGTATCGGTGGTTCGTTGATCACGCGCCCCGAGATACTCACGCGCGCCCTCGTGAACGGGGGCACGCCCGATCAGAAGAAGCACTGGCTGCCGCGACTCGCCTCCGCGCAGACCCTCGCGGCAATCGCGGTCACCGAACCCGACTACGGCAGTGACGTCGCGGGACTGAGCACCACGGCGACCCGGACGAGTGGTGGGTGGCTCATCAACGGCACCAAGACCTGGTGCACCTTCGCCGCTCGCGCGGACGTCCTGATGCTGCTCGCGCGCACCGACCCGGACCGTGCCAAGGCGCATCGAGGGCTCTCACTGTTCCTCGTCGAGAAACCACGGGGTGAGAGCCACGGGTTCCTCTTCCATCAAGACGCCGCCCGCGAGCGACGCAGCGACGCCGACGGGCGTCTCGAGGGACGTCCGATCGACACGCTCGGTTACCGTGGGATGCACTCGTACGAACTCAGCTTCGACAACTGGTTTGTTCCCGACGAGAATCTCGTGGGCGGCGATGCGGGACTCGGTCGGGGCTTCTATCTGCAGATGGCGGGATTCGAGAACGGCCGCATCCAAACGGCCGCTCGCGCGGTTGGTCTGATGCAAGCGGCCTACGAGGCGGCGCTCGAGTACGCGCGCAACCGGGTGGTCTTCGGCGAACCGATCATCAACTACGAGTTGACGCGCGTGAAACTCGCCACCATGGCCGCGATCATCCAGTGCTCGCGCCAATTCGCCCTCGAGGTGGCCCGACTCATGGGAAAGGGCGAAGGGACGCTAGAGGCGTCCATGGCCAAGGCCTACGTCTGTCGGGCCGCCGAATGGGTTACCCGAGAGGCAATGCAGATCCACGGCGGCATGGGTTACGCCGAGGAGTATCCGGTCAGTCGCTACTTCGTCGACGCGAGAGTTCTGTCGATCTTCGAAGGCGCTGACGAGACCCTCTGTTTAAAGGTCGTCGCGCGCCGACTGGTCGACGGACTCGTGTAACGCGTCTTCGAGTATCGGGTTGGGCGAGCCCAGGGCTCGATTGTCCGCCTCGACGGCGACGATGTCCTCAACTCGAAGTCGTGCGGACCATTTCTCCTCGATTCGGCCGTACTTCCAAAGGAGCATTGAACCCAACCAGACAACGATGAACAAACCCACGATGACGTAGCCCGCGGTGTTGATATTGAAGTTCTCTGAGAAATTCCAGAATCCACCCTTCCAATGCAACTCCATTGGAAGCAGACCCAGCACCTCGATGCCACCGATGAAAACGCAAATCAAAATGGAGAGTCCGGTAATCATGAGGTTGTAATAGATACGACGAATCGGATTGAACAACGCGTAGGAATAGGCCACGTTCATGAAGAGGCCGTCAATAGTGTCCATCAACGACATACCAGCCGTGAACAGGATCGGCAAGCACATGATCGAATACCAGGGCAGCTCCTTGGTCGCGAAGAGCGCCGTCGTCGCGAGTAGCGCTACTTCCGTTGCCGTATCGAAGCCCAGTCCGAAAATGACTCCCACCGGGTACATCTGCCATTCCTTAGTTATGGACTTCATCCACTTGCCAAAGATCCGAAAGAAGAAACCTCGATTGTTCAACTGACGCTCGAGTTCGGCCTCGTTATACAAACCATCGCGCATCGAACGAAAGACGCGAACGATACCGGCGAGAATCACCAGGTTCAAGAGTGCGATGAGAAAGAGGAAAGCGGCCGACACGATGGTGCCAAAGATTCCGCCGAATTGCTCGAGACCAGAACCGTTATTCGAGACCGCAGCAAAGACGGTTCGCTCGGCGATGACGAGTCCCGCGCCAATGGCGACCACGATGGTTGAGTGCCCGAGTGAGAAGTAGAACCCCACGCTGAGGGGGCGACGTGGTTCCGGTTCGTCAACCCGATCGTTCATCAATTTGCGCGTCGTGTTGTCGATCGCCGAAATGTGGTCAGCGTCAAAGGCGTGTCGAAGCCCCAGGGAATACGCCAATCCAGCGATTCCGATCCCAAGTCCCTTGTAATGACCTGGGATGACGAAGGCTATGAAAATACCAAATCCAATGACGTGCAACATGAATATGGCGAAGGTCATCCAACGCGCGCGGCGCCATTCGTTTTTCGTGAGGGAGTCGCTAATTTGCTGTCGTCGGCCAATTTTTGGAAGCTCAAGGGCGGTCATGGGGCCACCTTAGTAGGAGTGATTCCTAATAAGGCTTCAATTTGCTTACGGCGCGGATCGCTTCATGCCTGATCGCAGGCCCCGCGTCACGAACGAGTTCGCAATTTTTGCGGACGCCTCGTCAATCATCTCGTCGCCGAACATGAGCGCCCCCGTGTGTTGCTGCTCGGTCGCGACCCGGTAGGTGTCGAGGATGTCGTAGGACTTGTCGAAGAGCTCTTGGCTCGGCGAATAGACCTCATTCAAGACCACGGCCTGATCAGGCGTGAGCGCCCATTTACCGTCGAACCCGTACGAGAATGAGATGGCGGCGGCGAAGCGCAGCGCGTCGAGGTCACGCACCTTGAGAAACGGGCCGTCAATCACGTGCAAACCGTTCGCACGCCCCGCCATCAGGATCTTGGCGAAGACGTAGCTGAAGGGATTGGAGGGCCCGTCGTGGATTCGTTCGTCGATGGTCGTCACGGGCATCCCGATCGACGCCGCGAAGTCGGCGGGCCCAAAGACGATCGCCTCAAGTCGCGACGACGACGAGCAGATCTCTTCGACGTTGATCAAGCCCTCCGCGGTCTCGATCTGCGCTTCGATGCCGATGTGGCCCGTTCTGAGACCGGCGTTCTGCTCCACCTGGGTGAGCAGGAGATCCATCGCGATCACGTCGGACGCACGACGCACCTTGGGCATCATGATCTCGTCGAGCCGCTCGCCCGCGTTTCCGACGACGTCGATGACGTCGCCGTAGGTCCAGGGCGTGTCCCAGGCGTTCACCCGCACGCAGAGCACCCGTTCGTCCCACGCGAGGTTCCTGATGGCGTCGACCACCTTGGCGCGCGCGGCGACCTTTTCGTTCGGCGCCACCGAGTCCTCGAGGTCGAGGAAGCTCATGTCCGCACTCGAAGTCGGGGCCTTGGCGAGGAATCGGTCGGACGACCCCGGCGTTGAAAGACACGAACGACGAGGTAGCGAGCGAGATCGTTCGGACATGCGCACGAGCCTATTCTCGCCACGAAGTCCGTGACGTCGTACCCGAACGTCGCGCACCGATTTCCATTTTCTCGGCCGTGACGAGGAGTTACAGAACTTCTTACGATTTTTCGGACCCCGAGGTTCGTAACCAGACAGTAACCTTTACCAGGTGACTGACGTCGAGCGCCCGGCGCGCTTTTCGACGCTACGGCCAACGAGGGGACTTCAGCGGTTCCGGTGGATTGCATCCGCTTTGGCTGTCGTCGCAGTGTGTTCTAGCACTGTGGCTGCTTCGCCACGTCCCGCCGGCGCCTCGGGGATCGCGAGCGCCCGCGCGAAGGCAACCGCCCTCTACAACCAAATCCAGAACATCAACGCCAGGGTCGAACTCCTGGGCCAGCGCTACGACGAGGCCCAGATCAAGCTCAACAAATTCAATAATCAGATCACGCACACCAAGCAAACGGTCGAGGCCATCAAGAACAAGGTGTCGAACGGCACGACCGAATTGGTCCAGGACGCCATCTTCGCCTACGTCACCAACGGCGCGGCGGCGAGTAACAACCCCCTCTTCACGAACAACGCCGCGAACGTGGGCGCCACCAACGTCTACGGCAAGATCGCTCAGGGCAACGTCAGCGCAACGATCGCCAGCCTCAAGAACTACCGAATCGAGTTGACCCAGGAACGAAGTATTTTGAACAACGAGGACGACCAGGCGCGAGCCGCCACGAAGGTCGCGGCGTCCGCGTTCCACAGCGCGAAGGTGCTCCAAGCATCCTTGCAATCCACCCTGAGCCAAGTGAAGGGGCAGATCGCGGTGTACGTCGCAGACGCCGAAGCAGCCGCCGCCGCGAAATCCGACGGTGCCCTCAAGTCGGCCAAGAGGACCTCGGGTTTTCCGGCACCACCGCCGGACTCGCGCGCGAACATCGCGATTCGCGCCGCCATGTCCTATATCGGTACCTGGTACTGCTGGGGTGGGGCGTCACGGCGTTGCGTGGACTGTTCAGGGCTGATCATGCTCGCCTACGAGGCCGCGGGTATTGACTTCCCGCACTACTCCGGCGCCCAGTACGAAGACACGGAGCGTGTCCCGCTCTACGACATTGAGCCGGGCGACCTCTTGTTCTACGGCTACGACGGTGACGAGCACGTCGCCATGTACGTCGGTCACGGCGACATGATCGAAGCCGAGGAGACGGGCACGCGGGTGCACATCGTGCCCATCCGGCTCGGCTACGGCTTCGCCGGAGTCGGTCGCCCGCGGGCCTAAGCGTGTCGGGCGTTCCCACCTCGTTTCATATCGGCCCCCTCGTCTTTCACACCTACGGCTTCGGTCTCGCGATCGCCGCGTACGTGTGTTACCTCTACTCGCGCCGCCGACTCGAACGTGCGCGATTCGACGTGGAGCCCTTCTTCCACTACGCCGTGGCGCTCGTGATCAGCGGGCTGATCGGCGCACGCCTCGCGAACATCGCGACGAACTGGTCGTACTACTCGGGCCATCCGGGACGATGGATCGCCGTGTGGCAGGGGGGCCTCGCGAGCTTCGGGGGCATCGCGCTCGCGTTGCCGGTGGCGATCGTGCTGCAACGACGCTGGTGGCCCGCCAGTTCGCTCACTCAGTTCACTGACGCGATGGTGCCCGCGCTCATCGCCGGCTGGGCGCTCGGACGCCTACTCGGTCCCCAGTTCATGGTCAACGGTGGTGGACACCTGACGCACCAGTGGTTCGGCATCCACTATCACGGTCAGTTCGGCAAACGCGTACCGGTGCCCCTCATTCAAGGGGCCGAGGACGGACTTCTGTGGTCTCTGCTCCTTCTCCTCGAACGACGCTGGCGGACGATTTTTCGCGGCGCCATCACGGCGATCGGCATGATCGTGTGGGGACTTGTTCGCGCCTACGACGAACACTGGTTGCTCGGTGAGCAGTCCCACAGCGGTTCGGTGGGCGTTCAGGTGGCGGGACTGGTGCTCGCCCTTGGTGGAGTGGTGCTCCTTCTTCGCCAGAAAATGGCACAACGAACGAAGGCCCAGCGCCCCAACCTCGAACCAAGTACGACACCGTGAGTCGTGGCGCCTGCGGCGCCCACGTCGACGCTAGAACAACGAGTTCCATTCCTCGTCACTGAGTCGCCCTATTCGCTCCAACGACGAGACCGCCACGTCGAGCGCCACGCGGTCGCTCGCGATGTAGGACACGTGCGCGAGCCCCAGTCGTCGCCACGGCTTGAAGAGCCCTCGCGAAGGCGACTGATTCGAATAGATACCGAGCGCCAGGATCGCGGTATCCGACGCCGCCACGACGAGTACCGGTCGCACCTTGGACCGCTGTTCGGGAATCGACGGGTCGATCGCGTCGAAGGGAACCTCCGCGAGCACGACCGAACCCACGAGTGGATGGTTTGGATCGAAGGCGTCGAGCTCACTCGGCGTGAGGATGAAACGCCGACGGAGGATTTCCGGTACCTCGGGCGCGGGAACCGGCGCGGGGGTCGTGCGGGGCGCGGTCGTCGTCTTTACCGTCTTGGTGGGTCGAAGTGCGCGCGGCGCCGTCTGGGTCTTCTTCTTCAGCTTCTCCTCTTCGCGACGTTTGCGTCGCTGTTCGCGTTGCGCCTCGTCGGTCTTCTTCGGAACGAGCAACGTCGACGAGGCGACCGCCTCAGGCAAGGCCGGTAATTCGAGCTCCGTGCGCTCCTCGAGTAGGCGGCGACACTGGTTCGCGGCGGGAAACTGCTCGCCCACCGCGAACGCGAGTACCGCGACGACTTCGTCGGTGCTCATGTCACGAGCGAGGACGACGTCGACCGCTTCACTCAACTGTTCGAACGACGGGTTGTCCGCGTGTTCACCCAACACTTCGATGATCTTCTCGAGCGGATCGAGCGCGAGCAGTTCCAGCATGGCGCGTACCGCGGCAATCGGCGCACCGGTCGCGAACGAGGTCACGTCACGTTTCTGCTGCAGCCCCCGCAGCGGCACGCCCACGACGGCACTGACTTTGGCACCGCCCTTCAGATTGAGTTGGTCGAGCGCGTGAAGGATCCGCTCGTCGTCGATCCGAAGGAGTGCTCGCCGCATTACGTCGCTCGATTGGGTGGTGATCATGAAGACTGATTCCTATTTCAAGAGGTATTTGGAGATGACGACGCGTTGCACTTGATTCGTCCCCTCGTAGATCTGCGTTATCTTGGCGTCGCGCATGAATCGCTCCACGGGAAAGTCCTTGGTGAATCCGTAACCCCCGAGCAACTGCACGGCGTCGGTCGAAACGCTCATGGCGGTGTCGGACGCGAACGATTTCGCCGCCGCCCCCAAATAGCTCAGCTGACCCTGCGGGTCGCCCTCGTCGATGGTCGCGCACGCGCGATACACCAGCGCCCGCGCCGCCTCCGTGCGAATGGCCATGTCCGCGAGCATGAAGCGTAGACCCTGCAGTTGGGCGATGGGTGCGCCGAACGCGTGGCGCTCTTTCATGTACGACCCCGCAAAGTCGATCGCGGCCTGGGCGATGCCGACCGCCTGAGCGCCGATGGTCGGGCGCGAGCGATCGAGCGTGTGCATCGCGATCTTGAAGCCCTCGCCCTCGGCGCCGATTCGGTGCGTCGCCGGTACGCGTACGTCGTGGAGGACCACTTCGCCGGTGGGTGACGCTCGAAGACCGAGCTTGTCCTCGTGCTTGGGAAATTCCACACCCCATCCCTTCTCCACCAAGAAACACGAAATACCGTGACTTCGCGCCTCGGGGTCGGTGCTCGCAAAGACCGTGTACGTGTCCGAGATACCCGCGTTCGTTATCCAGTACTTCGAACCATTGAGGATGTAGTCGTCGCCGTCGCGTACCGCTCGACAACGCATCGACGCGACGTCCGATCCCGCGTCGGCTTCGGATAGGCAGTAGCTCGCTTGAATCTCCCCCGAGGCAATGCGCGGTAGGTAGGTCTGCTTCAGCCACTCCGAACCGAAATTCATCACCGGGAGCATGCCGAGCTTCGAGATCAGCATGGTGACCGACGTCGAGGCACAGCCGCGGGCGACCTCTTCGGCCATGATCGCCTGGGTCACCATGTCGGCACCCGCTCCCCCGTACTCTTCGGGCACGCCCAGCGCAGGAAGTTCCATCTCGACGCACGCGTCGAAACTCTTCTGGGGAAAGACCTGCTCGCGGTCGTAGTACGAAGCGTGGGGCGCGACGCGTTCGTCGACGAACGCACGAAGCACCTCTTGAAACGCGCGCTGCTCGCTCGTCAAGTCGAAACTCATACCGCTTCTTTCAATAGTGGGGACTAATGAACTTTGGGACCAGGAATCAACTGGTCGGCGGCGACCGCGTCGACGAACCGGCGTTGGGCCGCGTAACTGTGCGCGAGACCTTGGAACGCCGCGCTCTGCGTACGCGTCACGGTCGTCGTCGTAATCCCCGTGACCGCGAGCGCTACGCGAACGTCAGCGGGAATTGGTTGACGTCCCACGAGACTTGCTCGCTTGGCGGCGACGAGTCCGATGCCTAATTCGACGTCGTGGCGATCACGTTCGTCCTCGAAGCTGAAGCCTGAAAGGACGTGATGGGCAATCGTGAGGGCGTAACCCTCACCCGGCGCGGGGGTACCGTGACCAGTGCCGCTCTCGCGATAGGCCGAACGCTGCAGTCCGGGCTTAGGGGGACGCGCCAACTCGGGCGTCGCGGTCGCCATCGTCGGACGCACTTCGCCCGCCATCGGGACGGGGGCGAACGTCGGTTGGGTCACGCCACGAGACTAGTTGGCGCGCAGGTTCAGACCCGAGTCAACCAACTCTCGTACTGCGGAAGTTCGCCGCGGACCGCCTGATTGTAGATTCCTTGGATACGAAGCGTGATGGGCCCCGGTGCACCGAGTCCGACGATCCGGTCGTCGACCGAGGCGATCGGGACCACCTCGGCCGCCGTGCCGGTGAGGAACGCCTCGTCGGCGAGATACAGGTCGTCGCGGCGCATCGATTCGAAGTGCACCTGGTACCCCAGGTCGTTCGCGATGCGGTGGATACTCGACAACGTCACTCCGCGCAGCGCCCCCGCTTCGGACGGCGGAGGACTCACCAGGTAGCCGTCACGCACGATGAAGAGATTCTCGCCCGTGCACTCGGACACTCGACCGTCGACGCCCAGCATGATCGCCTCGTCGTAGCCGGCGTTAATCGCCTCGACCTTCGCGAGTCCCGAATTGACGTAGCCACCGACGGTCTTTGACGCGGTGGGCATGGCGTTGGGCGAATGGCGAGACCACGACGAGATCTTCATGCGTACGCCGTTGGCGGCGCCGTGGTCGCCGAGGTACGCGCCCCACGGCCAGACCGCAATCGCGACGTTCACCGGAGAGGGTTGCGGATTGACGCCCATCTCGCCGTAGCCGAGGTACACGAGGGGACGGATGTAGCAGCCGTCGGGCACGTCGTTGATCCGTACCGTCTCCTTGATCGCGTCGGTGAGGTCATCGATCGCGTACTTGACCTCGATCCCGAGGATTTTGCAGCTATCGAGCAATCGCTTCGTGTGTTCTTGGAGTCGGAAGATCGCAAGTCCCTGGCTCGTCTTGTAGGCGCGAATGCCCTCGAACGCGCCTGTCCCGTAGTGGAGCGTGTGGGTGAGTACGTGGACGGTCGCCTGGTCCCAATCGACGAACTCGCCGTCCATCCATATCTTCTTGGTTGGGGTGATGGCCATTACAAACTCTCCATTAACTGTGTCGTGACGCCGACGGTACCCAGGGTGGCCACGTCGCCCTTGAAGTCTTGCACGGCGCGCGTCACCCGCGCGGCCGCGTCATGTTCGCCCACGTGCTCGAGCATGAGCGCGGCCGACGAGACGGCGGCGAGGGGGTTGGCGCGACCCGTACCGGCGATGTCGTGCGCCGCACCGTGTACGGGTTCGAAGAGCGAGGCGCCGGTACGCGCGGGGTTGAGATTGGCGCTGGCGGCGTAGCCAATTCCTCCGGTCACCGCACCCGCGAGGTCCGAGAGGATGTCCCCAAAGAGATTGTCCGTAACGATGACGCCGTAGCGACGAGGGTCTTCGACCAGGTAGATGCACGCCGCGTCGACGTGGTTGTAGTCGACTTCGACGTCCACGAATTCCTCGCGTACTTCTCGTACGACGCGGCTCCAGAGATCGCCCGCGAACGTCAACACGTTGGTCTTGTGCACCAACGTCAGCTTGGGACGGGCCAATAAGGACGCACGCTCGAAGGCGTAACGGACGCAGCGTTCCACA
>Ga0209611_10014064_pt1 | contig 10809 bp, 10 predicted proteins | sample S1TSphgellanicum_3_FD_187693 | JGI IMG/M metagenome (GOLD analysis project Ga0209611, IMG submission 187693) | Host-associated microbial communities from peat moss isolated from Minnesota, USA - S1T2_Fc - Sphagnum magellanicum MG (SPAdes) (version 2) | ecosystem: Host-associated > Plants > Peat...
TCGGCGGGCGCCGCCGCTATGGACGGAGCTACGGCCGGAGCTACGGCCGGCGCACCGGGCTGGCGATAGACGAAGCGCTCGCCGGTGTAGTTCCGGAAGACCACCTCGTCATCCGTGATCGATTCCACATACTCCGGCAGGAGCGGCACCTTCCCGCCGCCGCCCGGTGCGTCGATCACGAAGTGCGGCACCGCCAGCCCCGACGTCCAGCCCCGGAGCGCCTTGATGATCGCCAGGCCGGTCTGCACCGTCGTCCGAAAGTGCTCGCCGCCGGCGACCTGGTCGGCCATGTAGATGTAGTACGGCCGAACGCGCGCGCGCAGCAGCGCGTGCATCAGCCGCATCATGACGGCGGGATCGTCATTCACCCCGCGGAGCAGCACCGTCTGGCAGCCGAGCGGCACGCCGGCGCGCGACAGCCGATCGAGCGCGGCCACCGCCGCCGGCGTCAGCTCGTCCGGGTGATTGAAGTGCGTGTTCATGTAGATGGGATGGTACCGCTGCACCATCTCGCAGAACTCGGGCGTGATCCGCTCCGGCAGATGCGCCGTGATCCGGCTCCCGATCCGGATGATCTCGATGTGCGGGATCGCGCGGAGCCGCTGGAAGATGTACTCCAGCCGCCGATCCGAGAGCATCATCGGATCGCCGCCGCTCAGGATCACATCGCGAATCTCCGTGTGCGCCGACAAATAGGCGAACGCCGACTCGTACTGCGACAGCGGGATCTTCTCCGGGTCGCCGACCTTGCGGCGGCGCGTGCAAAACCGGCAGTACGACGCACAGACGGGACTGACGAGGAAGAGCGCGCGATCGGGGTAGCGGTGCGTGATGTTCGGTACCGGCGAGTCGCCGTCCTCGTCCAGCGAGTCGACGACGCCGTCGCGGACGTCGAGCTCCTCGACCGTCGGGACGTACTGCCGCCACATCGGGTCGCCGGGGGATTTGATCAGGGAGAGCGCCGCCGGCGTAATCCGCATCTGGAACCCGTCGATCGCCGCGCCGAGGGCGTCGACATCGATCGTCTCCTGCCCGAATCGCCCGGCGAGCTGCTCCAGCGTGGCGACACTCCGGTCCTTGAGGATCTGCTGCCACTCGCTCATGCCGCCGCCTCCCGTCGCATGGTCGACCGCGCCCGGCAGCGCCGCGCGTAGATCACCCGGTCGTCGCCGATGTCGTAGTAGCCGGCGACACGCGCGACCTCGGCGTACCCGTGCCGAAGGTAGAACGCCCGCGTGGCGGCATACGCGGCCCGCGATGAGGTCTCGATCACGATCAGGCGCGCGTCGGCCTCGATCATCCGCGACTCGGCCGCCCGCAGGAGCGCCGACCCGACGCCCGCGCGCTGCGCGGCGGGATCGACCGCGATCCAGTAGAGATCGAAGCCGCGATCGGTGCCCGGCGTCGGTCCGAAGCAGGCATAGCCGAGGAGCGCGGGGCCTGACGCCGCCTCCGACGCATAGGCGCCGATGAAGTGGTAGTCGGGGTCGTCCGCATCGAAGACCTCGAGCCCGACGGCGATCTCGGGATCACTGAACGCCCCGGTCGCCCGGAGCAGCGCCTCGAGTCCCGCGCGATCGCGGCGGTCGAGCGCGCCGAGCTGAAAGGACACCGGAATCAGCGCCGCCCGACGCCGGAGAGTGCCTGGGCCAGCTCCCATCCATCGGCGCGCTGCCCCGGCGCGGCGCGAAGCGCGCAGTCGGCGATCCGGCCGATCAGCTGCGCGTAGTCGATGCCGGCGGCGCGCGCCATCCGCGCCAGACCGGCCGTCGGACTGATATCGGGGTTCGCGTTGACCTCGAGCACCCATGGCCGGCCGGCGCGATCGATTCGCATGTCGACACGACCGTAGCCACTCCCGCCGACGGCGCGCCACGCGGCGACGGCCGTGCCGGTGATCTCCGCGGTCAGCTCCGACGGCAGGTCCGCCGGGCAGTGCGGCATCGCGCCCGCATCCTCATCGGAGCCGGCGACCCACTTCGAGCGATAGGAGACGATCCGCCACATCCCGCGCGGCATCCCGCCGAAATCGACTTCCGCGACCGGCAGCACCAGGTCGCCGACGATTCCGACGTTCACCTCCCGGCCATCGATGAACCGCTGCACGATCACCTCATCCCAGCGCTCGTGCATCGCGTCGACCCGCTCGGCGAGCGCGCGCATCGTGCGCACGACGGAGCGCTGCTCGACGCCGAGCGAGGCATCCTCGGCGGCCGGCTTGCAGATCGCCGGGAACCCGGTCGCCGGCAGGCTGCCGCCGGGGCGCACCGTCCCCCACCGCGGGACGGGGAGGCCCGCCCGGTCGAGCAGCGTGTTCACGAGATGCTTGCGGAGGCAGATCGTCGTCGTGGCGCTCGAGCTGCCCGTGAACGGCACGCCGAGCAGTTCGAGCGCGGAAATCACCGCCGGCTCGAGCGCCGCGACGCCATCGACGCCCTCGCAGAGATTGAATGCGAGGGCGAACTTGCCGCGCCGGACGCGTTCGATCCACCGGCCGTCGGGATTGACCGGGATGCGCACCGCCTCGTGGCCGGCGGCGACGAGGACGGCCTCGACCGCCTCGACCGATTCGAGGATCAGGAGGTCCGGCGTCTTCCCGAGCGCCGACGCCCCATCGAAGAGCACGGCGCACTTCACGGGCGCACGCTCACAGGCGGACGCCCTGGCGCTCGGCGGCGAGCCGGCAGCACGTCTGGATCAACTCGTCGTACCCCATGCCGGCGGCGCGCGCCGCCTTCGGGAAGCAGGAATTGTCGGAGGGGTCCGGCAGGATGCCGGGCAGCGGGTTGATCTCGACGACGTGCGGCACGCCGAGGCCGTCGAGGCGCACGTCGACGCGCGCCCAGTCGCGGCAGGCGAGCGCGTGATACGCCGCCAGCGAGACGCGCTCGATCTGGCCGCGCAGCTCGTCGTCGATCGCCGCGGGGCACTCGAAGATCCGCAGCGGGCGCTCGGGCCGGTCCCAGAGCCACTTCGCCTCGAAGCCGTAGATCGGCAGCGCGCCCGGCGGGAGCGCGCCGAAGTCCATGCCGATCAGCGGCAGCACCTGGGCGCCATCGCCGTTGCCGAGGATCGCGCACGTGAACTCATCGCCGGGGAGGTACTCCTCGACGAGCACCGGCTCCGCATAGCGCTCGAGGAGAAAGCGGACCTGCTCGTCCGTGTCGGCCGGCGTACGGCAGAGGTTCCGCTCGGTGATCCCCTTGGAGGACCCCTCGTAGAGCGGCTTCACGAAGAGCGGGTAGCGCAGCGACTCGACGCCGGCGACCGCCTCGATCCGATCCACGACGCGGAACGGCGCCGTCGGCACGCCATGGTAGGCGAGGATCTGCTTCGTGCGCGCCTTGTCGAGGCAGAGCGACAGCGTCAGCGGATCGCTGCCGGAGTACGGGATGCCGAAGAATTCGCAGATCGCGGGGACGTGGGCCTCGCGGTTCGCGCCCGCGAGCCCCTCGGCGACGTTGAAGACGATATCGGGGCGCTCGGCACGGAGCCGGGCGGGGAAGTCGGCGGTCGCCTCGAGCCGGACGACGGTGCCGAGCGCGGAGAGGGCACGGGCGACGGCATCGATCGTCTCGGCGCTGTCCCACTCGGCGAACTGGTCGTCGGGATCCGGCGCCGCGGTCATCACCGCTTCGCCGCCCGGCGACAGGTTGGAGATACTGGGAGGTTCGTCGCTGTCGAGCGCCTCGTCGCGCGCCCCGCCGACGACGACGGCGGCCGACGGGTCGGCCTGGCCGGGCTTCTGATTGTAGGCGAATCCGATTCGCGTCATCCGGTCCTTGCAGCGTGGGCGTCGTGCAAGCGACGAGCAAGAGCGATGCCAGTTACGAATTCGGCGGATTATAGGTGATGCGAATTTGTCGCGCAATGTCCATTACTCGTCGCGCGCGCAAAAGTTTCGCGTTTCGCCACGACCCTCGCGGAATGCCGTGCGGCGACGCGCGTCGTGCGCCGATGTGACGCGGTCGGACCGCGCGATCAGACCTTGTGGAAGGTCGCGCGCGCCGCGTCGCGGCGGTCGTCGGCCAGGTAGATCTCGAAGTCCGAGAAGAAGGCCGGCGCCTCGCGCTGCAGGAGCCGGATCGTCGCGACCGCCAGCCGCCGGATCTCGAGATCGGCGCCCTCGCCGGCGCGGAGCGCGAGCATCGTGCGCCACGCGCGCGCGTTGGCGGTGACGACGATCTTCGTCTCGGTGGAGTTCGGCAGCACCCCGCGCGCGGCCTCGCGCGCCATTTTGCGACGGTGGACCCGGTCGGGCACCCAGGCGTAGCGCTCCATCAGCTCCGCGACGAGCGCGACGTACGCGGCCTGCGCCGACTCGATCTGGGCCTGCCACTGCGCCTCGAGCGCCGCGTCGCCGAGAATCGCCGGCGGGACGACGAAGCTGGCGTCCGACTCGTCGACGTACCGCTGCGAGAGCTGCGAAAACGCCCAGCCCGCGCGATGCCGCACCAGCTCATGCGTCAGCGCGCGACTCACCCCCTCGTAGAGCAGGGAGTAGGTCGCGTGTTCGAGGACGCTGCCGTGCGCCTGGCGCTTGATGTTCTCCAGGTAGTCGCGCGTCGTCCGCTCCGCCGGATTCGACTGGCTCATGTAACAGAGGCGACCCGCAAACTCGGCCAGTCGCTCCCCGTCGGTGCTCTCGCCAAGCCAGTGGACGGGGAGATGGGCCGGCTCGGCAAACGCCGGCCTGGCCAGCAGCGTGATGGTCGGCTCTCGATAAAACACGGGGCGGTGCGGCGAAGGGGACGGCGCGCGTCGGACGACGGCGACGAAGACGACGGGGATGCGGCCGCGAGACGGCGCGCGGAGAAGCTACGGCGCGCGCCCGGCAGGCGACAGCGCCGGCAGCGGGGACGCCGCCTCGGCGAGCAGCGCCAGGCGCCCGCGCGCGTACAGCCGCTCGCGCTCGACGCGCGCCAGGACGGCACGCGCGACGTCGGGGAGCGGCGGGAGCGCGGGGTCGTACTTCACGTCGCCGACCGCGCGCTGCCCGGCCAGCGGGACCTTGACCCCCGGATTGAGGATCCCGCGCGGATCGAAGGCGCGCTTGATCGCGGCAAAGAGTGCCAGCGTCGCGGCCGGCCAGACCGCGGTCATGAGCGGCGTGCGCAGCCGGCCGTCCCCGTGCTCGCCGGTCAGCGTCCCGCCCAGTCGCGCCGTCAGCGCCGTCACGTCGGCGAGGAGGGCGTCGAGGCGCAATCGCCAGTCGGGCTGTCGGACGTCGATCAGCGGGTTGACGTGGACGTGCGCGTCGCCGGCGTGGCCGAAGATCACGCCACGGATCCCCTGCCGCTCGAGCGCGGCCCGCACGCCAAGGACGTATTCGGCGAGCCGGTCCGGCGGCACCGCGCCGTCCTCGATGAACTGCATCGACTTGAGCGACGGATCGAGTCGCGCGAGGATCGGACTCGCCGCGTGCCGCAACGCCCAGAGCGCCTCCTCGGCCGCCGGATCGAGCGCGAGGTCCACGCCGCTCGCGCCCGCGTCCCGCAGCGCGGCCGCCAGCGCGCTCGCCGCGGCGTCGACCGCGCATCGTGCCGCCTCCGCATCGCCATCGCCCGCGTGACCGGCCTCCAGCTCGATCAGGAGCGCGGCCTCGGTCCCCGCCGGCACGCGCCGGCCAGCACCGCCGGCCGCGGCGACATCGAGGAATGTCCGGTCGAGCAGCTCACACGCGACGACGGCTCCGCCGACAGGTCCGGCGACCGCGTCCGCCGCAGCGCGACTCGCGGTCTCCGCGGCGGCGCGAGCCGCCGCCGTGCCGGCGACGGCCGCGGCGAGGGAGGGAAAGACCGCGAGCAGACTCGCCGTCGCCGCCGGTCGCGGCGCGAGCGCGAGCTCGATCCCGACGAACAACGCGAGGGTCCCTTCGCTCCCGACGAGGAGATCGACCAGATCGCCGGAGGCGAGGTACGCGTCGATTCCGTAGCCGGAGGAATCCTTCCGCACGCCCACGCGCCCCACGCGACCCGAGCCGGCGAGCGACGGTCGGACATCGGCGAGCAGCCGGGCGACCGCCGGGATCCCGCTCGGCGGTGGCGCGCCGCGCCGCACGACGGCGCGCGTGCCGTCGGCGAAGACGCAGTCGAGCGCCGTGACCCAGCGCCGCATCGGCCCGAACGCGAAGGTGTGCGCCCCCGCGGCATTCGTGGCGACCATCCCGCCGACCGTGCAGAACGTCCAGCTCGACGGGTCGACCGGAAAGCGGAGGCCCACCGCGGTCGCGGCGCGATCGACGTCGGCGGCGATCACGCCGGGGCCGACCTGGCAGCGGCGCGCCGCGACGTCGATCGGCCCGCGCTCGGCGAGTGTGCCGAGGTCGACGATGACGCCCCGACCGATCGCGCCGCCGCCCATGCTGCTCCCCGAACCACGGGCGATCAGCGCCGTCCCCGTCCGATCGGCCCAACGCACGAGGGTGACGACATCGTCGGCATCGGCCGGGACGGCGACCGCGTCAGGCATGAGCTGCGCGATGCCGGCCGCTTCGGCGTAGACGGCGCGGGCGGCCGCGTCGTCGCGGAAGGCGCCGCGAAATCCTGCCGGCGGCGTCACACGCCGAGGTCCGTCGGCACCGGCGGATCCTGCGCGTAGTCGTAGAACCCGCGCGTCGACTTCCGTCCATACCAGCCGACGAGCACCATCCGCCGGAGCAGTGGCGGCGGGGCGAATCGCGTCTCGCGGTATTCGGTGAACATGATCTCGGCGATCCGCACCGCGGTATCGATCCCCACGAAGTCGAGCAGCGTGAGCGGCCCCATCGGGTGGCCGGTGCCGAGGCGCATCGCGGTATCGATATCGGCCGTCGTCCCGACGCCCTGCTCCACCATCCGCACGGCGTCGAGCATGTACGGCACGAGCAGCCGGTTGACGATGAAGCCCGAGGCGTCCTTCGCCAGCACCGCCTCCTTGCCGAGGCGCCCGGCGAGGGCGAGCACCGCATCGACGGTCGCGGTGCTCGTCCCGACCGTCGGCACGACCTCGACCAGTCCCATCACCGGGACGGGATTGAAGAAGTGCAGCCCGATCACCCGGTCGGGCCGCCCGCTGGCCACGGCCATCGCCGCGATCGTCAGGCTCGACGTGTTGGACGCGAAGATCGTCGTCGGAGGCGCGAGCGCGCTTGCCTCCGACCAGAGCGCGTTCTTGACGGCGAGATCCTCGACGACGGCCTCGATCAGGATCTCCTTCGCCGCCGCCGGCCCGAGGTCGGTGCCGACCGTCAGCAGGCCAAGCGCCGCGTCGCGCGCGTCGGCGGCGAGCTTGCCGCGCTCGACGGCCTTCGCCAGGGAGCGCTCGATCGACTGTCGGGCGCGCGCGGCGAGCTCGCTCGACACCTCGCGCAGGTACGTCGGCAGTCCGGCGCGCGCCGCGACTTCGGCGATTCCGCTGCCCATCAGGCCCCCGCCGAGGACGCCGACCGATCCGATCGCCGGAGTCGTCGTCACCGGCCCGGCGACCCGAGGCGCCGTGACTCGCCGTGCTCCAGCCGGTCGAGGATCCGCTCGAGCGCGAGCTGCGTCCGCTCGACGACCTGACGGTGGCTCCGCGCGATGGCGAAGCCCGCGGCGAGGCCGGCGGCCACCGGGATCGCCGCGACCCCGAGGACGGCGCCCAGCATGAAGCCCTTGATCAGCAGCGCGGCGCCGACCATTCCGCCGCCGGCCGTCACGCCGCCGATGGCGACCGCGCCGCCCTGCTCGAGGCGTTGCGCGCGGGCGCGCGAGACGTCGGCATCGAGGCGGACGGCGACGCGTCCGTCATCGAGTGGCGCGAGCGTCGCGGCCACTTCGTGCGCGTAAAAGAGATCGAACGCCCGGCCACCGGGCGCGAGCCGGCGAAACGCCGCCCAGAAATCGCGACGCGGCTCCCACGTCATGCGGTCGACCCAGCGGCGCTTGATCGCCAGGGTTTCGTCGCGCAGCATCGTCTGGTTGAGCGCGGCGAGCACGTCGGCGGTCGTGCCGCGGATCGTCCGACTCGCCGACGCGACGCTCGCGCCGGCGACCTGCGCGGCGATCCCGCGCTCCTCGGGCACGGCGACCCGCGTGCGCTCCTCGGCCAGCGCCTGGCGGATCAGGGCCGGCGACAGGCCGGCCTCGGTCCCGGCGGCGATGATCTGTTCGTCGCTGATGTCGTCGCGTGCGTCGCCGTCGCTGGTCCGCGCCTGCAGTTCGGCGGCGCGCGCCAGGACCCGCTCGACCGCCGCGCGATCGAGCGCGTTGCCCGCAGCGCCCGGCGCGCGCACGGCGCTGCCGGCACTCGACGCGCGAGGCGGTGCGCTCGGGCCGCTGGCGGGACGGTCGGAATCCGCGGGCATTGGCGGGCGTCGTTCCGGCTACGCGAGCGCTTCGAGAATCACCGCGATCCCCTGCCCGCCGCCGATGCACGCGCTCCCCAGCGCGTACCGGCCGCCGCGTCGCGCCAGCGCGTGCAGCAGATGGACGGTGATCCGCGCGCCGGAGGCGGCCAGCGGGTGGCTGAGCGCGATCGCGCCGCCATCGACGTTGAGTCGCGCGGGATCGATCCCGAGCTCCTGCGCCACGGCGAGCGTCTGCGGCGCAAAGGCCTCGTTGACCTCGACGAGATCCATGTCGGCGAGCGCGAGGCCGGCGCGCGCCAGCGCCTGCCGAGCCGCGGGGACCGGCCCGATCCCCATGATCGTCGGATCGACACCGGCGAGCCCCCAGGCGACGAGGCGCGCGAGCGGCCGGCGTCCGATGCGCGCCGCGTAGGCGTCGCTCGCGATCACGAGCGCCGCCGCGCCATCGCCGATCCCCGACGCGTTGCCGGCGGTGACGACGCCCGTCGCGCGAAAGACGGGCTTCAGCTTCGCGAGGCCCTCGGCGCTCGTCTCCGGTCGCGGGTGCTCGTCGCGCGCGAACGGGACCGCCGGGCCGCCGCGTGCCCCCGGGATCGGGACGGCGACGATTTCGTCGGCGTACGCGCCGGCCGCCCAGCTCGCGGCGGTCCGCTGCTGCGACTGCAGCGCGTACGCGTCGACCGTGGCACGATCGAGTGCGTAACGGGTCGCGAGGTTCTCCGCGGTTTCGGCCATCGAGCACCCCGCGACGGGATCACTGAGCGACTCCCAGAGCGTATCCGCGAGTGGTGGCGACTGCCCGAGCTTGACGCCCCAGCGCAGCCCGCGCGCGACGTGCGGCGCCTGCGACATCGATTCGCCGCCACCGACGAGGCAGACGTCGGCGTGGCCGAGCAGGATCTCCTCGGCGCCACTGACGACCGCCTGGAAGCCGGAGCCGCAGAGTCGGTTGACGGTCAGCGCCGGTGTCTCGACGGGGCACCCGCTCTTGAGGGCCACGTGCCGCGCGAAGTAAATGCTGTCGGCGCCGGTATAGAGCACGTTGCCGAAAATCGCCTGCGACACGTCGGCCGCCGGCACGCCCGACCGCGCGAGCGCCGCGGTGGCGGCGTGGACCGTCAAGTCAATCGCCGACAGGTCCTTGAGTGTGCCGCCAAACGTCCCGAACGGCGTCCGGACACCGGCCAGGAACACGATTTCCGCCATCCCGGAACCTAACCGGCTGAGCCGAGCGCGGGCCCGCGGCGGTCAGGGCGGGGTACTGACGCCGACGCCCGCGCCGATGCGCGACTCGTGCATCGCGCCATCGCCGTCGCCGGCGATTCCGTCGTCCCGTCGCGCGTCGTCGTCGCCGTCCTGCTCGACGCCGCGACCACAGGTCGGGCAGAACTTCCACGAGACCTCGAGATCGGCGCTGCACGCGGGGCAGTGCTTGACCGTCACGTTCTGTCCGCAGTGGGGACAGAATGTGATGCGCCGATCGGCCGGCAGGTCGCCGCCGCAGAAGAGACACGGCCCGCGCGCGAGGATCGCGACCGGCGTCGTCGACGCGTGGCGCACGGCGGGCGACACCGTCGGCGTCGAGCGACCGGGCGTGCGTGCCGACTCGGCGTCGATCCGGCGCACGGCATCGGGCGAGATCTCGATCAGCGACGCCGCAAACGTGCGGTACGTGAGGGCGCCGCCGCCGGTGCCGGCGAGCGCCGTCGCGAGCCCCTGCTGCATCGCCGGGTCGCCCGTGACGTAGCCGCGTTCCCCGGCGAGCAGTCGCGTGAGGGCGTGCTCGTAGTCCTCGTGGACCTCGATCTCGAGATCGGAGCGGTTGTGGCGGTACGGCACGATGCTCTGATAGAGCTCGGCGACCGGAAAGGCGCTCGTCAGATACGCCGGGTAGTCCGCCCGCATGTTCCGGACGAGTCGACGAAAGAGCCGCTCGAGATCATCCATCGTCGGACCGGCTCAGCGCTTGTGCGCCGCGCTGTCGCTTTCGACCCTGGACATCTGTGCGTCGACGTCGGTCTGCACCTTGTCTCGCGTCTGGCCGCCGACCTGGTCGACGAGGCGCGCGACGATGTTCTTGTCGTTTTGCTTCGCGTCCTGGAAACCGAGGCCGTAGCCGACAGCGCAGCCAATGATCAGGACGAGGAGGTACCGCATCGGACGCTCGGGCGTGGGGAGGGGGACTCGCCCTAGCGACGCGCCGTGGCCGGCGGCGGTAACGGCAGCGGACGGTCGGGCCTGATTGCGTCGTCGTCCGGGAACGGCTCGGGATCCTCGCGGTGGCCGGCCTCGCGTCGCGCCGCGAGCCAGGCCTCGAAGCCCGATGGCTGCAGGCCGTCGGAGTCGCCGAGCGAGGCGGCGGCGGCGGTCGCGAGGTGATTGACGTACTCGTTTTGCGGGTGCCCGTCGTGGCCGCGGACCCAGCGCCACTGCACCGCCTGCCCGCCGGCGCGCACGGTCGCGAGCAGCTCGTGCCAGAG
>Ga0209611_10014065_pt1 | contig 10809 bp, 4 predicted proteins | sample S1TSphgellanicum_3_FD_187693 | JGI IMG/M metagenome (GOLD analysis project Ga0209611, IMG submission 187693) | Host-associated microbial communities from peat moss isolated from Minnesota, USA - S1T2_Fc - Sphagnum magellanicum MG (SPAdes) (version 2) | ecosystem: Host-associated > Plants > Peat...
TCATATTCGGACCCTGGTGGTGCTTTGCAGGTGCCAAAGAGAAACATCCACCCATTGTGGTTGTTTTTGTTGGCTGTGCTTTTGTTGACAGCATTAATAAGGCCTCGAGCACAATAATGCCAAATACCATAGTAGTACATTTCCAGCTTCCACACTAATAATTCTATTATCTTTGGAAATGTTTGAAAATTTTTAACTTGTATTTTTCAAAAGATTTTTTTTATAAAGTTCAAAGGAAAATATTGAATCTTCAAGAATATGCTACTTGACAAAATGAATTTATAAAAAAATTATTTACTTATTCAAACAAACATGTGTTGAAGTTGCCAAGGTACTATGGTAGTTCATTTCAGGGTTATTAGCAGGCTGAGACTTTGGAATTTGAAAATTTGTTGCCAACCCCCAAAAAGAAAACTTACATTATTATGCACACAATGTATTGAGAGAATATCTTTAGCGGATGTTCCTCAACTTTCCAAGTGAAATGAGCATTAAGTATATGCCTTTGAACTTTGCACTTGCAATTACATCCCCTTCTGTGTTGTGGACTGAGACCTCTAGTGACTGAAAGTGAATGCAATGGTTGAACTTGGCTGATGTCTAACTGGGAAGCTGTAGATGGCCTACCCAACATGCCAAAAATTGATTAATTGGTAAATTAAAATTTGAAAAATTCAGTGGATTTACAAGTGTAGACAAGACATGATGCTACTTTTTTAATTTTTTATTTATTTTTCTATTTATTTCTGTCAATAGGATCCCAGGTCTTGGAGTATGCATATTTGTGACTGGCTCATATGTGCGGATGAGGCCCAGAAATGCCAATTGAAGGTTTAGCCCTTCCCCAACAAAAGATCAACTGCCTTACGACACCAAAACCAAAAATCCCCACCAGGGTTAAACAAAATGCACAATACAGCAAGGCCAGAGGCGAAGAAATGGGCCATAGCCCATGAGAGACACCTGGAGATCCAGAAGAAGCAAACAATGAACACTTGGGTGAAAAGGGGGAGTTATTGTGCTGGTGGGGTTAGCTAAAGGCATATTCCAAAATGCCCTGTGAAACTTGGGAGGGGAGATAAGACATCAAAACTCATTATGTTCAAGACCGTGTAAAACTTTATTTATGAAACGCATTGCATGTTCGAAAAATGTACAATGATATTAAAAACAAGGGATAATTTAAAGGACGGCAAGTTAACACAAAGTAGATGTCAAAAACTTTCCATCTCAACAACCAACCGCTTGTTATAGGTTAGTTGTGGCGATGGGGGGTGTGTCCTGAAAGGGTGGAAGTCAAGAAGTAGCTAGGCCTAACGCCATTGCTTGACTTAAGATGCAGGATGCTTGCATCCTTTGCAATGTAATTGAATTTTTTTGATGAAGAAAAGTAACCAAAACATAAAGAGGAGGGCCTTCTAGCCCTTTTAGGCTCCAAATAGCAATGGCACAATGATTTAAGAATGCATTTGCTTATATGTGTAAACACCCAAATATTTCAATTGTTAAACAGAGGAATTGATCAATGTGGTGTTGGTCATGGTAATTCCTTTCTTTGGCTTGAGTTGCATCGAAAGCAACAAATCCTTGAGTTGTGCAAGATCGAGGAAGTAGATTTGCATGTGTTGGGTCAATTATAACAACATTAGCTAGGGTGCAAATTTCATTTTTGGTGAACATAATGTCAATTCGTCAATGGGAGGAATTGAGTGTGGTTGAAAAAAATGTATGTAGTTGTTTTCGTCCCATGTCGAAGTAAACATTTCATGGAATGGCAACAAAAGTGTTGAAAACTACATCATGGGTCCCCGTGAGTTTATTGCCATGGGTGTAATGTAAAAAGATATTCATAGGTTTGATGGGATGTGTGCACACACATCAAGGAGGGCCTACAATTGAAGGATGTGGTAATCCAAGCTGTGTCTAAAGCAATGTGGAGAAAATTGGGGAAAATAATTGAAAGGTTAAGAAAATTAGTTGAACTATAAATGAAGTGCTTGCCTCAAGATTGGAACACGATAAAATCTAGGCACGATGGGCCTCAAGTATCCCATCAAAAAACATGTTAAAAAGGGTATGATGGTGCAAATGTTCCAAAATGGAATTTTGAAGATGAACCATTTGTTGTTCAATGAGTTGTTCAAAAGGAGAGAGACATGTTTGTGCTGAGGATTGAGAAGATCACATGTTGTTTTGAGGTGTTGTTGGAAAGGGAAGGTTTTGTTGTTGACTCATGCTAAGGCTTCAAAAAGGAAAGGATGTTAATCAACCATGACTTTAGTAGCTATGATTAAAGCTATAAAAGCCCAATTCCTTAAATAGGCTACTTGGGGCAATGGTGGATGTTGGTATGAGCCCGATGCCACCAAAAGTTATTGGGAGAAAAACTTGTTTTACAAGTTAGAAATTGTTTAAAACTATCAAAAGACCATGGACCCAAAAGACATCCAAACACTTAAAGGAAGGAAAAATCAAAAGAAACAAGGGAATATATGAAGGTGGGAGAGGGAGGTGTGCAACATAATAGATACAATGGCCGTTGTGCATAGCAATGAGTTAATATTCCAAAGGTTACCTGGACATTGCCTAACCTAAGGAGAAAGTCAACATGTTGAACATCTTTTAGCAAGATATCTTTGATGAAGGATGATTTGAATGATGAAGTGCTCAATGGAATCCCTCAAGACTCTAATTGCTTATGATGTTGGTTTAAATTAGGATGGGGTTTTGAAGTTGGGTGGCAGGCCTAAGAAAGATCGTGTTACACATTTTTGAAGTTGGACAAAAAAACCTATCACACAAAGTTCTGTTTGAAAATGTTCATATGCAAAGGATACAATGGAGGGGGGGCCAATAATGTGAGTGTCATGTACAATGGATGGAAATAAATAGGAGGAGAAATTGCTAACTATAGAACGTAATGCCTTAAAGTGAACTAAGGTAAATAATGCCCCTCCCAAAGGATCACCTTGATGAATTCCCATGGTAGATGGGATGATTGTGACATTGCCATCACAATTATGGTGATTATAAAATAGGGGATATTCGAATGCATAAAATGCATGAACAAAGGGGATAAATTGTATGATGTCCCCACATGTTGCATGAAGTTTGTGAAATATGACCCCTTTTAATACCAAATTGAAAACGTTTGCCACATTTAGGTTGAGAACAACCCAATCAAGGTCAAGGTCGAAGGTGCACCGAATGCCATGGACTATTGTTTCATATCCACCTTTGGTTGCTATTGTGAATTGGTGTAAGGAGATATGTGTTGCAAAGGCATCGTGAAATTGAAAACATAAATCGTGGTTTATGAGTTGATACAAGGTTTCCCCTACAACAATGGGATGAACTCCATTCAAAAATTTGGTCATGGTTAAGAAGCAGGCCACCCCAAGGATATGTGCAATTCGACATGAAATGTGACCTTGTGCAATATGAAAGTAGAGTTGAAACAACTATGGGAATCCATTCATAGAATCTTTTAGGTGAAAATAATCTCAGAGGTGTTCAAAGACCATTGAAAATGGAACACTTGTAAATGGATTTGGCATGAATTGGGATGCTAGCTTGAAAAAGTTAAATGAAAGTTCAAGGTCTTGGTATAGTTCGTAATCTTCCAAAAAAAGTGGAAAGAAACCATTTGATTCATGATGCAGAGGGGTGTGAACCAAGTGGTGTCAAAGGATGTGGATGAAGGAAAAATTGGTGCTAGAATACATGCTACTTGAAAATAGTCTCCTACATGTTTAAAGACTAAATTATGAAAAAAACATTTATGAGTTGGAGGATCATGTTAAGCATGAGGTATTGAACTCGAACTTGTTGCCAAAACTTGGGCTCATAAAAAATTTCATCTTGTAGGTTTTCCTAATTATGTGCTAAAAAACATTTAAATCAGATCTTCATTTCCTTATGCCTAGTGGCCCCCCTTCGAAGGAATAAAACAAGACACCACTAGGGTAGCATGAAAAGCGAATGCAAAATTGCCACATCATAAGGGCCTTGTGTTAATTTATCCAGTGGAAAATGAAATGCCACTTATACATCACGTCATAAGGCAATAGGGATGCAATTGTATAATGAAGGACAACGAAAGCTAAAATGGAAGGACCCAAGGACATGTAATGCCAAAACCGAAGCCCATGCCGATGCCAACGAGTTGGGAGTAAAGGAAGTTATTGGGCTAAAAAGGTGTTAGGTCTGGATAAGATGAATTGGATGCCTAATAAAAATGTTGGTGACAGGTTAACCCTTGAAAGGTAAATTGACATCCATAGGTGGGGCAAAAAGCTCTTAATGGAGGTTGTAGGTGTGTTGGGAAGATGGGGGTGGGTTGAAGGGTTTGATCATGGGGAACTATAAGGGTTAATATAATGGAAAGAGCAGAAGGTTCGACATGTGTATTATTTATAGGGATTGGGAAAATGTTGGGTTGGGGTTCCACATTCACACAAAGGGCTAAGGGTTGATAATGGGAACTAGTGGATGGTGCGCGATTTGCATAGGAAAGGGGATGGAAAATGGGGTTGTGGTGGTGTGTGAAAGGGGAAATGGGTGATGTGAACTACGAAGTTTGATGAAACATGATGAACTAAGGGACATGGGGCATTTTGTGCCTATGAGGAGAGAGGTTTATTAGGAGCACAATTGCAAATAAGTCCCACATTTTTGAGATTGTTTATTTCAACACAATAATTTTAAACCTTAGAATCAACCACATAAAACTAAATAGATCAAAAGGAAAAAAATAATGAATTGTCACAAATAGGCAAGTCATGTTTCAAAGGATAGCCAAACTTTAACTTTGCCATGTACCTTAAACTTTAACTTTAACCTTGGACACCATCATCTTTATTTTATTGGGTTTAACACAACCTATACAATTGTGAAAACTATTGTGCAAAGATTAGGGGCACAAAAACTTATAATCTTTTATTCTTTGGACTACCCAACTAAAGTAACACCCAACTTTAATAATAGAAAAATACTTTAAACTCAATATTTTGCTTTAAAAATAACACCCCAAAAAACATATTATTGGTGAATGACTAACCATTATGTATTCACATGTTCACACTTACAATGCATTTTTTTTTTCTTTCTATTTTTTTTACTTTGCTATTTGTCCAAGATTGTGACAAAAACCAAGAAAAACCAAGATTGTGGCAAAGACTCTTCTTTATGGTAGAAACCTTATATTGTGCTTAATTTGTGGGTAATGACTAGATTCTTGGTGATAAATTATTTTTTGGGCTTGACAAAAATGTAAAAAAAAAAGACCCACCACAAAACAAAAGCCAAAAAAAAGAAAAGCAAAAAACACAAAACCCACCCTCCCTTAGACTCTTCACCTTCGTTGTCTTGTTGCATATTGATGGTGGTGTTATCGTTGCACTATCCTCTTCCTTTGCTTTAAAAAATGGTTGTTCTCATATGCCCCACCAAACCCTAAAAATCTAGGAAGTAGATTTACAACTAATCCTTTTAATGAAATTGCAACTCAACCACCAACCAAGCCTCTTTTTACTAAAATGGAACTAAAACCCCTCTTCCCTTTTCCTTGAAAACCCTCAATTACAAAATTTCTCCCCTTTGTTTCTCTTTGCCTATCTTTCTCTCTTTCCTCTTTTTGCACAATGCTAACAACTCAGCACAAGGAAGCAACAACAATAGTTGCAACAAAACTGCTGCCGCCACTACTATCATCACTCAAACATGTTACATCTATGTATGTTTTCCTTACTAGTGTAATTTATATGCAGGTTGGACGCGATATTCTTCTTATCACAATAAATATGCAAAATTAAGCTACATGTCTTAAATCTATGTTTTCCATTCCTAGTGTCATATGGGTGTTGGACCTAATATTCATTCATATACTGGTGATAGATAGGTAGTAACTAGCAACAATATCCCATATCCACTCCCCTGTACAGCATATTGAACAATGCCAGAGATATATAAGCAAGGAAAGCAAAAAGCATAAAAAATACTCACAAAGGAGATTATAAGCACAGTTGGTGTAGTTGTGTTATGAGATGACTTGGAGTAAGTGTGGTTGTTTCAGGTCCCAAAAAGAAAAAAGGAAACCACGTGGAAAACACAACTAGAGGAGATCATAATGACGGTCACTTAAGACTTGACCATCTGTCCTAATGACCATGCGCTTATAAATTCTCTTACAACAAACTCAAATATATCTTTGCATCTTTGTTCACCCCTTCACTTTCACAATAATTCTAAACAGAAGTTTATTTGCCAGAAATATTGGACCCAGATTTTTTTTTCCTAAATATTTGGTTTGTGAAAGGGTGGTTTTAAGCCAGAGGAAACACGTTTTCCCAAGTTTTTCCGTACAAAATTATTTCACAAAACAGAGCAAACTCACCACCAAAAAATCTATATTTTATTTTGACACAATAGACTCATAAGTAAGTGCTGGGGAGCATCATGGACAGGTGTATTGGATAAGGAAGTGAGCTACTACCTATCTAGGTTTCTATTGTTATTTCTAATAATTAGTAAGGGAGTGCATCCATGTATATATATATTTAAAGAGCCACTTTGGTTGGCCCATCGTGAATATTTTTGAAACATTGAGCAGCCCCCCATTAGAAGCACCTATGTGATCCCCACTCCCCAAAACAGAAGCATAGTGGCTTCCATGTGGCACACCATTTTAGTTTTTATATATATACATATATATGACAATTTCAACCTGAGCCAAAGCATCTGGGATACATCAAAAGAGAAAACCACCAGAATTTGAGGTTAAATTTAAATTTAGAAAGCATTTTCTTAGCTGGCCAAGTGGGGCTCATGCAAACCTCCATAGACAGAAGAGCACTACTCTCCCCAGCAAAAAGAAATCCCTCCCTCTCCCCCTCCTTCTCACTCCACCCCAAAAAGAAAAAAAGAACCTAGGGCCCTAGGGTGCATGCTGCCTCACCTCATTGGCCACATAAATATTCTATTGCTAAAACGCTTCATCGTCATTTTCAAACTGGACTAACACCCCTTCCTAAGAGCATGGGTACCTATTATTGAAAAAGTGCTTCTCACTTTAAAGGCTTGTGAGTGTTTAAGTGCCAATGCAAAATTCTCTCAACACTCCAACTTTGCTGAAGGAAAGGTAAAAGGAAGAAGTTATTTTAAAACATAAAATGAAAGAAATAATTGTGGGCAAACAAATTGCATTGTACAACATAAGCATCATAAAAGTGGACATATGGACAATGAATGGGACAATGCATGCGTCATGCTTGTCAAGCTCGGTATCACATTTAATTCATTGCACGAGTTTACTGCTTGCCTTTGGACACATCCAAAGTCCTTGTACTCAAATACACATTTTGTAGTCATCCCTTTGAGACGTGGAATAGCCTTCCATTACAAGGGGGAAAAAAAGAAAACAACAAGATATTTACTTATTACACTTGTAAATAACATCACTTGAGCTCAAATTCTGAAACAAGGGTTTGTTTTCTAAATGTGGTGCCACTTGAATCATGGATGAGATCCAATAGGAGCAAAAACCTTTGGAATTGGCTTTTTTATTGTGTGAAGTGTGGAGTAAAGCCCCAGAGGAAACCATGGATTTTAATGCGTGAGTGTAAAGACCTGGTCCAAATTTTTATTTTTATTTTCCTTACACCCGATGGGCACCATGAGAAAATAAAAAATAAAAATGAGGGGCATTTTGAAAAGAAATATGCCAGGTAACATGCCGAACAATTACACTAAAAGAATTGCAGCCGGTGAAGAGGAAGAGGAGGATGGATGGTTATTACCATGCATTATGAATGGACAAATTCCTCCATGATGCAATTGGCTTTCACCTTACAATAAGGAGAAAGTGAAGAGGCTGATGATTACCATACCAATGTTGTGTGTGTAAATGGTTTGGGACTTACACTAAATCCCATAATGAAATTTATTTACACTCTGTGCAAGTGAAAATGTAAAAATAAATATATTTATATAATTATACATGATTCAATAAAATAATGTAAATGTACAACAATATAAAAAATGTGATTTCTACTTGAGAAGGGGAGATTTCATAATGTTTTTGATGATAAACCAGCTAAATGGTCCATTGCACAAAAAGAAAAACTATCAAAATATATACACTCACAACTAATTCATATGACTTTGCAAAAATCTATGGTCATTAAACCTATATAATAAAATTATCTATAAAGTAAGGAAAACAACACTAGAACCTTGAGTTTGATCATAAATAGGGTGAAATTCAAAAAAATAAAAACCTACCCAAAAAAAAAGAAAAACATTAGCATTCAAGGGTGGGGGGACCTCAGTTTTTGTGGTGAACTGAGTTTCACCCTGTCTTTCCTTTTTCCTTACGCCTCCTATGTTGCTGCATATATTTTCACTGCTCCTACTTGTAAAGGTACTATAATTAGTCTTGAACCTTGTACATTAAATGCTGCTTTTCAGCATTTCATTCCCAGATTTAATATCTTACTTTATGGATACCCCTGAAAGAAGGGTTTGGGGTGAAAGGAGGCCCAAAGACAGGATAACTTTACAAATAATTTTAGTATTTACACTTACACCCCCTAAAATATTTACACGGGGCGGTGTAAGTCTATTTGACAAATTTACACTGGCCCCATGTAAATGTAAAACAAATATATACACTGCAACAAGATAAGTGTAAGTGTAAAAAATTTGGATGTGTAAGTGTAAATGATTTACACTTACACAAGATTTACATACCATATATACGGCTATTGACACTTACACACACGACACTGTACCATACCCAATAATAAATAAATGAAAGGGAACTATAATTCCCACATTGCCTGCAAAATGAGGTGACCAGTAGTTTATTTGAAACATGTTCTTTAACAGCCCATTCTTCTCATGCTGCCTTCATCTTTGGCTGGAACAAAAATTATATAGGCTATAGCTTGGCAAAAGATGCCTATTCAAGTGGTGCCCATCTGGGTCCATGAGTAACAAGGCTACACTTCGAATCTGTGACCATGAAGTCTTTAATAATTTAGTTGCAATTTTATTGTTTTTTCTTGCTATGGTTTTTTTTAATACCTATGGCAACATTTGGACACCTAACTTTGGGCATGGGTTAGCTTAATGGGAATGTAACCAGTTTTCAGGGTCTTTCTTCCAGTGCTTTTCCAAGCTTTTTCCTAGGTGGGAGAGGTAACCATTTTTAGGTTACCCTACTTGTGTTGTCAGTGTTTGTTTTAATATAAATTGATGACGAGAAAACCTGTTACACTTTGGAACAAGCCCTAGAAGAACCTATTTCCAGGTAACGAAAACAATGCCCCAACACCCAGCTAGGCTTGTCACATTCTTCAGTGGAACAAGCCTATTCCATAATACATGTATGAGCCTCTAAACCTTACAAAGCTTGTATTGTATTGGAACTGGCTTTGGTAGGAACCCATGCCAATGGCCATTGTTGAAACAATACTGTCTATAATTAATATTCAATATTCATATTCTTACTTATATTAATAATCAATTCCAACTATATCTATTGCCATTGTTGCTTTATATTATAAACAGCATGCTACTTCAACTCTTGTGGGGTGGGGGATGGAATTCTTATCTACATCCAGGGGTAATGTGATATTGAGCCATGGCTATTATGGGTAAATGAGACACATATGAGGCAAATGTTGTTCCTGGCATTTGCCATGGAAAATCGTTCTTGTGCCAAATTACGAAGGCTTTACTTATGCCACAAAACCCACACCAAGTTTGGCTGAAACTTTTGCATCCTTTATGACCAGCATGAACCGCTAGCTCAATGGGAACATAACCATTTACCTTATTGGGAACATAATGATTAGCTTAATGGGAACATAACCATACTTTGTTTTAGTCGATCAGCACAAAACAAAGACTTATAGAAACCCCAATATAATTAATTATTGCCCATTTTTTTACTGTGTGAATTTGATTTGGGTATCTATCTATCCATTCTATTGAAGTATTGGCTATTCCAAGCACACTTGCCTCCTTCCATCATTTGGTAAACACATGTCCCAAAATAAAAGGAAATCATGGTTCATGAACTTGATTAGGTTTGCTATGTAAAGACCTCCTTGGATTTTTCTAGTGTATTAACTTAACCACTGCATTTTGATTCTTCACATACTTAATCCCAAATGATTGACTAGAGATGATCCATAACTTAACCACTGGTGACTGCAGTTGGTTTCTGTATATGTTTACTCACAAATGATTTCAGAGACAAAAGACCCTTTGTCTAAGTAGTCTTCAAAGTTCAAGGAGTTGGGTGTTGGTTTGGGTGGTAACTCAGGTGGACGAGAGTAAACCAACAACCAACCATTGGGTGGATCACCACACCGGATGGATGGTTTGTCCACAGGAAACACTTTTACTGTCCCATAACTAACCATGGTAGTTATTCATGTACTAACCATCCACACATACCAGACAACCACCAACTGCCTTACATGTTACATATGTAGTAAGCCCTTACATTTCCTACCTACTTACCTATGATACCTACCCACTTACTAGTTATCTACCTAGGTAATGTGAAGGGGAAGTAGATGGTTTGTTTCTAGGTAATTAGGGCTGTTTTTACTACCTATCTAAGAACTTGCTTGCAGGTTATTAGGAGGTAGTAAAAGAAGCAACATGGTGGTTCCCTATCTAGGGAATCGGAACCCCACACGAAAACTGTTTCCTGACCACTTGCCATCCATCATCCTTCATGGTGTGATGCTTTTTTACTGGGTATATATAGCCAAAAATCAAAATTCGAAGTGCTAA
>Ga0209611_10014066_pt1 | contig 10809 bp, 4 predicted proteins | sample S1TSphgellanicum_3_FD_187693 | JGI IMG/M metagenome (GOLD analysis project Ga0209611, IMG submission 187693) | Host-associated microbial communities from peat moss isolated from Minnesota, USA - S1T2_Fc - Sphagnum magellanicum MG (SPAdes) (version 2) | ecosystem: Host-associated > Plants > Peat...
TACTTGGTGGCCAACTTGAAACAATCCTTGGTCTGGTGGCTTGAGGATATCATTACATGCATTTGGCTTGATGTTCATTTTCCTCCATATATGTGGTTACTCTGATTTTCAGGTGGGTAGCATTGATTTCATTTGGAGAGGAATGGCATAACAATCACCATGCCTTAGAGTATTCTCCACATCATGGACTGAAAAGGTGGCAGCTTGACATGACCTGGTGTGCTATTCTTAGTTTAGAGGCCATGGGCCTTGTGACTAGAGTAAAGTTTTCTAGGCAAGAACACATGGAGTGCATTACAATCAAGTCTTCTTGAGCATGGTTTACAAGTTCTTGTCACTTGTTGAATATGTCATTGCACCTCAGCAGGCCCAATACTATAATTAATTGGCAATCTTGTATTCATGGAGCTGCCCAGGAGCAGATTTCATGGGTTTCATTGCTAATTGGGTGATCCTTGTACAGTGAATTTGTATAATATATCTATGTTTGTCATGAATTGCTTCACTCAATTTCTGCCAGGGTTTGGATTGCTGAAAGGTTCAGAAAGTTAGTATAGAAATGCCCTCATCTCTTGGTTGTCGAGTAGGCTTGGAAGGCGATCGATCTGAAGCAATGAATGTTCTTTTGATTCACAGCTGCAGGCTTTTGTGCTCTTTGAGGTACAGAGCATTGCAAAAAAAATTCTGGTTTTGTGATGTGAAAGATTTTTGGCTGTATGATGAGCACCAGACCTCAACAAACTGAATTTGACAGCATAGTATGTGTAGTATAACTGAAGTATTATACTATTCAAAAAGTAAATAACTTTTTTCCAGCCCCACCCATAAAACTAAACCTAGGAGGTTGCTATTAGCAACCCACCTGGACCAATCATTATGATTAGTGAATCGAAAAAGGGAGCAGCAGTCATATCATATTCATTACACTCTTCTCTAGCAGGTGTTCCACTTGATCATCTCTTCTTCCTCTTTGCTATTAGCAACCCACCTGGACCAATCATTATGATTAGTGAATCAAAAATAGGGAGCAGCAGTCAGATCATATTCATTACACTCTTCTCTAGCAGGTGTTCCACTTGGCCATCTCTTCTTCCTCTTTTCTTTGACATCAATTGATATATATATATATGTTGCTGGATCTGAATGAAACCTTGGTAATGGTTTTACCAGGTCAATTCTCATAAGTATTGAGACTTTCTCCATACTTATGAAAATTATTTGAGTAGATACTGTAATTATTTGAGTCAATTAGTATGGATTTGTTTGAGTTAGGGTAGAAACACCCATCACTGAACATAAGCTGGTAATTGATCGGGCACTTATACTAATGAGCTATGCACTCATCATATGTGAGTGGCAAACCACTGATTTTTAAAAAATCATTCAACTTATCAAACAGAAGTGTTTGGTAATGCGGGGTTTAGGGGTGCATTTTTTATAAAAAAAATTGTCCCACTGATGGAACCAAGTAATTGGTCTAGGGTTTACAACAGCCCAACAAACAAGGTTGTTTCAGCCCACTTTACAAGGAACAATTGTTTGCTGATGGGTCATTTAAAGCGATGTTTTAAAAAACTGGGGTTTTAGAGTACAACCAATTTTTCAAGTGCCCCAACAAGGTCTCAACACTTAATACAAAACAAAATCTTTGCATCCCAAAAGATAATAAATAAATGACTCTAAAAAGCATGTCCATTTGTACAAGGGCATTAGATTCCTGCCAAAATTATAAATTATAAACTTTGTAAATCATATTAGAAGGATATAGTTTAGAACTCAAAAAGCTTCTCAATTTTTCAAGAATGTCCTCACTATCCAAGGCTGTAGAAGATGAAGTCTAAAGTTTCATAGAGCTTATGTTTCCTAGTTTTAAAATGTTTAGAGCGTTCAAAGGAAGTAGATATGAGGCTGAAACTATTTATAGAATCAGAATGAGGGCTAGGACATGTGAAAGAAGCAAACAACTCACAAGATTGTTGCATACAAACAAGTGTCCAAGATCAACCCACATAAGCACCATCTACAAGACTAGGTGCAAGAATAGGAACATCTAATGTAAATAAGTTCTACCAAGAAAATTTCAACAAGTATCTATACTATTGCTAGACCCAACAATCTACAATTCCTAGAGTAGTAAGGAGATCAAATAGCTCCAATTTTCACAGATTTTAGTAGGTTGCAAGGCATTTGTAGTGTTAAGTACACACCAATAGCCTGCACAACAACCACAAATGTCAATTTAGAATGGGGTGACTTTGAAAAATTCTATGTAAAATTTCTTCTAACCCATCTTTGGAAAGTCATGCTCTTGAACATTATGCAAATCTAACCCATTTTTTACAATCTTGGGATTCATATAGGAGGTTCTAATATATATCTATTATAGGACCAAATCGAACCCCCCCAAACTTGTTAGAGGCTAGGACCAAGAGGCACCATGATGCCCATTGTACCTCGCAGGAGACAAAGTAACCTACAAGACCAACAATCCACAAATAAGGAAAACATTCCACCAACAATTCTAACACCAACAAAAGTCAACAAGGTTCTTAGTTTGACACAATGAGAAGATGAACATCCAATGTGTTGGAAGTTGCAATGGATATAGTGGAAAGAGGACAACTATTTTTGAGAAAAGGTAGCAAGCTTTGGCACATACTGGTGACATCCCTTTTAGATCACTTGAATGGGAAGACAAGAGCAAGAAAGCAAGGGCCATAAGGTGTGCTCACAAACCAAGAGGATGAAACACTTGTGGCTTGGATTTTGGGAATGGATAATGGTGAACTATGTTGTTAATGCGGCAATAAACTACCTACCAGGTTTCTACATCTTCAAAGGTGGGTGGATCAAGGATGACTACATCAAATTGTGCAAGGTAGGTACATGTATGGCAATGCAAACCAAGGCATGGATGACATCTTTCCTCTTCAAAGAATTTTTGTCATTTTTCAAGAAGTTGGTTCATGGTGAGATTTTTCAATCCAATCAACATTTCCTAATTCTAGATAATCATGGATCACATGTTCTGCTAGAAGAAATTGCACAAGCATAGAAGTTTGTTTTAGATATGGAGGAATTTATTGGAGGAAGTTACAAAGGAACTTCATCTTTTTTTTCATCCATTTGTGAAAAAAAAGACAATTTGAAGAAAAGAATTAAAACTTGGACCTTTTAGTTGAAAGGGGTGATTATACACATTGCACCACAATGTTTACTTTTAAAATGATAGTGCAAGAAATATGGTTAAAATGTTCATCACAATTTGGGTACAACCATCAAAAAAAAAATTTAAATGTTTTCTTTTTGGGCACTATCTTGCAACTATGTCAAGCTTGATACCACATTTAATTTGTCGATCTTGCTTAGTGCTTACCAAGTAAGACAACCTTCACACACCATGAAAAAAATCTACTAATCAAATTTCCACATATAAAATAAAGAATGTTTTCAACAATCTTCTTGTGTTTTAGGCCTTGTGGAGAGGGCCAACCCCAAAATTGGGTCCAAAAACTCAATAAAAACTTTAAACATGGTTTAAAATTAAGACTTTACAAAAGTCAAAGGTTCTAAAATTGTGATCTTTTGTGAAAGAAAAGTTCACTTTTGCTTGAAAGGGAAATCATACCACATGAGGTGATTGAAATGAATGGAGAAAATTTGAAAATTTCTTCAATTTGTTGAAGACACCTTTTTTTAAAAAAATATTTATTTCTCCTTGTTAATTGTTGATATTTTATGATGGGTTCAATCAAAGAAATCCACCCACAAAAAAGAAAAAATCGCTTTGCTACCCTTTAGCCACCCCCTTGCCCCCCTCACAATTAATTAACACAACTAACAATAGGTACTGTAAAAGCTCTTATGTACATTTGATATTGGCTCATTGTTAAAGACTAATCACATGATGGAATTTTAAATGTATATATAAATCCAATGTAATCAAATTCAATTTTTTTCATTCACAACATCCTACACAAGTTATTAATATGCATATGTACATGCATCCTATATGCATTTTCTAATGGGTCAATTCCTTATTCGATTTTTATTATGTGATGATACATATAGGTTTATGTAAAAAAAATGTTAAGTCAGGTGGAAACCATTTTATCACAATTTTTTTGTAATTATGTGTTTCCTTGTCTCACATTTGATTTTTTTGACAATGTGTCAATAAATGAAATGTCAAAACTCTAATGGGTTAATAATCCAATAAATGCAGTCAAATGAACAAATGATGAAAATTAAGGATCAAGTTGCAATTATGTAAATGAAAGTTAAAAGATTGATGGTCTTGGAAATGATTTTGAGTCCAACATCATGGGCATGTAAATAATTTACAATCATATTAATAATTAATTATCAACAATATCTTCATAATAATCTTAAAAATTAAAGTCCCAACCAATCCCCTAGTTCAAATATAGGGCTCTTGATTTTTAAAAAGCAAAGAAATTGTGGTATAATTCACAATCTTGATTTTCAATCATTTCAAAAATTTGATATGTCAATTGATGTTACTAACTATATTTTGAAGTATGATAGCTAGTTTTTTTGACAACTCAAAAGGATCCAAAATGTGAACCAAATATTATAAATTGATGTTGTGTGGTTATTTGATTATTTGAAACTTCAAAAAGCAAGGAACCTTTAGTTTCAATTTTTTGAAAATTTTCCAATTCAAAGAATTTATTCGGTTCTAGTTATTTCAAATTTCAATAATGAAGGTTTAATATGGGACCAATTCTTTTTAAAAATAATAATAATCTAGATATATTATTAAAAAATTAACTTAAAGAACCTTACAATGTTTGAACATTTGCAACAACTATGATCTAGTTTTTTGAATTAGCAAATTATTTGTGTAGGAATGTTGGTTGTTTGAATGCAAAAACTTTGATGCACATACTCACCAAAACATGTAGTGACCCAATATGATTCCATTTGCATCTATCTTAAAGTGCATTAATTCTAGTAACTTTGATGAACATTTGGGGGTTTTAGAATGAACGATCCTTCCAACATTCTCTCAAGTTCTTTTGAAAAAGACAAAAGGTTTAATTGTCATGATGCAAAAATGTAGTATCTAAGGGTTAACAATCACTACTGAAAAATTTAATTAGGTCCAAACAAGAGTGTGTTTAATTGGCTAAATGATAGTGATGCATCTCAAATAACCAAACAATGTAATTCAAATGAAAAAAAATCATGATTTTAAATTAAGGGAGGGATATTAAGATAGGGTTTGACAATAGATAATGAGTTTTTGGGTTTAGGGTTATTTTGAGCAGGGAAGATTTGGAATTCAACGTGAAGGATTGAAAATATAACAAAACATGATTCAAAATATAAAATCAATGAAATCATATAACATTTAATTTATAGTGAAAAAAATTTCATGAGTTTGAATCTAGAGTGTAAGGTTGAAGGATGAGAGAGACACACAATAGGCATGTTTATTACTGAAGTATAAGCACATCATAAATGAACCATTTAAAAAAAATTTGGTGATGTATAACAAGTATGATAATGTATAGTGATATTTTTTTGGTGGCAATCTTTTGGCAATCCTAAATTGAAATGAAAAACTTTAGAATGTGCATGACAACTTTTTGTAGTTCAAAGTTTATTTTAAATCAAAATTAACTTTAGTTCAACAGTCAAATTAAGAGGATTAAATACATTCAATGTACATACTATATATAACATGCAATTTTTATTGATCATAGGTTGTTATATTACGTGACATGTTCCATACAAGGGGGAAAAAAATGGAAAAACATTTATGCCCAATTCAATGATCTTCCCCTTTTTCATTTGACATGCTTCTTTCATTAAAATACTAAATACTAAAGTTTTTATGGCTTACCAACATTGAAAAATCATGATTTTGACCAAAGTCTTTTAATGAAAGTAATAATTTTCAAAAAAATTGGTGGATTATTTTTTTGATACAATTTTCATTCTTCACCTAACATTTCATACAAAAAATCACCCATAACTTCACTTTTGAAATATATTTCTCATTTTTCATGCTTTATGACAAATATTATTTTGGTTCAAATATATTTGTCACATACAAAATTTTCATCTTTTGCTGATTTTTTTTTGAAAATTTGATTAAACAAGTTTCAAACTTTTCAAATTTGCCTAAAGTTCGCAATATTGTCATCAAGTTTGATATACACATCTTGTCAAAATTTTGAAATGCAAAAAATTGTATCATGTGACAACAAATTTTGGGAGGCTTGCATGTGTTTATGCTCACCATGAAAATCCTTACACATTGGATGCCTTTGAAATTTCTCATAGAAAAGAGCAATGCAAACCAAAAAACAAAAGAGACATAGAAATCCACATCTCTCTCCTTCATAGTCTACTAGTTGATGAAGTTCAAAAGGGGGATTTTTGAAGTCAATCTTTAAAAAGTTGCAACAAAACTCTTGGTACCTAGAGTATAAATAGGAGGATGTTGCAACACAACAACCCAATCATCCATATCTTCCCCTTTATATAAAGCTTGAACTCTTTCCTTCAATTGTGAGTTTATGCTATGCCCATGGTTCAACAACATATGGCACAAGCTCTCAAAACACGAGATGCCAACAACTAAAGAACTGGGTGTTCTTAGTAGCTACCCGAACTGTTTTTCACAAAGACTTTCAATCATTTCAGCTTGGTGGTTCTTTAGTGTGCGAGGTTCCCTCGCAAAATCACCTCCAAAGGTTCATTATGGGAAATTTTTTTGAGTTTTCCCCTTGATGTTGTCATAGTTGATCTCATTCAAATGGATTTAATTTTTAGAACTAACATTTTCATAGAATGGTTACAACAATTGGGGCCCAAACAAAGGAAGAGCTATATCATGTGGGTTTATTATACTTGGATATATAACCACTTTTTTGTTTCATTTCCATAGCTATGCAAATGAGTGCCCTTCGTTTCTTGTTTGTTAATGAGACTTGGAATAAAAAGCTCGTATTTAGCCCCCAACCAAAAAAAAAACCAAAACATTAAGCACTTGAAGAAATTGAATGAATGTATTTGGAGGGCACCTTATTGATCTATGAATATCCCTCCTAATAAAGAGGAGGGATATTCCATCTACTCCATAAGAGGAGGAGAGATATTAAGCCTACTTGTAGATGTAAGATCCCTCTCACTCTTAAGGAGTACTTAGGTGTAAGAATGTGGCCTTTAGCACGCCTTGCGATTTGCGAACGTTTAGGTTCATGATAACCTTTGTGTTGTACTTTGCGACATGTAACACCCACGAGTGTGGAACATTCCCAAAATGTGAGGCCAGACTCAGCTGTCGCCTTGTCCTAGGTCCCTTCTCTTGTGAAGGTCCTTAACCTAGGGCTTTACCCTACACAAAAAAACCATCAAGAAACTTGAAGAGAGAAAAAGAAAGATTGTGTTTTGGGAATGCCCAAGAGACACAGCTTTTCCCTACCAAAACAAGCCCACCCATTCACTCAAAAGAAACCCTTCACTGAATTCAATTCTATCCCTAAAATGTCCTTATTACAATCCTTCCTTTCACCCAACCTTCTTCTTCTTCTCCTCCTCTCTCTCTCTCTCTCAGAAATGTCTCTTTAAGAACACACATTTGGGAACAACTTGTTCATGCAAAAAATTGCATTTCATTGTTGTGGGCAATTCATTGCAGATGATTATCAAATTGCCAACAACAACAAAAACAACAACAACACCACTGCCACCATCATCCCTCCTCTATTATACTAGACCCCAAGTCAGCTGGGCTCTGGGCCACTATATAACCTGGGCTTGTGAAAATCATGCTGGAAGGACATGAGGCCGTTGTGTTTTTCATTGTTCTTCTTGCAATTTGTTTGTTAGGAAACTGAGTACAAGGTACACTACTGTTGTAACCCTGTTTTCGGGTGAATTTTAACTACCACAATGAAGAATTGTTGCAAAACAGATGATGATGATGATGATCATCATCATCATGCCTAGTTTCATGACCAGTTTCATACAATACTTCTTCGCAAATTTTACAATTGTAACCTCATGATGATGCATAGTCCCTATGAAACTGGTTACAAACCAGTAATAAGCTTTACAAGTATTGTATGACATCTGTGTACAATATATGTTGTGTGTAAGATGCAGCAGCTGCTGATCACATTGGCAGGGGGTGAAGAAGAAAGAAATTGGGTTTCAAGAAGTACGTGGGAAATAGTTTTGGTGGACATTCTTGCTTCTGGAGCACAAGCCTTGGAGCATCATCCCCATTGAAGTAAATACATAACCTTATCTCATGAACACTGAATTCATGTCCAAAAGTATCTCACTTACAAGTAAGTGTGTATTTGTATGTGTTGCACATGTTGCAAGACTCAGCTCTGGCTCTTAGAGATTTGGGTATATGACTATTATGCGAGGTTTTGTTTTTGTTTTTTGGGGGGGTGGTGGGAGGGGGATTTGGGTTTTCTCAAATGTTTCAGGAAAAAGAAGCGGGATTTGATTTCATTGAATATCAATCAACCAATAAATAAATATTCTTCTGGGATTATAAATCTCTGCTGCAGAATGCAATCACATGATCATGGACACAATGTCTACTAGTGCTTCAGAGGAGGTGCCATGCTGTAGAAATGGATTCAGCTGGAGCTGCTCCTCCAAGGAAAATTTCGGTGAGCACTAGTAGTAAAGAAGCAGCAGTCACAACAGCACCTTCCATCTCCTCCTCTTCACGAAGGGGACGTGCAGTGTCAACAGCAGTATGTCATTGGTCTGAATACAGAATCCCGAGGGGTGTACTTCTGGAAAGAGTACGCTCCGAAAAGTTACCTGTAGTGGATCAGTTGGTGTCACAGCAGCAGCAGCAACTGCCAAATGATAATGATCATCAGTCTACTCTGAACTTGCTGGAGCAACGACAACAACAACAACAGCCGCAGCAGCAGCAGCAGCAGCAGCAGCATGTTGTCAATCCATCACACTCCTCCAGCTCCTCCTCCCAATTGCCAAAGATTGAGGAGCAACAGAAGAAGAAGAATTCCGGCAGGAGTCAATCTTACACTCAATTATTGACTTACTGTACTGTGTGTGGGAGTCCAGGACATCTTGGGTATGAATGTAACCATGGCCATATACTTCAAAGACCTGTATACTACAGAGAAAGCTCTTCAGGTGTAAATGCGAGTCTAGGTAGGCGAAGCTCTTCTAGATCGTCCAACAACAATAACACTCAGCAGCATATGACTGATGTAAATTCCTCCTTGTCCTCATCCTCCTCCAGCAATGAAGTCCATACTAAGAAAGACGCTGGTGGTGGTGGTCATGTGGAACAAAATGGAATTACTACAGACAACAGAATCATCTCTTCAAAAGACTCAATGTCAGTAGCAGCAGCAGCAGCAGCTGCAACAGCAATGGCAGTGGCAGCAGCAGCAGTGACCATTCAAGTGGGTAGGGTGCCACGTTGTGCCACCAATCTTGAAGGTGCTGCCACCATCTCAGGTATCACTGGAGATGATAACAGTTCAATTGTTTGTGATCATCATGATGACCAAAACACTACAAATTTACTCAAAACAAACAACAACCCATCATCGAGTCCATCATCAGACTTCATTTCAACTGATCCAGTTGCCCAGTCCAGTGCCACGACTCCAGACAGTTGTGGTGTTGTTGAGAATTTACACAACAACAATGGATTGCAGGGGTCACATGCTGCTGTGACAAGCGACGATGATCTGAGCGGGGATGACAACACGATCCCAGTGCTGCATTCATCTGATGCAATTCCTCAAGTGAATGTTATACAAAGTTCCCCACCACAAAACCAACCCAAACCAGCTAACCCTGGAGGAGGGGTACTAAGGTTGAAACATCCAGTAGCAAAACAAGGTGCCCAAGTGCATTTTCTTCTGAGAAGTCGAGCTACAGAGTGTCTGATGAGCAAGCCTAAAATCAAAGAAGAAGAAGAAGATGATGAAGATATGGCCATTGCTGCCACCACTACATCATGTCACAATCTTATACCTTCTTCTTTGTCACAGCTGCAGCAGCATCAGAATCGCTGCTTACAGCAGCAGCCTCAACTCCACGATGACTACTACTACTACTACAACAACAACTCCAAGGACAGAGTAGCAACAGTGTGTGGGACGGTGAATGGTGTGTTGACAACCATGTTGCTGGATACGGGTTCATCAATCTCAGCCATCACTAAGAGCTTTGCACAACAATTGCAGCTCAAGACATGGATGACAGGGGACTTTCTTGTCATCAATCAGCAGCAGCAGCAGCAGCAGCAACAACAGCAGGGATTTTTGAATGCTGAAACCATTGAAAAATACCCCGAATGCTCGTGTTTAGTCACATTGAAGATTGGGGATCATGAGATGTCTGAGGTGGAGCTCAACGTGTTACCAGCTCAAATGTACAATGTCACATTGGGGAAAAACTGGCTCAAACATCAGAAAGCAATTTGTGATTATGAGCTTGATCTTTTGCAATTGCCAAGTCGGCTACTCTCCTGCTGTTGAAGAAAGAGGCAAATAATTTCATTTGCTGCTCTGATTGATATTCTCCAATACACACAATTCTAAACTTGTAGAGAATTTTTCACATAGATCATGATGATGGCATTTGATGATTTCAAACTGGGAATTTTTCAGGATGATTTTCACAGATGATGTTTGATGATTTGCTGGAAATCTTTTGATGGTTTTTCAGATGTGGGTGGGTGGGTCTCAAATTTTTTTCATCTTTTTTCCATGTTTTTGTAAGTGTCAATGGTGAGCATTTCCAAGAGAATTAGAGCATTGA
>Ga0209611_10014067_pt1 | contig 10809 bp, 5 predicted proteins | sample S1TSphgellanicum_3_FD_187693 | JGI IMG/M metagenome (GOLD analysis project Ga0209611, IMG submission 187693) | Host-associated microbial communities from peat moss isolated from Minnesota, USA - S1T2_Fc - Sphagnum magellanicum MG (SPAdes) (version 2) | ecosystem: Host-associated > Plants > Peat...
ATTGACAAGATCTTATTCTTTGAATGTGTGTTGAAAAAATGTAAATTATGTCAAAACAATCCCAATGCTAACTCAATACATATTGTTATAGTGCCATCAACATATTGTATCAATGACCATATTAGCATTGAATCTTCAACATATAGTCATCAATTTGATGACTTATTAATGTATGTTGTGCCAATGTTGGTCATATTTTTTTCATTGATTTAATATTGATAAGATGTCAAATGTTTTAATGTTATATCAATGTCATTTCAAGACATGTTGTTACAATGTCACCTTAACATCGTATCAATGATTGTATCAACATTGAATGTTGAACATATTGTTAAGGTGTTCTAAAAGCACTCATACAAAGAGGGGGCAAGTTTGTGATGTCGGGGGTGCAAAATAATGGAAATTGCAATAAACCTTCCACTCCATGCGACATTTTTAAAATCATAATTGCACCAATAATAAGATCAAATGCATAAGTGCAAGAACCATGGGTTGCTAATGATCAATTGGACCCATAACATGGTGATGCACAATGTTAAATAAATTTGCCCCGGTCTTTTGAATTGACAAACATAATAGCTAATCCTTTGGGGGCATCAAATTCAAATGACATTTCAACAAGGTCAAGGAAAGGGTTCCAATTCTCCTAATGGAACCAAAACACCAAACAATTTGTTCAAAGTGATATGCAAAGGTGTCCCAAGCATTTCTATTTTTGGTTAAAGGGTCCAAGCATGGTAAATTAGATCGCAAATGTTTTTTGCAACATAAATGAAAAGTAACCATCAAGTACACTTTGATACATTGAACTTAAGAATATTATTTTGTTCAATGATTAAAATGAACATTTTTTTCAATTTTGTTAAAACTTTAAATAAAGTTACATGTTGAAAAAATGTTTAAGTAGATTCATGGGAATTCAAACATAGCTCACATTCTATCTTATAGCCTTTAAGTAGGTTGTAAGTAAATGAAATATTTTACTTTTTAAATTTCTAAATTAATGGGGTTCTAAAATGTACTTGTGGCTTTTCATCTTTTCACATTCTAATAAAAATGTATCTAGCTTGTATGATAAAAATAGGTTTGAAAAAAAAATTTGCAAATCAATTTCAAACATACTTGCTACTTAATTTTATTATACTAAAGTTCTTCAAATTTTATTTTCAACTTACCATAAACCCAATGGACATATATGTTTTCAAAATGAAACATAAAAAGCTTTCCAATCTATTCTCTTATTTTTTGTAGAAATCTATCATATTTTTAAATGGGATTTTAGGTGGACATACTTTTTGGTCTAATTTACCATGCTTGGACCCTATAAACTTGGCTATCTCCAATATGCAACCAAGGTAATATTTCACCTTGCAACCACATAATGTGAGGGATGGGAAATCGTTGATGATGGTAACTAAGTTGGCCAAAGAATGGGCATTAACAATAGTTTCCCCTTGTGTTGTTGAAGTGGGTTTTATTCCAATTTTGGAAATATAGTCTTGGCATATAGTCACAACCAAACTTAACTTGTTATAAATTTGTCACATCTAATCATTGATAAAACTAGCATCATTCTGAGTGTTGTAGTGGTGAACAATAAAAAGGGAATTGTTCAACTTGGAGGGGTGTCAAAACAAAAATGGTATTAAATCCTTCATGTCCTTTTCGATTTCAATGCCCAACGATTGATGTTCAACAAGGTGGCAACCAAATCAGGTCTTGGAATTACGAACACCAACCTCAAACCATGTCCATACCAAATTATGACATCCATGGGTGGTTTTGAGAGGACAAAAGGGTTGATTAAATAGGAAATTGTGATTTTGGTTAATCCCAACAATTCAACAATTTAAATGATTGTGCGAACATGTGTCATGGTGACAAACACCACATTGTATGACATGCTAGTTGAAGATGCAATTTTATATCCCTTGGGAATTAACCTAGACTTTTGGGAGTAAATGATGTATTATTGGGTAGGTTGGCAAACAAGAATTTGTCAAAGAGTTTTTCTACTAGTCATATTTATTAGGGGGCATTCTAGAAATCCAAGTTATGAATTTTTTTGGGCTTATGTAATTATTATTGAAAATTCATCAAAAGATCTAGCAACATTGTTAAACCTTTGACACAATTGGTGAAAATTGATTAAGAATACATATGGGGTGAAATATAAAGATGGGTTTTTCAATAATTAAACCCTGATTCATTTCGATTCTTATTTTGTGCGTACTTGTACACATTGATTGGAGTTTTTGGGGTTGGGAACCATGTTCACTAAATTGACAATGATAGTCAAAATTTTGTCATGGCATATGCCAATCGATCTAACAATAAGACAAAGGCCAAATACGATTCTTATGAAGGGGAATGCCTTGTTGTTTGGGTTATTCCATCATTTTGGTCTTATATATATGGTATCCCATTTAATATAATTATTGATCACCAACCTTTGAGGTTCTTAATGAAATAAGATCGATTCACAAGAAAATTGGCTAGGTGGGCACTAATCTTATAGGAATATGATTTAATTGACATTATTCACAAAGTTGGAAAAGTTAATTAGGATGTTAAAAGTTTGAGTTGAAACCCAAATGTTAATGAGGGGGACATGTCTGGGGCTTATTAGCATGGAGATGTTGATTTATAGGTGGTACTAAGCTGGCATGCCTCAACATATTTTTGTATCTTATTGGGATATTTTGGGGATGTATTACAAACCAAAATGAATAACAATGATTGCCATGATGTGGATATGGAACTAAAAGACATCATTGCACTTGACATACACAAGGGTGTACTTGTTTTTACATATTTGTGAACAAATGAAGTTCATGTCAAATAAACACCCAAGTAATGCAAATATGTTGTCCATAAGGCTGAATGATTTAAATGAGAAAATAATTCCTTTTTATAGGTTTGGAAAATGGACAAATGTGGATTGTGCCTCACCCAAAGCAACATGAAGGCCTTGTACAACATGTTTTGGGCCACTTTGGGGTCTAGCAAGCTTATGGTTTACTCCATGTATAATATTGATGGTAAGGTATGCAATTGCAATTTCAACAATTTATTTCATCTTGTGTGATTTATTGACCCACATGAAATGTGGATTACACAAGTATGGGCTATAAGTAGGTCATACATGAAACTAGGACCTATAATTGCCATGGTTAGCCATGGGATATTGGTTAAGTTAATAGGCTTCACTTGTGTCCTTTTCACCATACTTCATTTTGTTTAGTTGTGATCCCAAACTTTTAGCCTTAATCTATCAGGATGTGATAGTGGTTTTTAATTTGGATGATCCAAACATTTGGCTTTAAGCATGCGAGCAACAAGTTGCATTGTTCTAACAAATGATGCCAATGGCCACTGAAAATTTGGCCATTGCCCAACACCAAGATAATAGTCTATGGTATGCCACAAGATGATAAAGAGATTATCGGCCTTGAATGTGTAGATCTAAGCTAGGAGAATACGTCTATTTGCAACAAACAACACCCACTACTTTGGATATGATTATAGGACATATCATTCTACAAATTAAAAAGGTCTTGCTTTTTGGTGTATTGTTGCTAGAAGGATGAGATGAGCTTACATAGAAGGACCATGTGCATATAATTGTGTGCCATGTCATTTTCATAATGTGGATGGTCAAATTGATCCATTGTTAACAATTGTTCCTATAGGCCTTAAGCATACATTGTGCAAGAAATCTTCAAGAGTAGTTATGCCATGTTGATTTACGATTGATGTTCCAAAGGATGCCATTTAGGATGTCTCACACCACTATTGAAAGAAATACTAGTTGAAAAATAGTTTTGCCCTCAATGCGATAAATGACCCATAGTTGAGTATCTATGGTCAAATTGTAAGAATTTCCTTTCCTTTTTCTTTTTTCCTTGGCAAGTCACATTTGGCTAAGGAATTGGGAAGGACTATAGTTAAGTAACTATTGATGGGGCTTATGTTTGCTCCTGACACTACTAGTCCTCCGACCTTAGAATCAAAGGCTTCATATTTGCACCCAACTTATTGGTCACATCACCTTAGAACCAAAGGGTTCATTTGGAAACATTGCATGACATGGGGAGATCCATATATATCATTTAGTGACTATTTGGCTTGGGGGACTTTAGCCCCGGATAGGGGGTGTGATGTACCAAATATGAGGGTTGTTGTTATTTGATATGTTGTTGGTGGACAATGATAGATGTAGGTGTCCATGTAGTAGCACACAACAAATACTTGACAAGCAAAAAATACAAATTAGTTCTTTTTTAGTGTATGTGCCAAAATCTTAGGAGAAAATATATTATATATTTGGCATTAAAGTTCCGAACCTGCCTACCTACTAATGGTATTGACTTTGTGCCTGGTATCAACACTGGTATCACCATTGGCAGAAGGAACCTACCAGTCTGGTATGAGCTGAGACAATACCAGCCTTATACTAGTACCCACTTGGTAGAGACCTGAGGTTATACCAGTCTTGTACCAGTTTAATACCATTCTCAATACCAGGTATATATCTGGCTCAAGCCTCATACCCGCCAAAAGTCAGTCTTTTAGAATAAAGTACCAAGTCCGAGTACCAGCCTGGTATGAAAGTTTAGATTAATAAAGTACCCAGTACCAGTTCCAGTCTGGTATGACAAAGGAAAACAAAATCCGATTCCAATACCAAGCTGGTAAGTGGTTATGTCCATAAGTTGATACCAGACCAACATTGATTTAAAGTTTGAAGTTTAAACTTTAAAGCTCCACTCCCACAGACCAGCTTCACCTGACTGGCTGGACAAGATTAGAAGATTTCATGCAACTGTTGGAGGAAATTGCAGCCAGAATTCACTTGAATTGCAATCTTGCTTGAATACACGAGCCTGGAAATCATCAAGAACCAAATTCCAACTCCCAAAAAATAACACTTGCAATCTGAATTTTGCATCCATAAAGCAGGATCTCATAGCTTATGTAAATGCATTTTGCATTCAATTGTCTGAATTTGTTGAATTATGACAAGAGATTCTGTAGGCACACTATATGTGATAAAGAGTGAAATAGAATATATATATATATATATATACACACACACATAACTGATTAGAACTTAGAAGCGATCAGAAGGAAATAAAAATACTGCAAATTTGGGTTGGTGCAAATTGCTTTGTGTCATACTGAAGAGATGGCAAATTGAGATGTGGAGAGAGGCAACATACTGAAGGAGACTTGAAGAATAGTCACAACCTCCTTGTCAAGAACAGAATTCCAAGCATGGAATATTTTGTCACATGGGTCAGGGTAGAAAGTTGGCTTCATGGTTCATGTGACAAAATATTCCATGCTTGGAATTCTGTCACATTTTGCAAGTGCGGCCGGAGACAACGTTGTTCCTCAGTCCGAGGTTTAAGCTTGTGCATCCTGGGAGCTTGTTCTGAACTCCATCTCCTCGTGCTTTCATCCTCCTTGGTTTTCCTCAGCTGACCCCTGGCGGTACTTGACGCCCCACGGGAGCTGTCCTTCCCTAGTGTACACAGGAGTGGGCCTTCCCCAATCTAAAGTATAAATGGTTTTAAAATTTGAATGGTGGAAGGTTTGCATGTGAATGGTGATGACCGTTTTTATATTGACAAGAGCATCTTCTGTGCAGGTAGGTGCTTTAAAATACAAAGAAAGAAACCTTGTAGTGATTTGTGTATGGTGATAGTAATTGATCTATTTTTCGAGCTATCTATTATGGAGGATGGAGGAGGGGTTGGAACAAACCTTGAAAGAATGAGTCAATTAGATGTAATAGATATTGGTTATTGGGAGGATCTGGCTAAGTGGTGGCTGGCTACAACCCAATAGCTGATGTCTGGCATAATTGGCACTTGGGAGTGATTGTACCATCTCATTGGGAACTTTGCTGACTACTTGTTAAAACTCCTAAAGCAGTTGGAGAAATTTGTAGTTTATTCAGAGGGCACCTTATATTCATCAATTTCCCTCCTCAAAATTGGGAGGGATATTATGCCTACTCCTCAAGGATTGGAGGGAAATTATGCCTACTTATAGGTGTAAGAACCCTCTCACTATTGAGGAGTAGACAGAACCCTCCCATTCATATGCCTCATGATTGACATAGGTTTGGTTCATGATAAATTTTGCCTCGTGCTTTATGATAGGTAAAGCTCATGGGTGGGGGACATTCCCAAAATTCGGGACCAGACTTGGCTATCACCTCATCCTAGGCCCCTTATTTTGAGAATGCCCCCACCCTAGGGCTTTACCCTACATGTAAAGCACTGCCTAGATTTTTCCTTTGTATTTTCAGCTCCCTTACCTCCCTGAACAAACCTGTTTTTTGCAAGCAAGACCTTCTGCAGTGGAAAGTACCAGCCAGGCTGTATTGGGATCTTCTGACAAGCAGAAGGTACTAGCCAACCTGTCGCCATTTCTAAAAAATAAATTTTTTTTTACGAGAATGGTAATGGTACTAGGGCATCAAGTAATATGTCCCACAAGAAGTGGCAAATTGTCAGTTGCAAGCAAGTTCAACCTTCAATACACATTTGAAATTGGTTGCTGGGCCCAATAATGAGTCTCAAATCTTTGCCCCCAAAGCATCAAAGCAAAAACACTTTTCTTTTCCACTATCACTTGCAATCAACAAGTCACAACAAGCCAACAAAAACCACAATTGACATCCATCACCCAAGAATATATATAATTTGATGAAACCCTATCGATCATAAATAAACCAAAGTGCCCCCAAGAAAAAAAAGATGGGGAAATACAAGGAACAAAATGGAAGGACCCACATCCAAGAAGGCAAAAGAACCACCTAAGAGGGCAAACCACAAGGGGAACATCAAGTTCCCAAACCCCCTCCTATCGTGAGAAAGATATCAAATAAGGAAAGGGGGACAAACAGAGTACACATATCCCACTATCCTTCAGCAAAGGAACAGGGACTATGAGTAATTAATATTAGTTAGTGGTGTGGGACATCCAAAGTTCCAATACACATTTATGGGAAGATTTGAAAAATATGAAGGTCCTAAGGGATTTAGCTTTTAGTAAATAAATTCTATGCTTGAAAAAAACAGTTACTTTTGAAAGATGTGTAGCTTTTTCATGTATAATCATATTTTTAACAAGAGGAGGCTTAGAAGATAAAACATTATGTACAATTGTCAACCACTTTGATGGCTTGTAAACATTATAAATATCTTGTCTTAAGACAAAATGAGGGCATTGTGCCCAAATTTACTAGTAAATACAGCCATTAAGAGGTTGCACTCAAGAAGGTGAAGGTACTAGTGTAGGTGTTGGTTTTCCATAGCTGGATATCTATTGGAAGGTCATGGCTATTAGATGATTATGGGTTTGTAGTTGAAAAATAATCCATGGTTAAGAAGAAATTTGTGCCCTTATGTGCATGATACACCCTATAACAACAGCTCTATTGGTGATAGGAAAACAATTCTCAGATCAAAATTTGAATGAAATTTTTGCATCACAATGGCATGGAAAGGGATTTGTTTCAATGTTGGTATTGTATATAAGGTTTTGACAAATATTCAGGAATGGGCTTAAGTTTGTAGAATTGGAACCAATTGGTATCATTTTATGAAAAATTTGGGACATACTTTGGTTTGTTGTTTACTTCCATCAATGCTATCATTGTGCTTGTTCATACCCATAACTTTCTTCTTTTCGAGAGAGTTCTATTCATATATATTGTGTGTGATTTTTATTGGGCTTTTGTGTATCTATATGTCAAGATTAATATAACTCTACAAAATTCAAGCTTTGCATTTTGTGTTGTTCATGAGTGGTAAGAATTTTGTGTCACCATGAGCTCTGCAATAACAACGCCAGTTTGTACACTATAGACAAACACCACTTCTTGGGACATGATTCAGAATAGCCTACCCTTCTTTCTTCTTTTTCAATATTACCATTTTTCTTGTGTTCAAATGGCTCTTTGTTGAGTTTTTTTTTTCCTCATTTTAGATAGAATCTTGATGTCAATATTTGATACCCATATGCATATTTCATACGAGTTGGTGTGAGGTTATTATTTATTCATGTTCATACCTAATAAATCTTAAATCTCAAAACATGTAGGTTGTTATATAGAACAGCTTAATATGTCTATTTGAAATATATTTGAATACTCATGTTCTTGCACAATGTCCAAATTGAAGAAGACCTTATACCAATACCCAATTGGTATGTTAAAATGGACTTGCCCACCGAACACTAGGTTGCTCCTATAAACCCAGCACTAGTTGGTGGGGTTTTCAAATATTCATGAAAAGGAAAATGATTGCTTTTAGTTCACCAACCATAATTGATTGGTCCCACTTTTAATAATCTCCAAGGTTATATTGTTTCCATATCCAAGTTCATGGGTGGGCATGGGGGAACAATTAACACTAGATTTTGGATGCCCTATTTTGGTGTGGTGGTCGTTTTCCAACAACTAATGGAACTCCTCTAAGTAAGGATAGGGGGCTATGGATGAACTAGCACTTACTACATTGGTACCAGGGTAAAAACATCCAAATTATTTTTTTAATTTATGAACATTATATATATAGTCTTAATAGAAAATCAAGGTCTTTAAGAAATTTAAATATAACCAATAAAGGCTTCCCTCAAGTAGGTGAAGATATTTGTGTTGCTAATTCACTGTAGCCAAATTTATTTGAAGGTTGTAGTTGTTCAATGAACATTGATTATATAATTAATGAAAACATTCCACCGATCAATATAACCAACCAATTCAAGCTAGTTACTAGACATAACTAGCTTCAAAGGTTGTGAAGATGATGGACTCCTTATTTTTGTTGATTTTATTGGTCATTTTTTTGCACGTGGATAAAATTATCTCCAAGTTATGGATGTAAAATGATAATTGGATATGGAATATAGCTCTAAAGTAGATGTCCAATGAAGAGGAGAAGCATCATCAAGATGGCCCTTAACGCTTGTTGCGGACTTGGTTTAGGGTTTCAACGTGGGTTACCAAAAATAGCCTCTTGCCAATTACCATACATAACCTATTGTTATCAAAACCAAGATGACATGCTATACTAAGTTAATTGAACAACCAAATATGTCAATTTATAGCATAGTGCATTTATAAATTTTGTGCATATTTGTCATCATTTTTATCACTTGAGCTCCATGTTTTTTCATCAATTGATTTTGTTAAAATTAAGTTCCATTTGAATAAAAATATTGGATACCATTGCATGCAACTTGAATTGAAAAGAAATGAGATGCACATGAAAAATTGAAAAATTGTTCATTTGAAAAAGAAAAAGAAAAAAGCTTAGAAAAGATGTAGAATTGAAAATGCACCTTTTTATTCCTTTTTACTTGGGAATTGGTTAAATAGATTCTAGTTTGGACCTGTTTAAAAGACAACTTATGAAACTTGCAATTGTCCTATCTAAATCAATTTTGATGAATCATCATTGCCAAAATTAATGCAAATTTTGAAATGGAGTATGATTAACATTACTTTCATCCATCAAGAAAACATTATGATATTTTCATCCAAAAAACAACACGGTTATGAAAAACTAAGGCCTGTGAAAGCAAATGAGTGATAGTAATAGGTTGGTAATAAAAATGAAGGTTCTAGGTTATTGTTTATAATTAGTGAATTGATGGTCAACTACTAATTAGGCCGTTGTGATTCTCACAATTATTGATTATCAATTTGCAAGGGAATCGTTAAATACTTTCTAATGATCTCTTTTCAAGTGTCATAATAATGTTAGAGAAGGAGAAAAAGATGTATGGCACCTCATGCTAATGCCTCTTAGTTCTCCCAAATGGTTTGATTATTGTAAGCCTATTTAGAATTGTGTAGACCAAGCTCATTGTGCAAAAATGTGGGATTCTACATAAGATACAAAAAGACAAGCTCGCATAAAACCGTGCTGCAATTCTAAATTGGGTGCCCAAAAAAAAAAGCCCATATAAAACTGTGCAATTTTGCATAGTGCACAAAAAGACAAGTCATGCAAAACCACACGATTTTACACAAGGTGCAAAAAGACAAGCTCATGTGGAAATGTGTGATTGTACACAAGGCGCAAAAAGACAAGCTCATGTGGAACTGTGTAATTCTACACAAGATGCAAAAAGACAAGTTCATATAAAACCATGCTGCCATTTAGCATCTTGCATTTTACATCGGGCACAAAAAAAGAAACTTGTACAAAACCTTGCTATGTAGAGTGCTATCACTCTACATAGAGTGCAAAAATAAACAAGCTCATATAAAACCGTGCAATTTTGCATTAGGGCACAATAAGACATACAAAACAAGCAAAACAAAAAGACAAAGCTCATGGAAATCCGCTTTAGGGCACAAAAAAACAAGCCAAAACACAGCTCGTTAGGAGTGTCTAGCGTCTCGCGTTTGCAGCAACTTTTACGAAGTATATCCATAGCTAGGACCGGACCGTAGGCAGTGAAGAAGAAGAAGAAAACTGAGGCACCCTTGTGTGCAAGATACCGTTTGTAAGTAAGTACTTAACGCAAAAACTTGAGACAAAATCCCGCAATGTTAGCCGCTCCTTGTTACGTAACGCGACCACCACAGCAGGCCTGCCGCCTCCTGCATTATCGGCTCTTGCGATGGCCGGACCTTCTTTTGCCTTTTTCTGACCATCTCTCGACTTCTGCTGCGCTTACAGGATAATTGTCGCTCCCCTAAATTTGGCCTCCATTCAGCTCAGTCAAGTACCTGACAATCAAACAAGTCATGTGCCTCATGTGGATTAATTGTTTTGTGGG
>Ga0209611_10014068_pt1 | contig 10807 bp, 10 predicted proteins | sample S1TSphgellanicum_3_FD_187693 | JGI IMG/M metagenome (GOLD analysis project Ga0209611, IMG submission 187693) | Host-associated microbial communities from peat moss isolated from Minnesota, USA - S1T2_Fc - Sphagnum magellanicum MG (SPAdes) (version 2) | ecosystem: Host-associated > Plants > Peat...
ACTCCGTCCTCAGTACTCTAGTCTCAAATTCGGTTTTTGCTGTCTAGGATAAGTTTGAGTTGAGTGTGAATTTTTAATATTATTACGACCTAATAATAATAATAATTCAACCCTAATTTGAGACACACCCACCCATCCAAAGAAAAGTTTGTGTCTGTTGGGTTTGCATGTGATGAGAGTATTAGGGTTAATAATTGAACCCTAATTTTGGCAATACCCATGATGCATCAAAAGAAAAGCAAAAGGGTTTGTTTGGTTTGCATGTGATGAAAGTATTAGGGTTAATGATTGAACCCTAATTTGCAATACCCACCCATCGGAACAAAAGTTGTGTTTGTTTGGTTTGCATGTAATGAAAGTATTAGGGTTAATGATTGAACCCTAATTTGCAATCCCACCCATCGGAACAAAAGTTGTGTTCTTTTGGTTGGTTGCATGTGAGAGGGGAGCTTGTTTTTATTATACAAGTATGAATCGCTTTGTCACTAACTTTCAAGCCAAAGTTATGAATTTCCTCCTTAAAAATTGTAGGAAGTTGAATGTTGTAACTTTAGCTATTTTTGTTCCCATATACTTTTTGTGCACACCGACATTGAGAGAACATTTGAAACCTTTGAACAGGTCTCGATTTATAAGTTATGATTATTATTTTTTTGGCATCATCTCTTCAAAAGGTGCAATATGAGTTTTTTTTAAAAAAAAGCAGCCGCCAACAACAACAGCAACAAACTTAGCTCGTGCTATGCGAAATACAAAAAGAAACTCTTATTATTATTATTATTATTATTATTATTATGCTTAAAAAATGGAGGGCCCTTGTACAAATGAAACTTTTTAGTTGTAAGTAGCTTCTCTCACTCATGCCACTCCCACACACCACCCCCAATAGCCTTTTTTTTTTCTTTTTTTTCGGTTTTTGGTGCCGAAGTTTTGCCACTTTGGTTGGTGATGATAAAAAAAGGGTCTGTGTATTTTCAAACAATGGATTTTCTTTTTGGGGGGAGGGGGGAGGAGAAAGGTGGCTCAAAGTCGCCATATTTAACTAGCATGGTCGCAAAAATATGGCCTCTTTTGGATGATTGCCAAACCCACCCACCTACCTCAGAATTTTTTAATTTAAAAAAAAAACCCTGCCATGTAGGTGGCACAACTTAATAGTGGTTAAGTTGTGGTTAGGACCATAAGGCCATTATTCCGAGGTGATTGGGGGTTTAATAGTGGTTAAGTTGTGGTTAGGGCCATAAGGCCATTATTCCATGGTGATTGGGTTGATTCATATCCAATGAAATTTGAAAATCTTACACAATTAATAATGGTGCTTGTGCAGCCTAGGGTTCTTGCTAAGCCTTACAAAATCTCTTGGACTAATCAACATCTTTATTATGCTTATTAGTCAACTAATGAAGTGCAATTAACTCTCTAACAAATTGTCATTAGTTAACTCACAAATTGAGTTGACTACTAAGTCATGGTGTGTTTAGTACTATGAGCCAAATGACCAATTCCCAAGGCCAAGTCGAAAGATGGGAACCCTAAGCATATGGCCTTGGGAAATCGAAAAAAAAAAGACCCTAAAGGAGGAGCACATATCACAAACCCCCTCAAGAGCAGCGGTTGAGTAAACTTGAGTCGCCTTTGCTTTCTTAAGGATATCGTGACAAGCATACACCAATTAATTGCCCGGCTTAATTTGTCAAGCATCCCCTCCTTACTTCGCGCCTTTGAGTATGTAGTGATGCCGGAGTTGAGATTCTTCTTTGCAACATAATATAGGAACATCGGTGTAACACCCCTTGCTCGCGTTACCAATATCGAGTGCACGTGCCTCAGCTCCCCCACATTTCATACGCCATTATTCCGGTAATGCCCACCATGGCCTTGAGTGTTAACCTACACTTTCAGTGCACAAGATTCAACTAAATTCTCCACAACCCCCCCCCCACCACTAGATATACCTACCTACTGCCAAGCGTCATACCTACCTACTACCTAGCCTCATACCTACCTACTACCTAGCCTCACACCTACCTACTACCTAGCCTCATACCTACCTACAAAATAGCCTCATGCCTACCTACTACCTAGACTCTCTCACTGATTGGGAGTTCTTAACGGACAAGTAGCTGGTAAGAAACGAGAGTGAAAAAAAACACAGAGGGGGGTAAAATCCAAAACTGAAAAGAGAGAGAGAAATTTGGAAGTTTGAAGTTGGAACCTGAGTAAAACGTAAAAAGTAAATTTGAAAAACACAAAACAATTACCCCCCTTTATTATTATCTCAGAGAATTTAAGGCGCTCTGTAATTTTGCAGAAGAGAACCATGTTCCCGCCAAAGGAGCAGACCCGCCGAATCTACAGGCCAGGCTGGCAACCGAGCCCGGAGTTTCACTGCCCCGTGAGGCACCGGGCAGGGGAGAGGGGGGGGTGGCATCAGGCGGACTTCTTCTTCTTCGTCGTCGTCTTGTTCTTCCGCGCCGATCTCATTCCCCTTTTTCGCATTCGATTCGGTCGCAGCAGAATCAACTTCCCAAATTCTCCATTTCTTCTTCTTCTTCTTATTCTTTGTCTCTAACTACTTTGGCATCCCACCCACCCATTTCCTGACTTGAATTTTTTTGGAACTCCCACAAGTGTGTACTAGGATCGAGAATTTGTGTTTGTTTTGGGGGTCTTTTGTGTTTTTTTTTTCTTGCCGACTTCGACGCCATAGCCAGATCTGAGACTCCTGAGCTGCGGAAGAGTGTTTGTTTTTGCTGGCGGTGGGAATTTATTTTTCTTTTGTTATTTGGTGTTTTTTTTGTTTTTGTTTTTGTTTTCTTCCAAATCTTCGGGAGAGCAGGAGTTTTCCTCATCGCCTCTGGGGGAGATCTGATTTTGAAGGAAATCCTCCTTGATAGGCGCGAAGAGTTTTTGTGCAATTGACTTGAATTTGTTAGTAGACTTCGAGTCTCTGAGAGAGAGAGAGAGAGATGTAGGGTACAGTACCGGGCAGTGCTCATTGCGGGTGGGACTCTTGTGACATTCCCAAGGGGGTTAGAGACTAGAGACTCGAGAGAGGTTGTGTGTGTTCTCGGAATGCAGTCGTCGTTCTGCTGTCGAACTCTTGTTCTGGTTTTGTAGCCGTGTTGGTTTTGGTTTCGGTTTTGTTTTTTCTTTGCTGCTTTGCTGGGTACCTACCTAGTCATGGTGGGGTACGATTTGTCAATGCCTCCGCCGCAGCAAAAACCAGCATGGTTAGAGGCGCTGTTAAGTGAGAAATTCTTCGTACCATGCACGAAGCACGCCACATTGAAGAAAAACGAGAGAAATGTGTTTTGTGTAGACTGTAATGGAGGAGTATGCCAGCATTGTGTGCATTCGCATCAATCCCATTGTCTTCTACAGATCAGGCGATATGTGTATCACGATGTGATCCGCTTGCAGGACATTCAGAGGTTGCTCGATTGTTCGCAAGTGCAGACTTATATCATCAACAGCGCGAGAGTGGTGTTCCTGAACCAAAGACCACAACCACGTCCTGCAAAAGGACTCGGCAACGCTTGTGGTACTTGCGACCGCAGTCTACAAGACTCTTACAGCTTCTGCTCCGTTGCTTGCAAAGTCGATGCCGTAATTCTTCTTCGCTCGCAAGGAAGAGGAAGAGGAGGAGGGGACACCATCATCAAAGACTTGTTGCCGTTCTCCTCCTCCTCCTTCGCTTGCCTACAAGCAGCGGGAAGCAGCCTCCTGAAAGCCGAGAAGCAGCAGCTGGAGCTTGAGGAGGAAGAGCAACTTCTGCAAGAAGAAGAAGCAGAAGAAGACTCGCCATTCGATGACACCCCCACACAAACATCTTCAAATCGAACTGCGAGCGACGGAGTTGGCTGCGGAACAATCATCTCCACTGCCTCCACACATATGATGATGCCGAAGAAGATCCGGAGCGGCCGTCTCTCCACTCTTGCAACGTCGCCCAAGTCTGTTCTTCTTCCAGTTTCCGTGAATCGAAGAAAAGGCATCCCTCACAGATCTCCTTGTTGCTAGCTAGCTAGTCTATCTCACACTTCCCTTCTTTCCTTCCTCCCTCACTTAGCAAATTCCTTCAATCTTTCTTCTTCTTCTTGTTCTCCATCTCTCTCTCTCTCTCCCCCCCCTTCCGTCGTCGAGGAGGATTTGATTCAATCCGCCAAAATGTAATGGTGAAGTTGCTAGAGTTTTTTTTCCAAGTTTTGGTTACACAGACAGGGAGACAGAGAGAGACAGAGACACAGAAGAAGCAGAAGGAGAAGAAGAAGTAGAAGCAGCAGAGCAGCGTAAGAAGAAGAAGAAGTAAGAGCAGCAGAGCAGCAGGAGAACAAGAAGTAGAAGGAGGAGGAGGAGAACAGCAAGTCATTGATTTGAGAGGTTGCAAAAGCCTGACTTGAGTGACTGACTACAAGATGAGGAGGAGGAGGAGCTTGTCATCTCCAATGGGTTTGGAAGATATGCCTCCATTCAATGATCGAGGACTAAATTCCTTCCTTCCATGGAGAGCTTCTTCTTCTTGCAGACGAGAGCAGATGATGATGATGATGCACCTTCACCATTTATTTTTTCTTGAGACAACCAACTGAGAGAGAACTTGACAGTAGTGTTGTTGTTATTGTTGTTGTTGTTTTTTTTTGGGGGGGAGGGGCTCTTTAATATAATATTATTGGTGTGCACAACTTTTGATTTTTCTTCCCAGTTTTTGTGGGTTCTCATTTTGCTTGCCACTTTCTTGTCTTGTTGTGTGCTTCCTTTGCAGTAGTAGTAGTCATAGTAGTGCAGCAGCAATTGTTTTGGAGATCCCTTGCCTCACTGCAGAACATTCTCTTTATCTAAATTTCTGTTCTTTTTTGCTCGCACCTTTCTTGTGTACTTTGCAGTGCTGCGGCATTGGAGATCCTCACATCACTGCACAACAAACACTCTTATCTATGTTCTGATCAATTCTGATTGCATTTTGTGTTACATTTCGTTTCCACTTGCTTCTGCAGTGTGACATTGATTGGAGATCCTTGCTCCACTGTTCAACACTCTTATCTATGTTCTGTTCGATTCTGATTACATTTTCTGTTTCATTTTGCTTGCACTTTCTTGTGTACTTCGCAGTGCGGTGGCAATTGGAGATGCTCAATCACTTCTTGACACTCTTATCTATGTTCTTCACATTTTTTGGTACTCCATCATGTTCTCCTTCCCATTCAATGCTAACAATGTGCAGGAAGAATTTGGTTTTATGTTGAACTCTGTGACAATGATGTTGATTTCTGTCAGAGTGTTTTGGAGTCCTGGAGTTTTGCTATGACAAATGTGAACCTTAACCTTTCAATTGCATATCAACTGGCATTGGTAAGCTGCAGTCCACCAACTCCTTTTTCCTTGCTCTTCTCTGATGTTCTGATTCTTTTGTACTGTAATTGTCTCTGTCCTCATGTTTTTGGAACTGGGTGCTTCTCAATTATGGCATATTGTGGCTGTGGCTCATGTCTGTAGAGAGGTGTAGTTTCTGACTGTTACTGCCAATATGCTGCAGATGGTTTCATGTAGTCTTTGTTCTGGTTGTGCTGGTTGTTCTGGCTTAGATGCTTGCTTGCTTTTACAAGGATAATCTTCACTCCATTTGCTGCGCCATCACAAGCTTGTGGCAGATTGAATGAGGATCTTTATTGGCCTTTTTTTTCCCCATTAACTCTTATTGTCTCTGCTAGTAGCTCCACATCATGATCCAGTCTTTCTATTGCTTGAAATCTGGAGCAGCTTGTTGTTTTCTTATTCTATACACACTGTTTGGAGCTGATGGAAGTCAGTCAGGGAATAATGGCAAGCTAGTCACTGCTTTTTTTGTGATGAAGGGGATGGTCCGATACTTTCTGAGAATTATGCTCACAAAGCTACTACCACACACAATTCTTGTCATGTTTGTGTTGGGTTGTCAGGAACTGATCAGTGGCTTACCTTCAAGGCATTGATATGGTGGAGTTCTCTATGCAATCTTGTAAAGATATACATAACCATTGTGTTCTTGTTATGTTGGAGTTCTGTCTGTAATCTTGTATATATATATATATATATCACCTTGTTGTTCTAGTGCATAGATGTGGCAATATTGCTACTAGATATTGGCTTGAGTTTGCACAAGTTTTGGGTGGGTAACTCTTGCCGCATACCAGCTGGTATTAGGGTCCTATGCAAATATTTGGCTGGTATGTGGTAGGTATATACTATGTACCTGGTATTGGGACATATGTCGTCCTGTTATTAAACTGGTATTACCTCAGGTCCCTGCCAAGCAGGTACTGGTAGGAGTCTTGTATTGCCTCAAGTCATATGAGTCTGGTTGGTTCTTTGATACCAGGACCAGTACCACTCTATATACCAGGTTTCCAGCCTAGTGCCTGCCCAACACTGGTTTGCATGTTGCACTCTGCTAGACTCTTCAGTGATGTTTAGCTGCTGTCAAGCAGATGAGAACCCAATCAAGTTGCTTACTGTCAAAGCAGGTTTGCAGTGTGATACCCTTCCTTTTCCCTTTCCTGCAACACACCGACTACAATAATATGTTTGCACTGTCATATGTAGTCAGCATCTAAGAAAGTATAGTTACAGTAGTAAACATGTGCTTCCAGCTGAATGTTTTGTTTCAACAATTTTGACTTTGATGTAGAAGAAGGTGTGAAAGATCCCACATGGAATGAAGTATGAGGACCAAGATGAGGCAGCCATGGTAAAAGGGTGAAAGTGAATCAGCAACACACATACCTCTTAGAGTTTTGAGCAATTGACACATTGGGGTAAATGAACTCTTGAGCACCTGCAGTGTTTGGAAACTCCAAACCCAGCAACAAACTAATTAATTGTTAATTTCTCCCACAACAGAAACCTTCACAAGGAGGTAGTTAGACATGGGTTTTCCAATATGCAATCCAAAGTTGCTGATTGAGGTAAGTAGAGAACTGTGATATATTTATTTTGAGTGGATTATAGATTAATACAAATTCAGTTGATGCCAGAGTTTGGTACCATTTTTCCAATCATGAAACAAAGACAGAGTTACACTTACCAATATGGTCAGATTTGAAATCAAAGCTGCAGTGTGTACAGAGTTTCTTTGCTCTGGTGTCTTGTGCAAACTTTCTGAGTCCATGTGAAGCAAAATGCTATAATCCAAGTCCTTGAAACCAAGCATAGCAAGCGACTAGTGAGGAATTACATGTAGCAGATGACATTGATGTTGCAAACCTTGATATGTATCATCCCAGAACTCTTCATGGATGTCTCTGTATGGGTTCTATAAACCAGGAACAAGACTGCATATCACTGCAGCTGGGAACTGGGCCTGAGAGCCTAGCAATTAGAGTGTTATGTTGGAATGTGAGGCTCTGTTGACAACTACTCTTGGGTGCTTATACTACAGCAATGAGAAGGTTGGCAACAAGTCCTAGGTGCTTATACTTTGTCAAGGACAACAGCAGTTTTCCAATTTACTCTCTGCATGAGGTAATTCCTAGTTCATGTCAGCACATGGGTTTAACAGAATCAAACATGCTTTGACAGTACTCTTATAACCCCTGGATTGACACAAAAGAAGAGCACGCTTCAATGAATGAATCAAATTAATGTGAAGATCCCAATAATAAACCCATGAGAGCATACAAAGTCTCAAGACAAAATGTTCACTGAAAATGCCTGTGGGAATGCATCATCAAAGGTGCTGCAATTTAGGGTTTCATTCAGCATTAAAGATCCTTGACAGTACAGGTTTGTTCATTTTTTTGACCTTGACCAAATTATGGTTTAGATGTACGGTACTGTCATTTCTAAAATTAATTTGAGTAATAAAACTGACCATACCTGAAAAAGAGGGAGAGAACTCTACCATAGCTCTCGAGCTGCCAAGAGATTTCTTTCTCAAATCAGATTGTGAAACAGCTAATTCTGCATCAGGCTCATGTATTTGTTTCCCTCTCACCTTCCTGTCCCTAACACTGTCATCATCTTGCTCATTATCATGATCCCAGTCATCATTGTTATCATCACTATTCTCATCAATTGTCTCAGCCTTCTTCCCTTGAGCAGCCAATTCTGCCATCCGCTCCTTCAACAGAGGCCAAAGGATCCTTCTCTTTGAGTTTGGAGCCCTCATAGGCTTCCTGAAGAAAGCTTGAATCCCATGTCCCCTTCAATGATACATAAAACACTTCTGGGTGCCTGATAAGTAAAGCCTGCACGCGTTATGAGAACTGGTAATTCCATCCAAAGTGTGTGAGATGGTCGACCAAGAGCTTCTTCTCCACACAAAGACTCAGCAGCTCATGGATTACAGACACCACACACTTCTCTGCTTCAGGAGATGCTGGATCCAACTGACTTGCATCAGAGTAGGGTGAAATGTAGTGCAGCTCCTGAAATCTAATAAGCTACTCATTTTCTTTTCTCTTCAGCTGGAAACCCTTTGGCAAGTCTGTCTTCTAAGAAAACCTCGGGACTCTCACAATTGCCTCTGGCTCATCTCCCAGTCTCTTGGAAAGCTCCTCTTCCAGCTCCTTCCTTGCTGCCGCTTTCTCTTGTGTGGACATTTCCAAGGCAGTTATGGCCAGGTGAGGATCCTATGCTGTGAGCTCCAGAGCAGAACCTTTCAGTTTCAACCACTTGCATGTACTGAGGATACTTCTTCACGAGATTCATTCTAAACTCGTCAGGCAGACCCAGGTCACGGCGGATATGTCCAATTTTCTTGGGAGGTATGCGCCTGTCAATGGACATCATGAGAAGTTTCTGCAGCTTTTCTACTAAAAGCTCCTCCATTTCTTCCTTTTGTCTCATCTCTCCCAAATAATCCAACTTAGCTTCTTTAGTAAACTGGAACCACTTGGAATTCACTCTGACATCGCATAATCGAGATATGCCAGGAAACCTATTCAGCACAGCAATGCATCTTCTCTTGCCCGTCAATCCTATGTACTTTTTATGTTTCCCTAAGTCTTTCAGAGACATCACCTGGCCGGGTTGTCTTACCAGAAGCTCCTTGATGCGCATCACCAGCATTACCTTCTTCTCTCTCTGGATCACGTTGTCCAGCGCGTAATCCTTCCTTCTCTTGATAACTGCAGTTATACCCCCCGAGCTTCTTCTATTAAAATAGAAAGGTTTGGTGGTAGGAGGGGATGAAAAAAACAGAAGAGGACAGAAGAAGAACCTCAATCGTTGTATCCTTCCCAAGAATTGTCGTCTGTCGAGGCCGAAAGTCTCTCCTGATGACAAAAACAGAGGTGGAGACGAAGCCACCACAAGATGCCCTGAAGAAGAAGAAGATGATAAATGATGATGATGTTGTTGTTCTTTTGTGCAGAAGAGGTCCTGATGCAGCAGTGCAGCTGCACATACTTCCCGGCAACGATTGCAAAGCCATTGCAGACGCAATGCGCCTAGGTGCACTCATTCTTCCTGCCTTTCCTTTCCTTTTGTAGGACAACAACAATAATATCCGTAAAAAATTTCCAACGACAAGCAAGCGAGCAAACAAGCATTGTATTTCCGTAAGGAAGATGGAACGATCGTATCAAGAAGAAGCAAGGGGGGTGGAGATTATTAAACGGTCATGAGACCGTGTTCTCGTGGAGGATTTCTTCTTCTTCTTCTTCGGCGTGGTATAAAACGAATTCCTTGTAAGCTAGCAACTTGTTGCTTGAAAGAAGAAGTGGGCAAAGGCTTCAGATCGTTTGTTCAGAAAACAAAGAGATCGTGTGTGTGTGTGTGTACAAGTAGATTTATATCGCAATGCGTTCCACTACGCCTTCCCCGTCCCCATCATCGTCCTCACGGGAGTTGCCAAGCAGGGAGCATACGGCAGCCTTGCAGACGTTATCTCGATTTTCGACAGACGAGTTTGCTGAGAAAGCTTTCGCAGGGCTCGTCATTTGCGTCACCGGCCTCCCTAAAGGTAACACATCCATTTGCTGCTGGTGCAGCAGCACCATTTTCTTCGCTCTCGTTTGCTGCTCCTTTTTCTTTCCACCTTGTCGCTTGCTCTTACCATCCAATGTAGTAGACCCGACAAGTCTCAAGAGATATGTATGTCCATCTCACTTGGCAACTATAGCTTCCTGAGCCTCTTCGGAACTGTCTTTTCTTTTCCAACATTCTCCAAGAACTTGCTCTAGCACGCTCTCGCATTTTACAGTCTGTGTTCTTTTGGTTGAGTCCTATCTCAGGGCAAGGGTAGTAGTAGGTCTGTGAAGCGGCCATTGAATGACACTGAAGAGGTTTTGTGTCATCGTTTTTGGAGAGGGTTTGTATAGTCTTAAAATCACAGTCTTGACTTGAAGTGAGATGCCAGTAGTCCAAAAATGGAGCTGGTATTGCCTTCATCTGTTATGTAGCTCTGAGCTTGATTTGAGTACATCATCAAATTTCTCCAAGATTTCTGATGGTTTGATAGCAGTGAAATCAACATTTTCCCAGCTTCCAGGAGGTGTATATGATGCATAGCTTGATTTGCATTGAATGACCCTCCTCAATTTTATGTTGCAGAGGCACAGAAACAGGTCCAGATCATGACAGAGGATATGGGGGGGCAGTACAACCCAGATCTCCATGTGAGCTGCACTCATCTTGTTGTTTGAATATCCTCCTCCTTTTTCATTTGTGTAGTCTGTGTAATTTTCATGTCTTTGTGGTGTGGGAATAGAAAGTGGCCTCATTTGTTTGAGAGTTGTACTACCAACTCAGAAACATTACTGAGAGGCCTTGACTTCATGAACAGTTGTAGTGGCCGGAAATTTGAGTGCCCTGAGGCATGGATTAC
>Ga0209611_10014069_pt1 | contig 10805 bp, 6 predicted proteins | sample S1TSphgellanicum_3_FD_187693 | JGI IMG/M metagenome (GOLD analysis project Ga0209611, IMG submission 187693) | Host-associated microbial communities from peat moss isolated from Minnesota, USA - S1T2_Fc - Sphagnum magellanicum MG (SPAdes) (version 2) | ecosystem: Host-associated > Plants > Peat...
GGGGAGGGGGGGGGGGGGGGGGGGGGGGGGGGCATAGAAGCATGACACATCCCTCATTCATATTTTTTAAACAATACATCCTTGATTTTATGAAATTTTCACTTTGTTTTTAACTTGACTTTTTAATTCTCGAAGCTTTTGTCACAACCTCAAATTGAGGGTTGTGAGATTTCGTGTCCTAAGAATATTCCTATAACAAAAGCCCTATTATACTTGCCATGCTTGCCAAATGGTATTTCAAATAAAATAAACTTATAATTGAAACAATTCAAGTGCTTGGGCACATTCTCGAATTCCCTGACATTGAGTCTAAATGACAAGATTGCCATGATAATCAAAGAGAATATTATATATGGGTACCTTGAACACTCGAACTTACACAAAGGAAACCAAAAAATAATTTAATGCAATTTGAACCCAATTCAAAGGTAGGACTCATAAAGATTTGGCATGAGTTCACCACAAACCAAATCTTTTTAGGATACTCTCGTTATAGTTTGTTCCTTTCTACAACTTTTCATTGAAATTGAAATGGAAATTGGAAAGTCCTTATTTCGAACTTAGGAAATGATTTTGTTCAATTGTGGCGTCAAGCTCATGATTTGGACATGATTTGCTCATCCAATTTGTGTGATGAATGATCACCCACTTTTCTAATGTAATGTGTCCTAATTTATGAAATGCTCACAATTGTCTAGAAACAACTTCGTTTTGAGAATGAGAACATAATATCTTACAATGTTCAAAAGAAAAGAACTCAACTTGAAAAAGATTTGACCTTTCAAAGGTCACTCGAAATAATTAGATCTCTTTAGCAAAACTACCTCCCATGGTGATAGTTCATGTTGGTGACCTCTAAAGTGCCTCCCTTCTACTCCCCCACAATTTTCTCATTTGAACAAATGAAAACAACACTCACTTTAACCTTGCCATGTCTTGGATTTATATTTTGTCCCCTGTCAAGCATTGTCTTTCTTTTGGCCCAATTTCCTTGGCTTGCTTAAGCTTTGGTTGCAAGTCCAAACTTAAGGTCGGAAGGTCACAACATTGTAAAATCTCAACTCCTAAAGCATGGATGCATGTTAAGAATATTGTGAATGGCTCCCCTTAAGTCTCACACATTTCCCTTTGATTAAGTTGTGTTGTTTACTCTCCTTGGACTTGTCCAGGCTTTGAGCTACTCTCAAAACAGGACAAACATTTCTTGTGATTATTTATTGAGTTGGTCATAAACCTAAGGTTAGGATCACAACAAGCCCCTAAAGGATTGAAAAAATCTCCCTGATGGGTAAATAGGTAGATGAAGAATTCAAACCCTTTGCAATGTGAACAATTGTGGTTAGTTGGTTTCCTTTAAAAGGTGATAGGTGAATGGTCATTGTGCACACTCTACCTTTGCATATGAGAACAAAGTGTGAGGAACTTGTTTTTAGACTCTGCCAATGTTTTACATGAATAATTTGAAAATGAAGATTTTTTTGGGTGGTTTCAACTGAAAGAAGTGTTTTTTTTAAAACAAGAAAAGAGTCCTCTGATTGCTATATTTGGTTCCAGTAAGTAGCCAAAAATATAGAAGCCTAATAGAAGGATGATGAAAATTTTGTGCTTCATATCTGGTTTATAGCCAGATTTTGGCTAAATCTTCCTAGGGATGATTGCCACTTCTTTTACATCTTTCTGCGGACAATGGTCAGTTAGGCTGCATTAAAAATTTCCTAAGTAAAACACTGGTTGGGGCTCTTCCTATGATCCTATCCATTCAAGCCTTATAGTTTCTGGTAAGAGCTGCAAAATCTCCAAGGCTTGATGAAAGTCGTACTAAGAGTCTTTTTTTTAACAAGGACAACGAGAACTCATCATAGTTGTGTGTTTGGGGACTCATCATGAGGTTGGTGGGACACTCAGGCCACTGCTTCATCTGTTCCCGTGTTCAAACCTCAAAACCCACAGCCGACTTGCTATCAAATCCCATTTGTTCCACGGTGCCATGGACCCTGAAGGGTGCTGGAGTTCTTGCCTCAAGTGATCTTTAGATGAGATAAATATTGGTAGAGGCCCAAATAGGGTTGTGTGGGTTGACGTCCTCCTAGAGCAACTGCTGCAGGGCTCAATATGTGACCCTGCAAATTAAAAATTGTAGGAAGAAAAGTAAAAACATACCAGTTTGGCTCAGCAAAATGGATTTGGCCCAGCACTTTTGCACAGTTTGTTGAGGTTGGTAGAAAGCACATCAAACCTTAACACCTGTTGGAGTAGAGTGTAATAAGTATGATATGACTGGTGCTCCCTATTTCTGATTGGCCAATCATAATGATTAGTGCAGATGTAGTCTCCCACCTATTTGCAACTGTGCAGTCCCAGTTTTAGTTTTTTGGGTGGGGTTGGAAAAAATGAGTAAATAAGTAAAGCTTGGATGTGAGAAATATATTTGCAGGGTCACATACGGAGCACTGCTTAGAGCAACTCCACCCCACACCTGCAAACACCCCTTTTCATTAAATCTAGCAGTAGGATAGCGGAAATTCAGCCAGGCTCCTCTATTGATGTCCATTTTGCAGTGGTCATTTTAGCCCCTTTAAAATCTTTTTTTCTACTATGGATTTGGACAGTGACTATTACTCTTCCAGATGTAAAGACATACATAAATCGTCTTTGAGTGTTTAGAGGAACCCTCTTTTATGACATTTGTGGGTGTGGACAGTGATCATTAAACACTATTCTATTTTTAAATGAAGGAGTTGTTTACAGTTCTGGGGTGGAGATGCTTTTACATAAGCACCTTGATAAACTGGCCTGGAGACAATATATGTATCTTCTTGACATATATATTTCTCCAATCTGGAGCAAATGTTGAACCCCCTGTTTCAAACAACAAAGGAGAAGCTGTACTAACAGATATGTGCAGCCAAGCGGCCTTTTTAATGAGTTAGTTAGATACCAGCCTGTGTGTAGTGCATGGAATTGTCATATGCAACTAAATAATCTTTGGTTTTATTCATCCTGTCAACTAGGTTAGCTCCACCACCAATCACCATTTTTTTGAAGTTCAGAAGCTGTGTCAGAGCTCTAGGAAGCATCACATCATGATTCTACAACAACAGCAACAACAACAACAAAAGGACTAGTAGTATGCATACTAGTATGATAGATATATAGGCCACACACTTTGTATGTAATAAACTCATGATCATCATCCTCATGTAGGTATTCTGTACTCATTGCCAACTTGATGCAATGCAAGCCAGTTTTCAATCCACAGACAGACATTTAGGATACCAACAACTCCCATGGATCTCCCTACCTAACCCAAATCCCCTTGTGTCAGACAAGTGTATTTAGTAACTCCTCCAAGTACACTCACCTGTAACTGCCCTCCCTGAGGATGATGATATTAGGTGTATAGGTATCCATGAGCTCTCTCTAGGCTACTCAGATCAATCATTTTAATTTCTTTTTTGTTCACCTTCTGTTCCAGTGTGTTTTTTTGTATAATTTCTTCTTTTTTTTTTAAGGAATTTTTTAAGGTGGCCTAAGTGGTAATCATCCTCATGAACAAAGTAGAACAAGCTGGATTTGTTCTAGTAGTATTATTGTGGCACTTTTGGAGTGGTGTATTAGTAATAGTAGACTTGAAAAATATCTAAGACAGATATGTACAGACGGAAGTACCATGGCAAGTTCAACATTTATGTGTCAGGATACGTATTTTGATTTTGAAGATTCCAAGTTGAAAAATAGAAATTTTAATTATTTTTAAATATTTTCTCCCCAAATATTTTTCTTTGGAAAAAAAAATTCCAGGCTATGGATTCCAGGCTATAGAATCAGCCTTTTTTTGGGGGTTAATTTTCATGTTGTGATGACAAAATATTTGGGTTTTTTGGGATTTTTTTTCTTTCGTAGTGTAAATTAGATAGAAATTTGATAAAATTTTGGTGAAACTCGCCAAACTTCATTAGGGTAAAGCAGCCCATCACCAATCACCTGCCTATAACTGAACATTTTGGCAGATCTTTTTCACTTCTACATTTTGAGTGTTTTAAAATGTTATAGAAGCGCCTTCTCAAGCTTTACAAATCATCTTTGAAATGCAAAGCCAAGAGATCAGCCAAAAAGAGAGAGCTGTAAAGAAAAAAAAAAATTTGAATTGCAAAACATGTCTTTTTTCATTTTTCTTCATTTTGACCCCTCTTACTTTCAAACCTCATAACTTTCTTATTTCTTATTCATTTTGAAGAATTAAAGTGCTATAGGAGCACCACCTAAAGTTTTACAAATCATCTTTGAACTCTAATAGCAACAAAGCAATATACAAGAAATTTTTTTGGTGTTTGGGAATTGACCTTTGTAACGTTTGATGGTTTGTTTCTTTTGAGTTGCGGGTCATAACTTTCTCAATTCTATTTCGTTTTTGACAATTTTTGGTGTGCCAAATGCGTCAATAGGAGGGGTTCAAATTTGGTTTGGACACCAAAAACAATACAGCCATTCCCTTGGATCTGGCCTGCCCTGAGCACTTAAGTGTTCAGTCACCGGCCAGTGTACCCCAACCACAAAATTGAAAAATTAAATTTTAAAAAAAAAAAACCCTTTATTGAATAAGTCATTAACTATGACATAGAATGTTCTTAAGAGTCAATGGGCCTGGTGTTAGTAATATTCCTCATAATGAGGATAATGAAACTCTGGTTATCAAGAATATTCTCCAAACCTCCTTCCAATTTGATTGAAGTAATCTATACAATATGAAATTTGATGTTTATGTTAGATACTGGTCTTCATATCCATTAAATATGAATTTTGATATAATATTATTGAACATGAAGACCAGTATCTAAACCCTAAAACCAGATTGGTCTGGTCTCTCCCAATCCAAAGATCGAAGATTTGGAAGAAGAATAAAATGTAAAATCCATGAGTAGAGATTACCTCTTTTGCTATTATTGCAGGATTTTCATGGTCCCCGCGGAGGTTTTTTTTTCCCCCAATGTTGTGAGGTTGATGGACTGGTGATCATTCACAAGAAGACTTAGCCAAATTTGTTTACAAATCCAGGAGAAAAGTAGAATTATTTTGAAACCCCATCATATGCTGGCGACATGGAAGAACCTATGGTCTAAATATATGGTGATTTCAACTTCTTTTTTTTTGGCCTCAAAATATGTTGAGTTTGGTGCCATTTTTTCGGCCCAAAAAAACCTTTGTACAAGTCCAAGGTTGGTATGGTGACCTAGCTTGTTATTGGTAAGCAATATGTGCAACTTAGAGAGGCTAGCAAGCAGAGGCTAAGATGGAGGATTGTTTCAAGTCTTAGTGATGCCACCAGGGTTCTCTGGGTGTTGTTCTTTTTTGGATTCAGTAAACTTTTGGCTTGCCCCTCACCCTTTTGGGGTTCTACTTTGGGCAACAGATTAACTATGGACTATATTTAACCAGTGCCCTTGAGTCGGTTACTTGACAGAGTCCATTGACCAAGAGGGCGAGCATATGAGTGATGGGACTCAGCAGAATGTAAGTTATGAGGTTCAACAAACCAACGACCAGGAACGTGCAAAAAGATATCAGGGAGGTACGGAAATGCTGGAGAGGCAGCAACATCTGTGACATAACTAGGGAGCTCTCATTCAATGGCGTGCTGCCACGATAAAACAGAAGCTGGTTACGATCTTCAACTACGGAGTTTCATCTCCCACTTGCTGTAAGGAAATGCATTCAAATTGGAAAAAGACATAACAATCCTCCCAACAACCTGTGGCCAGTGCCACCACCGTATCTGTATGTAGCATGTGGGCTTTGGAAGAGTCTGGAATCTTAAAAAAGACAAGATGCCACATTATTTCCTCCCATAAAAGCCAACTTTGGCTGTAGTGGGCATGGGCATGCATAGATGAAACCATCCCAGTTGGAGGAATCAGCTGTGGTTAAACAATCAATCATCATCCACCTAGGCAAGCCCAGGTTATGATCAAACTCTGTTCACATTGAGGTCAATTATAGGATTCATTTTCCAGACATGACAAGAACATGCAAAAACAACAACACTCATGCCAAGCCCAGTGCACCACCATCCACTGGATGCCGTTGCGGATGAACCTCTGTTGTGGATGACTCCATTGTGGATGAACCTCAAATCAACTTAGTTAATGTCTAGTTTCACTTCGGTAACCCTTCATTCTGTATGAAGTCGGTCATATATAGGAAGATCAGTAGGAAAATAGGTGACTACTAGGTAAGTAGATGGTTTGTTTCATTGTTGGGCAGTTCTCAAAAACTTTGGGAGAATTGTCCATTCCCAATTTTCTTGTAGAGTTGTAAGAGCTGGGCCAATTTTGATTGATTATTGAAAACCGACCCAATAATTATTGATAAGATCATTGATGACTTACTTTCCCATCTTCAAATTTTGTGAAAATCGGTTTGAGAACCTACCTGCACATAGTAGGTAACATCCAAAGAACTAGCAAGAGTCGATACGTTGCCTATTGAATTTTCAAATTCAATAATCTACTTGGATGATTAGAACTTCATCCCAAGTAAATTGTCAATCCTAAAAGCCTAAACCTGTTTAGGACACTCGGTAGTACCACCACAGATTTTAAGGGCCACTTTAAACAAGGGTCCAAGGACCGGGGCCCAATGAAATCAAGCATTCCTATTGGTCAAGAGCTTTAAATTGGTCCCAAGGACTTTAGACAAGGGTCTAGGACCAAGACAAATCAAATTGTGATTTAGCTTACATGGCATCATTTTGGAGGGAAAACCAATTGGTCCAAACCAAAAAAAACAACTTCAAGGAAAGCTCACGGTATGGAGAACCAAAGTATAAGCTAGGGTCCAAGGTTGTTCATTTTTTTGCTCTTCTTCATTGTTTTTTTTTACCCTAGTTGTTCAAATTCTATGAGAATGGAAGATGCATTTATGGATTGAGGACATTCTTGAAAGCACACCAACTGCCCCATTTTTTTATCAATTCTAGAGTTAACATGGCTAATTTTATGGATCCTCGCAAGGCGGTTGTTGGAATCAACCCCAAGCCTTTAAACACACTCATTTTAACTTGAAGAATTTTTTTTTAAAAAAAATGTGAAGAAGGGTTCAATTCAAGGTTCAATTTGCTTCAAATTGGTCCTTGGGCTTTTGGGTCTTAGACCCTTGTCTAAAGTGACCTTAACATGTTTGGGTATATATTCCTTTGCATATTGTTGAAGGACTGGACATTCCCATTCCTTGAGAAAAGACAATGATTTGAAATGTGAAATTTATCATTTGTTCAAATGAGCTTTCATTATCTTATCTTGATATTTTTTTATATTGTCAATATGTGATCACTAGCTTATAGTGTTTGTTAGGCTATTAATGTGATTTGTGTTTTCTATTGGCACAATGAACTTTTTTTGTATGGATTTAACGTTTAACTTGTAAAAACTATGGACACTTTTTGCGTGGATACTCATGGATATAAAATATTCTCCAAATACATTTAAGAATTTTCTACAGGTGCTTTGGACTTAGAACTTGATTTAGAGGCCTTGAGAGTTTGGGATTTTCACAAGTCCAAACACACCATGGAAGTTAATAATAATCAAGACTTGGTGGACTTGTTTGGTATCAATGTTTATCTCTAAAGAATACCCCTAGTTTTCAATTTGTCTAGGTATTAATTTTGGCAAATACTCATTCATTACAAATAAAGGTTGGTTTTGGAACATCTAACCTAAGAGCCTCTTAGTAATATGGACCCATTATCAAAGGGTTGGTTTTGTGGGTGAGGGAGATTGCTACAATGTTATAGCCAATGTTAGGAAAAGGAGATAGAGTAGTAAGCATATAGGCAAGTCGATAAACATAAACAAGTCAAGATGACAGAATAGGCAGAATAATGTGATAGAGTAGGCAAATCGGTATGGCAACATATCGCTATGACAACACAATGTAGTTGATTTGTGGAAAGTCAATTTGCTAGACAATTAGGCAATTATAACCATTTTATGGGGAATATAAAATACATTTTGACTAACTTGCAGAAGGTTCAAATGTTAATTTTCTATATGTTTATGCTAATCTTTTAGGAGAAGAATTAAATAGAGGAGTTATGAGAGGAAAGGAGGGAAAAAAAACATTGTAGAACTTCATGGTTTATGGAAATATAAAGATGTTATTTCTACCAATCTTGGTGCTTTAAGTATGTGGATTTAATTGAACGACTCTCCAAACTTAGAAAAGACTTGGGATTCCTCAAGTTGGAAATCATAACACATTAACATTTTTGATTGCTTAAAAACATTACCCAAATGATTGGTTACTATAATTAATACCATATTTTCCTTAGATTGTCACCAAGTTATTTCCCCAATCATGGGAATTTTTTGCATTTCTTAACCAAGGTCTACCCAATAACATATAATAACTTAAGTTACATTATTATGTAATATTGTGAAAATGACTACATAAGGTATCACATGTATTAAAATCCTCGTGTTATGAATTAACCCTACCAATTTAATAGTGGTTTGGTCCACCATTCATAGATTGTAGGGAATTGATTTGGGTTTAGATAGCCCTAACTTATTCTTGAGTTGTTTTGAGATGATATTTACTCCAAAACCTCCATCCAAAAGAATGTCATCAATTATGTGTTTTCCAACCTATATTTGGATGACTACTATATGGTTGTTTGTTGTTATTGTGGCAATATTTGTTTCCATGGCAATTCCATTTACTCAAAATGGAAAACCTTTTTTAATAGGTTCGTTCAATATTGTGGCCTTCATTGGTTTCATTTTTTGCCACATGTATCTTTTCAAGTTAAGTGCAATCTTGAACAAAAACCCTAAGTTCAAGGTATACTTGGTTTCCAAATTTTGCCTATTGATATCTTAAAAATTTTCTTTAATAGATTTGATATAATTAGAAACCAGAAGTGGCGGATTTAATATTAGAGGTAGTTTAATCACACTGACAATATTAGATAAGTTCAACTAGCACTCCAATTCTTTGGGTTAGTCAATATTTCCCCTTGTGGTTTGTCCACATATAACTATTAAATAGTTTCCACAAATGATTTCTTCAACTCATTTTTTTCATTCCAATTTTTAGCATTTTTATTTTTTAGTGGCCACCATTCCTTCCCTTGAACACTTGTTCTTTGTTCTTCTTGTTTTAAGTAGCTACTACAACCATGTTGATTAAGGCAATTAATGTTTTTTTATCAATTGTAAGTTGATTTTCTGTTGATTTTGTGTTTTTGTCCTTCAACATGTTTTGCATTTCACTAGATTTTGGAAAATCTACCATCTTGTGCCCAATGATACCACAAGTGTGATAGGGGTATTTTGTGGGTTTAAGAAGTTGACTTGACTAAACAATTACCCTTGAAACTATATTAACCACAATTTCCTCCTTGATGTGAGTGTCTCCATCACATATTAGTGCAGTTACAATTGGTACAAAATATGTTGTTATTATTATTATTGTAGGTATTGCTATAGGTACGGAGTTATCAATTGGTTACATTTTTTGCTTCAATAATGTTTTCTTTATAGGTCATAATAGATTCCTACTAATGCAATGATGCCCTTTTAATTCCTACTATTACAATATGAAGGTAAAGTTGCAATCCAAATTAAAACATTATAATTTAAAAATTATTAGTAGTTTTCATCTACAAACTATTAACTAGCTTCATTAATTCTTTGTAATGTACCTATGCCCTTTTCATTTTATTCTATTTGAATGTCTTCAATTGCATGTACACTTGTTCATCATTCTTCACCATCTGAAAGTGCTTATAGAACATTTGCTTTAGTTCAACATGAATGCATCGTTAGGATGTTTTTCAAAAATGTTTTGGTTGCATTCCAAAATATTATTTCATAAAATAAACATAATAAGTTCACAATGTCTCTATTTTAGTCTCTTCGTTGGCTTTGATTACAGCTTTGAACATTCACACATCTACATCAAGATTGGTATCTTTGATGTATGGAGGATATGAATTTGTTTTTTCATATGCTACCTCTTGGTTTTTACTACTACAACATTATTTGTTACATGTAATAACCAAGTGGGTAACAACATATGCATAATTGCACATTAAGGTGGACCAAAAATGGCATATGTGGAGTCCATAAACCACAAGGAAAATGATTTTTGGCAAGGTATCAAATTCATTTTTTATGTTTTAATGGATTATGTTTTAATGGCCATTATGTTTTTATGGATTTAGGAAAAGAATGCCATACTTTGAGTCCATAAATGTTTTCTATGGATTGTTTTTCTATGGATTGTGAGTAAAGATGTTGCATCATTTCAAAAGTACATCCCATAATGAATTTATCATTTTTTCCAATTTATCACCAAATTTTTCCCTCTATTTTTACATTTATGTTACATTGGTTGGATGAATCTCTTCTAAGCATTTAAGGTTGTTCCAATTTGCATTGTTCCTACGATTGTTCCTACCTTGACCTTTGCAAAAATTGCTTATGTGTTTATTCATTTATGGACTATCTAGCGTGCAATCACCCACATTCCCCATGGCAAGTCTAGGAAATGCATTGTTCTCACCAACTAGCATAATTGTAATTCCACTAGATGGTATTGGATAACTAACTCCAACTATAAACATTCATGTAGTAACAATAGGTCCTATTACATATTATATGGGTATTGAAGGAATGTATAAATAAGACATTGGTATTGTGGATAGAAAAAAGTAAGGGTTGAGATCCATCTCTAATACCTCTTCGCACATCTCCAAGATCAATTGTTCCTCCTAGATTTAAATTAAGTGGTTGTCCTCCGCC